>OGKB01001123.1_pt1 | contig 15163 bp, 10 predicted proteins | sample 1572351 | NCBI WGS metagenome assembly OGKB01 (sample SAMEA2582088, study PRJEB24529) | metagenome | biome: Human gut stool | place: China | collected 2011
AAAAAGTACCTCACAATCGCTAGACTTTGTCTAACAATTGTAAGGCACTTCACATTAGCATATTGTTCTTTTATTTTTATGTCTCCACATTTGACATCTCCCCATATGGACGGTGATAAGTATACAAGTATTTTCTTTTTTGCTTTTTTTGTAAAGCAACATATGATGATATTAACTCTTTTATTATATTATTTGATATATAGATTTTTTTATGGAATTACAAATAAATTTTGGTTAAGTTCAATTATTACTTATGTAGCTGTGACAATAGCGGTAGTAGCAGATGCTATTAAGATATATTATCGCTCTGAACCAATATTACCTACAGAAGTGACAATGGTGTCTGCCTATGGTGATATTTTAGAGATGATTCCTCAGATTATTTTGTGGATAGCAATAATAGGAATCATTATTTTAACTGGAGTTATTATTTTTTGTGAAATTAAATTTCCACAAGAAAGATTAAATTGGAAGTCAAGATTATTAGGAATTTTGCTGGCTATTGTTGTTTTTGGTAGTAGTACACGAATTAACCATGGGAATTCAATAGTAAATGCGTGGTTAAGTTCATATGGTAATGAACCTACTTTCTGGAATCAAGAGTATGGTGCACAGTATAATGGTGCTATACAACAATTTTTAAATAATATTGATACCAGTATTATGGAAAGTAATTCAAATTATTCTAAAAAAAGGGTTAATAAATTAGTAGGAAAATATAAAAAACAAGCAGAAAAAATAAATAAGGGTAGGATTAACAATTTATCTACGCAAACCATTGTATTCAATCTAAGTGAAAGTTTAGCCAATCCTAATAGATTGAAAGAAGTAGAATTATCACAAAATCCATTATCATATATAGATAGTGTTAAGAAAATTACAACATCTGGATTAATGATAAGCTCAGGATTAGGTGGTGGGACTGCGAATATGGAATATATGACTTTAACTGGTCTCCCAGTAAGCAACTTTTCACCAACAATAGCAACTCCTTATACACAAGTAGTACCAAATTCTAATCAAACTTTGACAATTAATAACTATTTTAAGAAATCTACAGCTATCCATCCTTACAGGGGTAGTTTTTACAGTAGAGAAGTGGTTTATAAAAAATTTGGTTTTCAGAAGTTCATGTATTTAGGAAGTAAATATAAGATAAAGTATAAGATGAAAATAGGAACTAACCCATATTTATCAGATGAAACAGCATACCAAAACACATTAGATGTAATAAATAGCTATAAGAATGGACAGTTTATTAATTTAGTTACTATGCAAAATCATCTTCCTTATTCAGATTACTATGATAATTCTGAGGATTATCAGGTAAGTGGTGATATGGATGATGGTGAAAAATATAATATCAGTAATTATAGCACAGGACTTTCATATACTGATAAAGCTGTACAAAAATTTATTGAACAAATAGATGAAATAAATAAACCAATTACTTTAGTATTTTATGGAGATCATCTTCCAGGGATTTATAGCAATATAGACGGAAATAGTTTGGAAGCACGAGAAACAGATTATTTCATTTACTCTAATAAATATGCTAGACAACATGGTGCGAAGAATCTAAAACACGTTAAATATGTTTCACCAATTGACTTTATAGCATTGACAGCTGAGCAAACAAATTCTAAAGTATCGCCATATTATGCCTTGTTGACAGAAATTCAAAAGGAATTACCAACAATAAAAGTATATGCATACAATAATGGTAAAAATCCAGTTTTTGTTAATAAAAAAGGAAAAACTATTAAATACAAGCAATTAACTAAAAAGCAAAAGAGATTGTATAACGACTTGAAGTTAGTACAATATGACTTGACTGCAGGAAATCAATACTTATATAAAACTAAGTTCTTCAAAATTCAATAAAAAAGTAGCAGAGTTCAAACAAAAAATTGAACTCTGCTACTTTTTTATTAGAGATAGTTAGTCAACTATTTATGGAATATTTTTTTAATTCCGTTTTTTACATGAGAAATCATTTCAGCACGATTAGTATCACTAGTATTATAAACTGTTAGATATTTAATTTTAAGATTAGAATGATGCATCAACCATACGTTGAATAAACGTTCACCTAAAAAGCCAAACAAACGTCTTTGATAGTCATCATAGCCAGATAAATCAGAATGCTTTTCAACTTCAAAAAGAATATTGAAGAGCCACTCACAATATTCATCCATGTTTTCTTTACTAGTATAAAACATATTATATGGAGACATTGAGGCTTTACTATGCAAAAATTTGTCATAGCTTGGAAGATAATCAGGGTATAATTTTTTTATTGCATCTCTAGTATGTTCTAGATCTTTTTCATTATGATGTAAAATAAATTGCTTGTATAGTGGCTTCGCGTCCATACGTTCGGGATGGGCGACAATCCAGTCATACTTTTTGGTATCAATCCAATTGGATAATGTGTTTTCAGAAATAGTATGAGCTCTACCTGTTATTAGTAACCAGAGATACATAGCATTTCTTCCACCAATATCGTGGGAGAAGAAAAATCTACGATAATGATTAAGGCCTACATTTTTTTCTGTAGAATTTTTCCACATCCAATATAAGCCAGTAAGTTCACAGTATTCTTTATTTTTACTAGAAATATTTCTACCTGTATTATCTGTCATATAATGCTTAGGATTTTTGTTGAAATCTGCACCAATAAGCATAGGGGTATATCCCTTATCTAAGGGGGATTCGATTGGTTTATGAGTAATTACATAGACAGTCATTAAATTTGCTCCTTGTGTTCAATAAAATAATTGTTGTTAGTGAAACTAGCTAAAAACATAAAATTAAAAGACAATTCTATCAAATGTTGATCAATAGCAGAGCTAAGAACAATAAATAATAATGCTAATAATAAAGAATATTGACGATTAGTACTAAATTTACGTACATTACGTAATATCAACCAAAGAATAAAAATATAGGCAATGATTCCTTGCATCAATAAAGTACGAACTAAGGAAGAATCTATATAAAAATAGTTAGTAATAGCACCGTGTAAACCACCCCAGCCATTCTGATAGACGAATTGACCATATAAGGTTGCATTATAGTCTTTAAAACCGATATGTCCCAATGATAAGCGACCAGTTAAAAGACTATCTAATTTTCTAAATATAGGGTTAGCAGAACTATAGAAATATGCTAATCCTAAATTAAAAATGATAAATAGAGTTACAAACAAGTTAATTATATATGGGCTAACTTTTGAAAAAACAGCCTTAATAGTTGGAAATGCAACTACAGAAATAACAAGGCAAAGCATCAATATTAAGTCTAATTTGGTATCCGTGATAACAAATGTAGTAACAGAAATAGCCAAGAAGGAAATAATTTCTGCTAAATTAAAATTAAATTTTCTCAATGTAGCATAAGCAACCATCAAGTGAAAGATTCTGGCAGCAAAATCACTTGGGTATATAGAGCCTAAAGATAGACGTAATACACTGGAATTGGTACGTCCTATTGCCAATGTAGGGATCAAGTGAAGAACAGCAGATAAAACGGTTATAGAAATTAATGATACTAATAAGGCTATAAACCATCTTAAAATAAGTTTAAAGTCAATATCTCTAGCACTGAATATGAAAAAAGCATAGTAATATAAATTAAAATCATAAGATTTTTTGCCAGCTGCATACAGCAATAATATGATAGTAATAGTTAATAACTTATAAATATTAGAAATTTTATCAAATAAAATTATCTTTAGTATTGCTAACAATGTTGCAAGTGTCATTAAATGAAAAATAAATTGACCATTTATTTTAAAAAGGGTACCACCTAAATATTGTGATATTGTATATATAGAAAACGAGAGGAAAAAAAGAATAGAAGGCAATTTTGGGAAACGCTGTTCTATTTTTTTTCCAAAATTATCAGTTATATATGTTAAAAACATAGTTTACTCCTTAAAAATGAAAATTAATGATACGCTAAAGTGCTATTAAGTTATTATAGTATGTAAAATATAAAACTTCAAATAGATGAAAGTATATTAATAACAATGATAAATTATGGTATAGTGATTGATGAATATAGTCCGAGGAGAAAGTATATAATGAAAAAAAGACTGAATTTTTTAGCAAGTAATCTTTCTGGTAAAGGAGGAACTGAGACAGTTTTAATAACGGTTCTCAATAATTTGATAAAAAATAGAGATGTTAGTCTTACTTTAATAGATGAACCACAAGATAAAAATTGGCTACAAAAGCTAGATGATAAAGTTTCTGTAAATATATATACAGGGAATAATTTAGTGTCTAAAATTTGGTTCATAATGAAGATATTTATTTTTGAAAAAGATACTAACTATATTTCTCTCAGTCCTTCTTTAATTTTAATAGCTAATAAAGTTAGAAAATTATGTAATAAAAAATATAAGATAATTTCTTGGATTCATTTTTCTCTAAAAAATCAAGATATGTTTGATCCTGGAAAATTAGTTAATGCAGATGGGCATTTAGCTATTAGTTCAGTTATAAGGGAACAGTTATTAGAATTAGGAGTAAAGAGTGATGAAATAATGACTATTTTTAATCCTATAGAAAGACATAATTCTATTCCAGAAGTTAAGAAAGAGAATTATTTAAATTTATTTTATGCAGGAAGAATGACTTTTGATGGGCAAAAAAATATATCTGAATTACTAAGCGGTATAAGTAAAATTAAAGGTATAAATTATCATTTAGACATGTATGGATCTGGTGAAGATCTTGAAAAATGTAAAGAATATGGAAAAAAATTAGGAATTAATGGCAATATTACATGGCACGGGTGGACTAAAAATTTATGGGAAGAAATAAATGTTAGACCGTCTGCATTAGTAATGTCTTCTAAATATGAAGGATTACCTATGATAATGTTAGAATCTATCTCAAGGGGAATACCGGTAGTTACGACTAAATTTGATGGATATGAAGATATTGTTAAAGAAGGGGTAAATGGTTATACATATAAATCAGGAAATATTGAGGAGTTAGGACAAAAACTTATAAAAATATCAGAGCAAAAAATGTCAACAAAAGATATTCAAGATAGTATAGAAAATTATTATACAGAGAATTATTTTAAAAATCTAGAAAATGCACTAGCCAAATTAGAAAGAATATAAATATACTAGATAGGTGAATTATGAGAAGAATACTAAGAAATATATGGATAAATTTATTTTTTTTGTTACTCAGTATATACTATGAAATTACTTTTATAATGAATAACAAGCCATTGGCATATTCTACTACTTTAAATGGTGATCAGTTATTCCACATTAATAGATTACATGGATTAAGTAAAGTTTTTACTAGTCCTATAGTATTTGATAATTACCATCAAGTTGGTAATGGGGTAAATTATTTTTATCCGTGGCTTACATTTTATCCAGCTGAATTACTGAGCAAGCTATTACATAGTGAAGCTAGGGGAATTATAGTTTTCCTTGTTATTGTAACGTATTTAACTTTTTCTGTAGCATATTACTCTTGTAAAATATACTTAAATTGGAATGTCAAAAAGAGTATACTATTTTCATTCTTATGGATATTTAGTTCTTATAGAGGTGTTAACTTTTTTAATAGAACTGATATAGGTGAATTGCTAGCCACTATTTTTATTCCGCTAGTATTAATGAGTTTTATAAGTCTTTTAAAAGACAAAAAGTATAAAAATTGGATAGTTCTAGCTATAGGTATGTCACTGATAATGTTAAGTCACATTTTATCGACTTTAATAATGATAATAGTATTTCTATTAGTGATGATTATGAATTCTAACTATTTAAAAGATATAAAAATATGGGTTAGTTTAATAATATCTGCAGTTGCAACATCTTTAATGACCATGATGTATTGGCTGCCTATGATACAACAACAAAAGTATATAGGAATATCTAGACCTGCTAAAGTAATTTTGTATGATTGGGCGCTAGATATGGGTAACTTAATTAATAGATCATACAATAATAATTACCTATTACCTAATTTAGGTATAATGGCTATTATGGTAATATTGCTTGGAATTATCAAATTTAACAAATTAAAAAATATTGATAAATTAATTATGGCTCAATCTTTAATTTTTCTATGGCTATGTACAAAATATTTTCCTTGGCAACTACTTCAAGAAACATTTTTTAATTATATACAGTTTCCATGGAGATTTATAATAGTTGTGACATTATTTACGAGTATTTTAGGTGCTAAGTGGATAAGCAAGCTGAATAGTAAATATATTTTTATATTAATCGTAGCTATATGTATCTCACATTATGCATTTGTATTAGGATTACCAGAAAAGAATGCATTAAAAATAAATAGTGATCAAAGTATAGAAAATATTTGTAAAGAATATACAAATCAAGATTATTATCCTAAAGTAGCTACTAATAATAGCAAAAGTATAGAGAATAAAGAATTTATTTTTAATAGTAAAAATGTATCTATTGCAAATCAAGAAATTAAGGCTACTGAATATAGTTTTACAGTTCTAAATAATAATACACATAAAGTAACTGTAGATGTTCCAATCTTATATTATCTAGGTATAAGAGCAGATTCTAATAATAAGTTGATTTCTACTAATGTCTCTAAGAGAGGTACAGTGAGCATTGATGTAGAAAAGGGTAAAAGTAAAATTACTGTGTATAGTGAATATACGAGACTAGCTAAATTATCACAGAAAATATCTCTAATATCGAGTATATTAATTTTGATAATAGGGATTGTTAATTTTTATAGAAAACGATATATAAGACTGGAATAAAATGCAGTCAAATAAAAAGACTTAAAATAAGCGTTTGGAATAACGTGATTTTAAGTCTTTTTAATATAGTTATAATTATTATTATTTTAATGCACCATCAAAAGTATCGAAATGGTAAGTTTTACCGTTAATTATTTGGGTTCCATAAACCATTTGTCCATCTTTATTGTAATATACTGTTTTGTTTTGTTCAGGAATATATACCCATCCAGTTTTCATGGCACCTGTTACTTTATCAAAGAAATACCAATGACCATCAATATTTACTTGACCATGTTTCATAATTCCTGTTTTTTTATCGTAGTACACTTTTTTATTTTGATAACTGATGTACTTCCAACCTGTAGCAATATATCCGTCATCATCAAAGAAATACCAATCAGTGCCATTAGGAGAAAATTGTTCTGCATGTGATAATAATTTCCCTTGTGAATCAAAGTCATAGCTAGTATTATTTAAAGTTAATTTTCCTTGTGCTGCTTGACCATTATTCTTGAAATAATACAAGGATTTATTTTCAGAAATATATGACCAACCAGTTTTCATGGCTCCATCAAAAGTATCGAAATAATAGGTTTTACCGTTAATATTTTGAAATCCATAAAGCATTTGTCCCAATGAAGCTTCATTTTTGCTGTAATAAACAGTTTTATTTTGAGTAGGTATATGGACAAAGCCTGTTTTCATAGCTCCATTGAAATTATCAAAGAGGTACCAATGCCCGTTGATGAATTTTTGCCCATAGAGCATTTGACCTTTATCATTATAATAAACAGTTTTATTTTGATATGGGATATAATAAAAACCAGTTATCATATTACCAGTTTTACTATCAAATAAGTACCAGTGTGAATTTATATTCTTTTGTCCATATACTACCTGACCATCTGAGTCATAATATTGTATACCTTTGGTTTCATTATTATAGTAAAAAGTATTAGCCCTCATAGCACCATTAAAAGTGTCAAAATAATAGGTTTTACCATTAATTAATTGTTTCCCATAAAGCATTTGACCTTGATTATTATAATAAACAGTTTTATTTTGAGTAGGTATCCATTTAAATGTGGATACTAATTCATGACCATCATTATCATCAAAGTAGTACCAATTTCCTTTTATATTTTTTTGTCCGTGAACCATTTTACCATTATCATCATAAAAGACAGTTCTTTTTCCATTGTCTAATTTTTGCCAACCATATTTCATAGCTCCATCAAATGAATCAAATAAATACCAGTTTCCATTGATTTTTTGTGATCCATAGAGCATTTGTCCTTGACTGTTATAGTAGACGTTTTTCTTTTGGCTAGGAATATATTTAAAACCAGTTAACATAGCGCCAGTTACTTCATCGAAATAATACCAATGTCCATTAATGAATTTTTGCCCATATTGCATTTGTCCTTGGTTATTATAAAAAACAGTCTTTCCTTGACTAGTTATATAGCGTAACCCTGTTTGGCGTTTACCATCCTTATATAAGTACCAATGTCCATTTTCGAATTTTTGGTGGATATTACTTTGAGGATTATCAAATTTATAAAAGCCATAAGTATTGATCATGTTAATGATTTTGTTGACATATGATGGATCAGTAGCATATGCTCCCCATTTTCCGTGTAATAAATTATTAGCGGCAATTTGATAAGATGCAGCTCCGATTTTAGTAGATCCAGGATATCCATTTTTAATTAATTGAGCATAGCCAACTAGTGAATCATAGTAGCTATTATATTTCTGGAATTTAGCATTAATCGTATACCAACGGCCACCATAAGATTCTAAGGTAGGCATAGTAACATAATCACCGTAGCCACGATACTTAACTCCAAACAAGTTATATGCATTCGTAGCAAGGGCGCTTTGTCCCCAGGCGCTTTCTAAACTAGCTTGAGCTAACATAACAGAAGCATATAAGCCATACTCATTTGCAACCCTAATAGCATCATTTCCCACTTTATTGACAAAATTAGAAACAGAAGAAGGTACATTATTCAAAGAAACATTGTAAGATACATTATTAGAATCAACTTTAACAGCACCCTGAACATTAGTTGCATTTTTTGCAGCGTCAGCATTTGTTGAAGAAACATCTTTTTCTATTGTCCCAGAATATGAGTAATCAGTACTAGTATTTTTTGAAACAGTAGCTTGATTTACTGTTGAAGTTGTATTAGTTGCAACAGTAGCATTTTTAGCATTTGCAATATTTTGAGTATTAGCTGTTTCAGTACTATTTACTTGTACATTTCTTTTTGAAAGTTGCAAAGTATTAGAATTAGTTTGTGAATTATTATTTTGAGATTCACTATTATTTACAGAGGATTGAGAAGTATCAACCTTTGTAGTATTGGCTACAGTTGTAGAATTAGTATTTTGGGTATTTAAAGTATCAGCTTTTACATTATTAGAATTAACAGCAGTCCCAGCCCCTAAGGAAAGTAATGCAATTCCTGAGGCTATGTAGGCTTGCTTTACTAACGAATTATCAGAAATTGTCTTCTTTTTTTCGGTCATGATTTGCTCTCCTTATTTTTTATTCTAGTTTTCATTATAAACTATTGAAAATATATTTTGAACAAAAAAAGGATACAATGCAAGATGTATCCTTAAAGTTTAATTTTTGTAAAGTATTGGTAATATTAGATCAGCAAAAATAGAGTTAAATCAGCAATTCTTTAACATAATTTTCCATCTCATCAGGTTCAATAACAGTATCATGTAATTGTTTAGCTTCAAATAGATTGGCGACCGTCTTAGGTAGAGGCAGTTTAATTAAATCAACTAATTTTTGTACGTCATCTAAATCACCAGTTGCGTTATCTACTCCTAAAGCAGCTAGAACTGTTTGTGGGAATTTATACGGACTTGCCGTAGATACTGTAACTGTTGGACAAGAATCAGCAGCTGATTCTTTATATTCTCGAGTAACAAAGGAAGCAACTGCGGTATGAGGGTCAATAGCATAATTACTCTCAGTGAAAACTTGCTTAATCTCATTTTTAGTATCAGTTTGACTTGCCGAACTAGCGTAGAAATGTGTTTGGAGGAATTTAAGTGTATCTGAGTCAACAGTATACTCGCCTTCTTTTTCAAGTTGGTTCATCCATTCAGCCACTAAAGCTGCATTTCCATTTGTAGCGTAGAATAATAAGCGTTCTAAGTTACTAGATACAAGGATATCCATTGAAGGAGAGTTTGTAACTTTGAAATCACGTTTCTTATTATATGTACCAGTCTTGAAAAATTCAGTTAAGACATTATTTTCGTTTGATGCACATAGTAGCTTATTAATAGGTAAGCCAAGTTTTTTAGCGAAGAATCCAGCTAAAATATCACCAAAGTTTCCAGTTGGAACACTGAAATTAACATTATCGCCTAACTTGATTTTATTATCAGCTAATAATCGTCCATAAGCATAGAAGTAATAAACAATTTGTGGTAATAATCTACCAATATTAATAGAGTTAGCTGATGAAAATTGATAGCCACTTTTTAGTAGTTCATCAGTTAAAGTTGAATTATTAAAAATTTGCTTAACATTTGTTTGAGCATTATCGAAATTACCAGTAATACCAACCACATAGACATTTTTACCAGTTTGTGTAAGCATTTGTTTTTCTTGAATAGGACTAACGCCGTATTTAGGATAAAAAACAATAATTTGCGTATTTTCTACATCTGCGAATCCAGCCATGGCAGCTTTACCTGTATCGCCCGAAGTAGCAGTTAAGATGACGTTCTTCAGATTAGAATTATTTTTCTTAGCTGATGTTATTAATAGGTAAGGTAATAATTGTAGCGCAACATCTTTAAAAGAAATTGTAGGACCATGAAATAGTTCAAGGTAAATATTACCAGCATGATAGGAAACTGGGGTAATCTCTTCACTAGTAAAATTACTGCCATAAGCAGAGTTGATGCATGAACGCAATTCGTCTTCGGTAAAGTCACTGAAAAAAGGTTGGAGAATTTTGTAAGCTAGTTCTTGATAGGATAGCGATGGCAATTGTGATAAATCTAAATCTAATTTAGGAAAATCAACCGGAACAAACAAACCACCATTGGGACTAATTCCTTGAAGAACAGCTTGAGATGAAGAAATACTATGAGCTGAAGCGTCGCGTGTACTACGATACAAAGTTGCCATAAAAAAGCCTCCTTAATGAAATTTTGTTAAGTTTATTTTAACAAAAACATTAGGGAGGCTCAATTAAATTTAATGTTGAATAACTTCGAATTCATCGGAGAGTAAATGGAAAGCATTAGGAGTAAACTTACTCAAATATATCTTATTATCAGTAGTTACAAATACAGCTCCTAATAAGTTAGGATTATCTTTGCCCCAATCTTTAACTGGTTCGCCGGCAAAGAAGAGATTGGTAGTTTCAATTTCTCCATCAATTGAGTATTTAGAGAATACTGTAACACTTGCTAGATTATTTTGTTTAGGATATCCAGTCTTAGAGTCTAAAATATGATGATAACTTTTACCATCAACTTCTAAATGACGTTCATAAATTCCACTAGTTACAATAGAACATTCGGATGTCACAACGACTCCAATTGCACTACCACGAGTATCATGTGGATTTTGTACACCAATTCGCCAGAGTGCATCATCATGTTTAGGTTGAGGACCGACCAATAATAGATTTCCACCTAAGTCGATAATACCTGAACTAATGTCAAAAGCATGCCAAAAATCTTTAATTCTATCAGCAATATATCCCTTAGCAATTCCACCTAAATCTAGTTCCATTCCATCATCTTGTAGGAATACCGTCATTTCATTATCATCTAGAATAATTTTTTGAGGATTAATTAAATTTAAAGTTGATTTAATATCTTTTTCTTTAGGTACATTAGCATTATCAAAGCCAATTCCCCAAAGCTTAACAAGTGGACCGATTAAAGAGTTGAAGCCAAGATATTCCTGACTAACTTGAACAGAACGCTTAATAAGCTTATAAGTCGCCTCGCTTACTCTAACAGGATATTTGCCAGCAGCATGATTAATGGACATAACTTCAGATTTGTCACGGTTAACAGTTAGGATATCTTCGTAATATTTTATTAAATCGTATGTTTTATCTAAGATAGCAGGATTTTCGCAACCAAAGATAGTTAAATTAATTCTAGTTCCTAATGCAAAATAAGTTTTTTGAAGTGGAGTTTGTTTAAATGTTGTATTTTTATTTTCCAAATGAATCATCTTTTCTAAAAATATTATTGATGATACTAATTATAACGAAAAAATATCAAAAAATATATTAAATATGAAAACAGTATCTTTCAATAATAATTAAAATTTGATAAGATTATTATAATAATTAGTAGGGAGGTTCTCTTTATGGAAACTATCAATATCGGTATTTTAGGTTTAGGTACAGTAGGTAGTGGTGTTGTTAGGATTTTACAAAGTCACGCAGATAAAATCTCAAGCATTACTGGCAGAAAGTTAAAGGTAAAAACGGTAGTTGTACGTGATATGACTAAGAAAAGGACAGTTGATTTAGATGGGGTAACCTTGACTGATGATTTCGAAATGTTAATCAATGACGATTCGATTCAAATGATAGTGGAAGTAATGGGAACAGTAGAAAAAGCGCGTGAATATATTAAGCGTCTTTTAGAAGCTGGCAAGCACGTTGTTACAGCAAATAAAGATTTGATTGCGACATACGGCCCAGAACTTACAAAACTAGCTAAGGAAAAGAAATGTGATCTTTTCTACGAAGCAAGTGTAGCTGGTGGGATTCCAATCTTACGAACAATCGTCAATTCATTTGCGGCTGACCAAATTGTATCAGTTAAGGGAATTGTTAACGGAACGACAAACTATATTTTGACACAGATGAATCAAAATAAAGTTGCTTATGAGGAAGCATTAAAAGATGCACAAGAATTAGGTTTTGCAGAAGCAGATCCAACTAATGATGTCGAAGGAATTGATGCTGCATATAAGATGATAATTCTGACACAATTTGCTTTTGGAAAAGATATAACTTTAGATGATGTAAAGATTGAAGGAATTTCCAAAATTCAATTATCAGATATCAAGGAAGCTAAACGTTTAGGGTACAATATTAAACTCTTAGGGGTAGCAGAAAAAGTTAATGATCATATTACTGTATCAGTTGGTCCAGTGTTAGTACCTCAAACTCATCCATTAGCAACTGTTATTAATGAAAATAACGCTGTTTTTGTTACAGGTGTTGCAGTAGGTGAAACAATGTTTTATGGTCCAGGTGCAGGCGAACTTCCAACTGCCAACAGTGTGTTAAGTGACATTATTAGTGTAACCAAAAATATTGTAATGGGAATTACAGGTAACAGTTTTAATGATTATTCACATGAGATTAAGCTAGCAACTCCAGATGAAGTGAAGAATCCATATTATATTTCATTAATTGTTCCAGATAAAACAGGGGAAATGTTGAAATTAACAGAATTGTTTACCAATGCAGAAGCTAGTTTTAAGTTAATTACACAAACAGAAGCTAATGAAGGTTTTGCTAAAATCTCAATTGTTACTCACGCAATGACAGAAGCTCAGTTATTGAAGATTGAAGAAGGTCTTAAGCAAGAAACAGACGTAGAACTTCTAGCAGCATATAAAGTTTTAGAAAAGGGGTAGTAAGGTGAGTGTAAAAATTATTGTACCAGCTACTAGTGCTAATATAGGCCCAGGGTTTGATTCTTTAGGATTAGCTGTAACTAGCTATTTAACAGTGACGGTTGTGGAAGAGAATGTAGATGCTTGGTATGTTGATCATAATTTAGGTGAAAAAATTCCACATGATGAAGAAAATTTAATTGTAAAGACAGCTTTAGAATTAGTACCAGATCTACAACTATTAACAGTAAAAGTAGAGTCTGATATTCCACTAACACGAGGTCTAGGAAGTAGTTCTTCTGCCATTGTTGCAGGTTTGATGTTAGCAAATCATTTTGGAAACTTAAATCTTTCGAAGCAGGAATTGGTTCAAAGAGCGACTGAAATTGAAGGGCATCCAGATAACGTTGCACCAGCTATACTAGGTGATTTTGTCGTTGCTACATATTTAGATGGAGAAATAATGTATGAAAAAATAAGTTTTCCAGACGTAAGCTTATTAGCATATATTCCTGATTATTGGTTAGCTACTAAAAAGAGTAGGGGAGTATTACCAGCAAATTTGGATTTCAAAGATGCTGTTAGAGCTAATGCAATTGGCAATGCTTTGGTAGCGAAGATTGTATCAGGAAATAAAAAAGATATGGGAAAATTAATGGAAGCAGATCTTTTACACGAACCATATCGTGATAAATTAGTTCCACATTTCTTAAAGTTAAGATATTTGGGACATGAGGTAGGAGCATTTGCTACATATTTAAGTGGAGCTGGTCCTACAACAATGACACTAATTGAAAAAGACAAGATTGATGAATTTATAAAAGTTGCTCAAGAATCGGGGTTAAATGATGAATATCGTTTACTTGAAGTTGATAGAAATGGCGCAAGGATTGAAGTAGAATAATTGCTTTAGAAAATCTTAAACTTGATAAAATATAGTGTTATAATTAGGGCGTATTTTATTAAAAGTGGAGGATAAGATGGAACGTAAAACGCATTATAAGATGTATAAAGCAGGTAAAAATTGGGTCTTTGCGATGTTATCAACTGTAGCTTTAACAGGCGTAATGGCGATGAGTGGTAATACTGCTAAAGCTGATGCAGTTGCTCAAAGTTCAACTGAACAAGTTGCCAAGGTAGATACAACAGGTGCAACTACAACTCAAGTAGAAAAAGCAACAAATGCTACAAATGAAAGTAATGTTGCTCAAACATCAGCAACTACTACAACAGAACAAAGTAGTGTAAATGCTGGTGCTACAAGTAGTAGCCAAAACAACAAGCAACTACAACATCAGTAGCTGCTTCTCAAAATACTTCAGTAGCTAATAAGGATCAAGTTAGCTCTACTCAAAGTTCAACTACACAAAATAGTGAAGAACCTAAAGTAGAAACACCAGTGAATACTGCTGATAATGCTAGTCAAAAGAATGTTAATGGTAACTGGTATTTAGTAGATAATAATACTGGTAAAAACTTGACTGGTTTTCAAGAAATTAAGTATCAAAATAAAGTAGTTTACTATGCACCAAGTAATGCTCAAATGCAATATGGTTGGCAAGACATTAATAATAATAGATACTATTTTGATACTTTTGATGGGGCAATGACCACAGGTCAAAAGAACATCAATGGTAATTGGTACATGTTTGATGCCCAAGGCGTATTACAAACAGGATTCCAAAGAATCGAAAGCCAAAATAAAACCGTTTATTATAGTGAAGATAAAGATAAGTTAGGTCAAATGCAATATGG
>OGKB01001146.1_pt1 | contig 15002 bp, 19 predicted proteins | sample 1572351 | NCBI WGS metagenome assembly OGKB01 (sample SAMEA2582088, study PRJEB24529) | metagenome | biome: Human gut stool | place: China | collected 2011
AATGTTTCAAAATACAAATATGAGATCAATTACAACCCTAAAATGTGGGTGCCTGTAAAACTTAAAAATGTTGATTAAGGGAGTTGGTTGAATGCGATGGATAGTACGAGTAGCACTAACGATGGATGATGTTAAGGAGTGCCATTTTACAGATAAAAGCAAGGCACTGGAATATGTTGAAGCGTTGAAAAAGTTAAGCATGGCAGTAGACGCTACTGTTTGGATGGAGGAAATTGATGATGAATAAGGATGAAGCAGTACAGAAACTAGCAACAGCAGGACGCCTTTCAATAGCCCACGCTGAGGATTTATATGATTCAATCGTTCCTAAACCAGTAATTCCCTGGTATATTGCAGATTATCTTGAAAAGGTGAAGAGTGAGGGTGATCTTACGGTGGTAGGAGCTGTAAACGAAGCACCAGACGGGCGTGTCAGTGATTGGCTATTCCTAGAAAACGTGAATACTTTTGCAAAAGCGTGGGTCAATGGGTATGAGGTCGAGAAAGAGACGAAGTATAGGGTTAAAATGAAAGCTTCTCATTACAATGGATTTCCTCAATTTCTTTGCGAAGAAGATAGAGGTATCTTTTGGGGTTCTGTATTTGATTGTCGCAAAACGATATTCACCCGCAAAGAACTAGAAGATGCTGATTTCGGGTGGGTGTTTGACTGCGAAGGCGTGGAAGTGAAAGAGGTGGACGATGGAAACGATTAAATTCATTTTGGCGTTCGTAGCTGCGGTTTACGCTTGGCGCACGCTGTTTGGAGGGAATGATTAATGGCAAAATCTATCGCAGAATTAATTACTAAAATCAACAAATGGGCTGATGATCGCAATCTTAAGCAAGCAGACCCTAAGATTCAGTGGATGCGAATCACAGAAGAAGTCGGAGAAATTCGGGACGTACTCTTAAAACCAACGAAATTCACGGAACCTCAAGCGGCGTTAAAAGACGCAATCGGTGACACACTGGTAACAATCATCGTACTAGCTCACCAGTTAGACCTAGATGTGACTGAATGCCTCGGTATTGCGTATGAAGAGATTAAGAATCGGAAAGGAAAGATGATAAATGGAACGTTTGTCAAAGAAGACGACTTATAGAGACCTAAGCGTTGCCACAATTCTGTTAGTGGTATCCCTAGCCATCAACATTGGTACAGTAATCAGCGTGGTCAATCGCCCGGTAGAAGCTATCGTGGTGCACAAGGCTGATAATGCCACTGTATTGCACGGAAAGATTACCGGCAAAGAAATGGTCGGTAAACTCTACACTCTCGATTGTGGGGCTTATGGTAAGTTCCTAGTGTCTAAGGAACAGTACGATAGCGTGAATGTTGGGGACGACATCCCGAGTTATTTAAGGGGTAGTGGCTCATGAGCGTGAAATACAAATATTCCGGACTGACCGAGGAATTATATCAACGGTTGGTCGATGAACATGCAGCGCTAAGAAAAACACACAAAAAAGGATCTTATAAACAGTATTTTCAAGAGGTGCGACAGTGCAGTGAAGCGCAAGCTCGCATCATTTACCAAGCGTTCAATAGTGCGGTGGTGGAACGTGCGAGGATATCGCCCCAAACTGTCGATAGACTAGAAGGTATTATCTCCGATGAATTATTCGACGACCTTCAAGATTATCTGTCCACTAATTACACAAGGGGCAAAACCACTAAACCGGTTTTGGATAAAACCAACGCAGGACTGCCAGAGGGGCTATTCAAGCGTTTCCGTGAGGAAGTGGAAGAACTACGCAAGGAACACCCTAATAACCTAAACAACTATATTAGAGCCGTTAAGGACTGCGACCAGAAAAATGCTAACAGAACCCAAAACGCCCTCAATCTGTGCTATGCGGAAAAAGCCGCCCTAACGCCTTTGAAGGTTATTCAAATGGAAGGGTTACTTTCAAGAGGGCTATTCAGCGAGATTATTGACTATGTCTTCAATAACTATGAATGGAGCGAGAGATTGGACAATGATGTTGATCGCATCATTCTTAAATATAGAACTAAGGGCAAGATAGGTCGCAATAAGACATCGGTCAGAAAAGCTCTTTACACAGCTTATGCGTTAGGCGTGTAGCTAGAACGGTTTACAAGGGTTCGACTCCCTTGCTAGCTATTACCAGTCAATCTATATACGGAAAAGAGGAATCCTTTATTTTTTTCATTCAAATCAGCAGAAGCGTGACTGGTCGTGGATGCCACCCAAATCCAGTAAATAATAAGTTATAGAATCGAGGAACCTTTTTTATTTTGTTTACCAATCTAAAGCGTCTTACTGGTGGCGTGATTCTCCAAGGCGTATGCCTGCAAAAGATATAGGTCAGAAATCTCCATAATTCACCGACTTAATTCTTGTATTATTTCAAAAAAATCTCTTAACGTTTCTTGAGCTAAAATAAAAAAGACCGACACGATGGCCGGCACTCTTTGAAAGTCAACACTACTATTATACCAGAAGGGGCAGAACAATGCTATTGCCGGAAATTGATGAGAAAGCAACAATCAAACGTTGCAAGCGCAAACTTCGAGAATATCCAAGATGGCGAGAGATTGCACACGATAGCGCTGAACAAAAAATAACACAGGAATTCACATTCATGCCAAGAGGTGGCAGTGGGGTGAGCAGACCAGTGGAAAATATCGCAGTTAGGCGTGTCGATGCTATGAACGAGCTAGAAGCCATAGAGCAAGCAGTTAGCGGGCTATATCGTCCAGACTATCGCAGAATACTGATAGAGAAATATCTGGCATACCCACCGAAACCGAATTGGCAAATTGCCCAAGCAATCGGTTTTGAAAGGACGGCTTTTCAAGAACTGCTAAATAATGCTATCCTAGCATTCGCAGAATTGTACAGAAACGGTCAATTAGTCGTAGAACGCTGAAATTTCGGTATTTTGACGGATGAAGCACGGTATCTTACAAGTGTTTAAAGTGGTATTATTATATTATCGAAGAAAAACGGAGACAACTCATTTTGTGGGTTGTCTTTTTTGATTATGCAACGAAGGAGGTGGACATATTGGGCTAAATCAACGACAGAAATTATTTGCTAGCGAATACATCAAGCTAGGGAACGCCACACAGGCAGCTATCAACGCTGGATATAGCGAAAAGACGGCAGGGCGTATCGCTGGGCAAAACTTGAAAAAACTTGAAATTAAACGCTTTATCCAAGCCGAAGTTGAGAAAATGCACGATGAGAATATCATGGATGCCAAAGAAGCCTTGTCCATCCTGTCCGACATTGCTAGAGGGAAACGAGACGAAGAAGTCTTGATGATGAATCCATTGACTGGTGAAGTTGAAAGGCTTATGAAGAAGGCTGACAACAATACAGTTATCAAGGCAATTGTTGAAATCTTGAAACGTTATCCAACGGCTAAACAGTCCGAGAAATTGGAGCTTGAGATCAGAAAGCTAAGAGAACAGTTAGACAGCGGTATTGAAGGCACAATGAACCTCAACATTGTCAATGCATGGGAGGATATCCCAGATGGCAACGATTGATATTCAGAAGAATGTAAACCCGCATTTCAAATCGGTTTGGCAGTCTAACAAGCCTTACAACGTGCTGAAAGGTGGACGGAACTCTTTTAAGTCGTCTGTAATCGTGCTGAAGCTCGTCTATATGATGATTAAGTACATCATGCAAGGCGAAAAAGCTAACGTGGTAGTCATTCGGAAAGTAGCTAATACGATCCGTGATAGCGTGTTTAATAAGGTTCAATGGGCCATTAGTCTATTTGGTCTGGATAACCAGTTTAGAGCCACTGTAAGCCCGTTTAAGATAGTCCACAAGCGTACAGGCTCTACTTTCTATTTCTACGGTCAAGACGACTTCCAGAAACTGAAATCAAATGACATCGGAAATATCATTGCTGTCTGGTACGAAGAAGCGGCTGAGTTTAACGACGCTGAGGACTTCGACCAGTCTAATGTCACATTCATGCGTCAGAAACATGAAAAAGCCCCGTTTGTGCAATTCTTTTGGTCGTACAACCCACCTCGCAACCCTTACAGTTGGATAAACGAGTGGTTTGAGGACATCAAGACTAATGATAACTACTTAGCTCACTCAAGCACCTATCTTGATGATGAGTTAGGCTTTGTCACTGACCAAATGCTGGAAGATATCGAACGCATTAAACAGAATGATTACGACTATTATCGTTATCTGTATCTAGGTGAAGCGGTTGGGCTTGGTAATCAAGTGTATAACATGAGTACGTTTCACCCTATCGACAGCTTGCCAACAGACGATAGGCTTATCGGGATATCGTTCGCAATGGATACGGGGCACCAACAATCAGCAACGGCTTGCGGTGCTTTTGGTCTGACTGCAAAAGGTAATGTGATTCTGTTAGACACGTTCTATTACAGTCCAGCGGGGCAGGTAATCAAGAAGGCGCCTAGCGAATTGACTGTTATGATCCATGACTTTATCGAAAAGATTATGAAGCAGTACCGAGTGCCTAAGCTTAAAATGACTATTGATAGTGCAGAAGGTGCGCTTCGTAACCAGTATTTTAAAGACTATAGGGAACGCTGGCACCCAGTGGCCAAGAAGAAGAATCAGACCATGGTTGATATGGTTATCAGTCTATTAGCCGAGGGGCGTTTCTATTATCTGGATATCCCAAGTAACAAGATATTCTACGAAGAACACAAGATGTATCGTTATGATGAAAAGACAATACACACTGATGACCCTAAAGTTATCAAAGAAGATGACCACACTGTCGATGAATTCAAATATTTCGTATTAGACAACGCTAGGGCGTTAGATTTGAAGGCTTAAAGGAGCTAACAATGGGAATAGTACAGACCATTAAAGACTTATTCACAAGGAGTAAATACGTTATGACAACGGAAAGTCTAACTAATATCACAGACCACCCCAAAATTGCCGTGTCTATCGCTGAATATGACCGCATTAGAGAGAGTTTGAAATACTTTGCCGGAAAATATCCACTTATCAAGTACACAGATAGCAACGGTACACCTCAAAAAAGGGCGTTCAATCACTTGCCCATTGCCAGAACGGCATCGAAGAAGATTGCTAGCCTTGTATTCAACGAACAAGCTGAAATCAAGGTCGATGATGCAACGGCTGACAAGTTCATTCAAGAGCAGCTTAATAATGACCGTTTTACAAAGAATTTTGAACGCTACCTAGAATCATGTCTGGCCCTTGGTGGCCTTGCAATGCGTCCTTACATTGACGGTGAGCAAGTCAGGGTGTCATTTGTGCAAGCGCCGGTCTTTCTGCCACTGCAATCGAACACTCAAGATGTATCAAGTGCTGCTATCGTTACTAAGACCACTAAAAACCAGGGTAAGAAGGTAATCTATTACACGCTTATCGAGCTGCATGAGTGGGCTAAAGATGGCAAATATACCGTATCTAACGAGCTGTACCGTTCAGACAATCAAAATATCGTAGGGCAGAGGGTGCCACTATCAGAGGTTTATGAGGATCTAGAGGAAACAGTGGAATTGCACGGTTTAAGCCGTCCACTATTTACCTACTTGAAAGCACCCGGCATGAATAACAAGAATATCAATAGCCCTCTTGGTCTGTCTATCTTTGATAATGCTAAGACTACAATTGATTTCTTAAATGAGACCTATGACCAGTTTATGTGGGAGGTCAAAATGGGGCAGCGTCGTGTTGCCGTTCCCACTCAACTGATTAAGCCTATCTATACCGAGGAAGGTGACAAGGTTGTTGTCCGACATCAATTTGAAGTAGGCCAAAACGTCTATGAGCAGTTTGAGAGCAACGATATTGACGGCGGCGTTAAGATTACCGACCTTACAACACCTATCCGTGCAGAAGACTATATCAAGGCTATCAATGAGGGCTTGAGCTTGTTTGAAATGCAGTTAGGTGTGTCAGCCGGCATGTTTACGTTCGACGGAAAGAGCATGAAGACAGCGACAGAGATTGTCAGTGAGAACTCGGACACTTATCAAATGCGTAACAGTATCGTCTCGCTGGTAGAGCAATCACTAAGAGAGCTAATCATATCAATGCTAGAGCTTGCTAAAGCTTACGGCTTATATAGCGGCTCAATCCCAGAGATGGAAGCTATCAGCGTTAACCTTGATGATGGTGTCTTCACTGACCGAAACGCAGAACTTGATTACTGGATTAAGGTAGTTAACGCAGGCTTTGGCACTGACACAATGGCTATTGAAAAGGTCCTTAACGTGACACCGGAGGAAGCCAAGGCAATCAAGGCAGAAATCAGCGGGAACACCATTGAAGAAGCTAACAACGATAGAAGCCTAGAAGATAAGTCGATATACGGGGAGTGATAACCTATGGCGGATAAGAAACCAATCAAGCTAAATGATCAGCAGCTAATGCTAGACGCTAGCCGTGTCGCTGACATCTATCATCAAATGACAATGGACTTATTCGACCAAGTTGTTGACCGTATCAGAGAGCGTGGCAGTGCTAGCCTAGAGGACAACCCTTACATCTGGCAAATCGAGAAAATGAGTGAGATGGGCTTACTCAACGATGAAAATATCAAGCTTATCGCTGAACGATCTGGAGTAGCTGAGCAACAGTTACGCTATGTCATTCAAAATGAAGGCTACCAGATATATAAGGATACCAAAACCCAGCTATTAGAGACTATGGGTGGTGGTGATTTTGTGGATAACAATCTTATCCAGATAAACCTAGCTAACTACGTCAATCAGACTATGGGAGACATCAACAATCTTATCAACACCACGCTGCCAGTAAGCGTCAGAAAGGTCTATCAGTCCATAGTCGAGGAAACAGTGGCCAAGGTTGTCACTGGTGTCATGAACCCCACTCAAGCCGTATCTACTACGGTTATGAAGTGGGCTGAAAAGGGTTTCTATGGTTTTACTGACAAGCAAGGGAAACGCTGGAGAGCTGACACTTACGCTAGGACGGTTATTCGCTCGACATCATGGCGGGTCTATCGTGAAGCTAGAATGGCACCGGCTGAGGAAGTGGGCATTGATACATTCTATTATTCGATGAAATCAACAGCCCGTGAGATGTGTGCCCCATTGCAGCATCAAATAGTTACGCATGGCCCAGCTAGGACCGAAAAGGGCGAACGCATCTACTCGCTATCCGATTATGGTTTCGGTAGCGCAGGCGGTTGTCTTGGTATCAACTGCCGCCATGAGATAACACCATTTGTTGTAGGCGCTAACTATAAGCCAGACTTACCGGAACACCTAAAAGACCTAACGCCAGAACAAGCGATAGAGAACGCCAACGCTCAAGCTAAGCAGAGAGCTATAGAACGCTCTATCAGAAAGTCTAAAGAGTTCCTTCATGTTGCTAACAAGCTAGAGGATGACGAGCTAATAAGCAAGTACAAAGGGCAAGTTAGGAAACAACAAGCAGCTATGAGGGACTATCTGAAGCGTTATCCATTCCTATATCGAGATTATTCGAGAGAGAGGTATTACGATGACCCATTCAACCAAGCTAAAGCAGCAATCGAGCTGCGGAAGCAACAGAAAAAGAAAGCTGGTGATCCAACATCTTGACTGGTAGGAATAGACTACTAATAAAGCCGTATCAATTTGATGCGGTTTTTTCTTTCGACCTGCCAAAAGTCGTAAAACTGGGCGAATACAGTCCACCGGACGTAAAACAAAGGAGTTTTAGACATGAGTTTAAAACGTGAAATGTTAGTTGAAGCTGGTATCACAGATAAGAGTGTGATTGACAATATCATGCAAGCGTACGGGGCAGGTATTGAGAATGCAAAATCACAAGCTAAGTCTGAGCTACAAGCTGAGAACGACAGCCTTAAACAACAACTTGAGCAACAAAGCCAAGCACTCGAAGGATTGCAAGCAAAAGAGGGAGCGAGTGAGGAACTCAAACAACAATTGACAGACTTACAAGCTCAATTTGACACTTACAAGACTGAGAATGAAGCTAACCTTGCCCAAGTTAAGAAAACCAACGCGGTAGCTTTGGCATTGAAGGACGTGGGAGCTTACAACTCCGAGGACCTTATGAAGTTTATTGACCTAGACAAGATTGAACTAGGCGAGGACGGCAAGCCGGTCCTAGAAGAAACCATCAACGGTCTAAGAGAGACAAGCCCTTACCTTTTTCAAGCTCAAAGCGAACCGCAAAACCCAAATATCACTGTTCCGGGCAATCCGGCGGCGGATGCTGGGCAGGATATTAGCGCAGAAGATAAAGCCCTATTTGAAGGCTTTGATAGCGTATAAAAAGAAAAGAGGTATTTAAAACATGGTTGTTAACTACGCACAGAAATTTGATGAAAAAGTTGATGAGCGTTTCACAAAAGAAGCTCTTTCAACTGGTATCATTAACCAAGATTTCGACTTCACTGGAGTTGACACTGTTAAAGTGTATTCTGTTCCTACATCTCAAATGAACGACTACACAACAAGCGGTGTCAATCGTTACGGTACAGCGGATGAACTCGGTAACACTGTTCAAACAATGGTATTGAAGAAAGACCGCTCTTTCACATTCACCATTGATAAGAAATCTGAACAAGACACTAACGGCGTGATGGAAGCTGGTAAAGCTCTTGCCCGTCAACTTTCAGAAGTTGTTATCCCAGAAATCGACACTTACCGATTCGCAACTATCGCAGGCGGTGCTGACACAGATAACATCGTTACGGCAGCAGTTACTAAAGATAATGCTTATGAAGCAGTGCTTGACGGTCAAATTAAGCTTACAGAAGCGTTTGTTCCAACAGCGGGGCGCGTGCTTCACGTATCTTCTAAGTTCTACAAACTTATCAAGCTTGACCCAGCATTTGTTAAACAGTCTGATCTTGGACAACAAATCACAATCAACGGTCAAGTTGGTATGATTGACGGTATGCCAGTTGTTCTTACGCCGGGCCGCCTTCCTCAAGGTGTTGAGTTCATTATCGCTCACCCAGTAGCTACTACATCACCAGTTAAGCTTGAAGACTACAAGATTCACGATAACCCACCAGGAATCAACGGTAAACTTGTTGAAGGACGTATCCGTTACGATGCTTTCGTTTTGGAAAACAAGAAGAAAGCTATCTACGTTCACAAATCAGCCTAATAGGGGGTAACTATGGCAGCAGCTAAGAAGAACGAAGAAACAACAGTTAACGGCGTTGTCTTGACCAAAGACGGCGTTAGCTTCACGGCTACTAATGATGTTGCTGTTTCAGCATTTCTTAATCTCGGTTACGAAATCGAGGAATAAACTAGAAGGCGGATAATACACCGCCTTTTTTATATGGAGGTGGTTAAAATCGCTTATCTAACTGAAAACGAGTTTGAAAAACTTGGTTTTGATGAGGTCGAAAACTTTGAAAAGCTACGAGCTAGAGCAGAATTAGCTATCAATATGTTTATTAGAAACCTCTATGACTTTGTTGATTTTGAAAAAGAACTGGAATATCGAAAGAAGGCCGTTAAATTAGCAACGGCTTTTCAAATTGCTTACTTGGATAGTAGCGGCATCATGACCGCTGATGAAAAACAATCAATCTCTAGTGTGTCTCTTGGGCGGACATCAATCAGCTACAAGAGCACGTCTAAAGCTTCCACTGAGGGCAGCCGGTATAATCTATCTCTTGACGCTTTGAACGCTCTAAAAGGGGCGGGATATGGCTATAAGGGGGTATGTTATGACCGTTATTGATAAACGCATGTTAGTTGACACTGTCACAATCAAAAAGCTTACGGGTGAGACGGATGTCTGGGGAAAAGTAACATATGATGAGCCCACAACCCTTAAACCTGTTAGATTTGATAGGCAGTTCAACGTTAGCGGGTCAACTAACAATCGTAGCGAATCAAAACCCAGTGTTTTATTCGTCTATCCGAAATATTGCCCAGTGGTGCTTGATGAAAGCTTTGAAAACGGCTTGATTAACGACGGCAAACGAGATTATAAGATTCGTTCTGTCATTCCAGTCTATTATCCAAGGCAAGACAAGGTGTTTTGCTATGAAATTGAGGTGATCTAATGGGTGCTAATGTAACCGTTAAGGTTGATTTGCAGGGACTTGAAAAGAAATGCAGTCCAGAGGCGGTCAAACGTGGAAAGGTTGCCATGATTGGTCAAATGATTACCGACATGCAGCCATTCATCCCTCGTAGAGATGGAACCTTGAGCGCTAGCGGTTCAGCTTTTAGCGATGGGATTAGATATCCGGGACCTTATGCAAGGGCTCAATTCTATGGGTCTAGCTATAACAAAAAAAGGAGCTTCACTTTCAGCAAATACACTACACCCGGTACTGGCAAGCGGTGGGATAAGAAAGCTATTCCTAAGCATGGTAAGAACTGGGGTAAAGTTGCACTTCGAGCCATGGGGGTTAACTAATGAACGATAACGATTTTTCAGAAGTTCTCGCAAACTTCATCAATACGCTTGGACTGCCGTTGAAATGCAAACTTGATTATCTTTCCGAGAACGAAAGCCTTTCAGTCTATCCCTTGCCCGGCGGCAAAGTGGAAGACGAAGACATGGCTGGCACTCAGATTCTATCGCTACCTTATGAGATAGCGATTAAATCAAAGGACCAGCAAAAGTTAAACGCTATCTTATGGAAGATAAACACCGGGCTTTCAAAAATTGGCTTTGAGCTACCAAGCAAGAACAATTCATATACATTCCTAGCCTTGACCGTCGAGACACCGAGCTTAAACGATGCCGACGAGCAGGGCTTTTACATTTACTTGCTTGATTTGCAAGCAACTATTGAAGTAGAAAGGAGCCTTAATTAATGGCTAAATTTAAAAATGCGATTCGTAAGCATTTCATTGCACCGTTCGATTCAGAACATCCAGACACTCCACCAACTGAAGATAAGTATATGTGGATTGCTAAGGGCATCAAAGAATCTGCACCAGAAAACGATGCAGAAGATGATGACGTGGCATATTTTGACGGTGATGGTACGAAAGAAAAAATCATCACTTCAAAATCTCGTGGCCGTTCATTTGAAGGACACCGTGACTATGATGATAAAGCTCAAAACTTTGTCGTTGAAAAAGAAGATGCCGTAGCTGATGATCTTGTGGTTTGGTACAAGGAAGTTGTCCCTAATGGCAAATACTACAAAGAAGGTCTTGCACGACTTTCTGAAATCGAAGTGGGTGACGGTGAAGCGTCTGAGCTTGAAACAATTAAGTTCCAAGTCAACTGGTCACGTACACCAGTAAAACATGACATCAGTGGCACACCAGCCGCAGCAGTAGCAGCTTCTGGCACTGGTTCTGAAACTTCTGGACGTACAGCTTCTGGAGTTACTGGAACACCAGTAGCCGCTTCTGGTGCATCATCAGAAACAACCTCACCAGGCGTGGGTGGATAATCACTAATTAAATAAAACAAAGATAAGACAACTAAGAGGGGTGGGGTTTAGCCCTTCCCCTCTTTTTTCGTATTAAAGGAGAACAAACAACATGGTAGTAATTAAAAAACGTAGCAATGTCATCCCAGTAGATTTCGGTGAGTTCCAACTTAATTTTCCAGTGTCTGACGGCAATATCCAACGCATGAAGGCGGTTGGTGACGACTTGCAAGCCAAAGGGCAAGCGTTCCAAGAAACAAGCGATGAAGAAGCTCTCGGAGCGTTGAAGGCATTGGTAGAAGATGGTTTCAATCAAGTATTTGATGATGAAGAAGCTTTCAAACAAGTCTATGCATTCGCTGGTCAGTCAACAATCAACGCTATGTTCTATCTGATTGAAACCATCAAAGGTATTTCAGAGGAATTTGAAAGCCAAAACTCAAAAGCTGCCCTCGATAAATATTTGGCTGAGTAACCATGCTCGATCTATCACGAAAACTGACCGACAAGTTAGTTATTGATGATAAAGAGTACGCCCTAGACCTTTCATTTAACAATGTTTTGAAGCTCTTTGAAATGTGGAGGGATGAAGATGTTCCAGAGTTTGTTAAACCTCACTTTGGCATCCGTATCTTGACTGGTGAGACCTTGGAAGATTTCACCGTGGAAGAAATGGCTGAGATATTCAACGAGGTTTTCGAGGAACACATAAGCTTGTCAGAGGTTGAGGACAACCATGTCGAGTATGACTTGGCAGGAAACCCCATGAAGACCACAGCAAGCGATGAACCGAAGGAAAAAGCGCCTTATGACATTCGTTATGACGGCGACTATATCTATGCTTCATTCTTGCAGGCGTACAATATCGATTTATTCGATGTCCAAGGCAAGCTGCACTGGAAGAAGTTTAATGCTCTACTTTCTGGACTTCCAGAAGGTACCAAGTTCATGGAAGTTGTCAAAATTCGTAAATGGAAGCCACAAAAGGGCGACTCGGCGGAATACAAAGAGGAAATGCGTAAGCTTCAAAAAGATTATGCTCTCCCTAACGACACAATCGTTGATGAAGAATACGAAGAAGAAGAATTTTAGAAAGGAGGGATAATCTATGGCAGATGGTACAGTCACCATCAAGGCGTTATTTGACGGAAAGGACGCTGAAAGTGGGGCTAAACGTATCAAAGGGGCGTTAGAGGGCTTGAAAGGTTCAGCCGGCAAGGTTGGTTCAGTGTTTAAGTCTGTCCTCGGTGCTAACTTAATCGGTGGTGCTATCATGGGCGGTATTAGTGCTCTTGGGAATGGCATGAAGTCAATGGTTGGTGAGCTTAACAGTTCAACTAAAGCATGGAAGACCTTTGAAGGTAACATGCAACAGATCAACATGCCTACCGACCAGATTAAGCAAGTTAAGGGCGAGTTGCAGGACTTTGCGACTAAAACAATCTATTCAGCGTCCGACATGGCCAGCACTTACTCACAGTTAGCAGCGGTTGGAACGAAGAATACAACCGAGCTTGTTAAGGGCTTTGGTGGTCTTGCGGCGGCAGCAGAGAATCCTCAACAAGCCATGAAGACCTTGAGCCAACAAGCTACCCAAATGGCAGCTAAGCCTAAAGTGCAATGGCAAGACTTCAAACTTATGTTAGAGCAAACGCCTGCCGGTATTGCGGCGATTGCGAAAGAAATGGGCATGAGTACCGCTGAAATGGTCCAAGCAGTCCAAGACGGCAAGATTAAGACCGAGGATTTCTTCGACGCTATCGCAAAGGTCGGGAATAACGACACATTCAGTAAGATGGCCACAGAGTTCAAGACTGTTGACCAAGCAATCGACGGTATGAAAGAATCTCTTGCTAACAAGCTGATGCCACAATTTGAAAAACTCAATCAGATTGGTATCAAGGCAGTTGTTGGGCTTACCGATGCATTAGAAAGAGTTGACATCAACGGTATTGCTGACAAGATTGGCAGTGGGTTGTCTTCGCTTTGGAAAGGTTTCTCTAACACAGGGGCTTTGAAAAATCTAGGTGCTACCTTCACTTACATTAGTAGCTCAATCAAGCAACTATTTAGCAAGATTGACGGTAGCAAGCTCATGCAGGGCATTGGGTCAGTCTTTGGTGACATTGCTAACGGCATTTCACAAGCCTTGAATATTGCCACAACGTCGGTTAGAAGTTTCATCAGCTCATTTGCTGATACTGGAGCCTTTCAAGCGTTCAAAGCAGCAGTGCAAGATACTTGGAACGCTCTTAAAGCTATCGGTTCCTCATTCGGTGAGGTGCTGGGTAGCTCACAAATGCAGTCGATTATTTCAGGCATTGGCTCAGCTCTTGGAACGCTTGTTAACTGGATATCTCAAGCTATTTCAGCAATATCTAGGTTTATCAGTGCAATTCCACCGGGAATCTTAAACGGAATCACCAGCGGTATTTTAGCAATGGTAGCAGGGTTCATGACTGCCAAGGCCGGTATTTCTGCCGTTAGTGCAGCATTAAGAGGGCTTGACTTTATCAAGAGCCTTAACCCATTCAAGAAGTTCGGAAGTGATGCAGCAGCAGGCATGGGTGAAGCGGCTAATAGCACTAGACGCTCTAAATCAACGATTACTCAGCTATTTAGTGGAATGTCAAACGTCATTAAATCGTCTGGTAATGCGATTAAAGGCGTTCTGACAGCCTTATTCAAAGGTATTGCTGAAACTTACAAAGGCTTTGGACAAGGGCTTAAATTCGCTTTACAAGGGCTTAAGGGGTTGAGTTCAGCTCAAATCCTCTCGTTTGCCACAGGTATTGCTATTGCGGCAGTCGGAATCGGTGCAGCGATTGCATTGATTGTAGCTTCGTTCTCGCTATTAGCAAGTCATGCTAGTGGTGTTTCACAAATCATTAGCTCTATCGGTTCAGCGTTTGGGACCGTTGTCGAATCGATTGGTAAAGCAGCAGGAACTATCATTGAAGCATTCGGGACTGCTTTCGGTATTGTTGTTAAAGCAGTCGGTGAAGCAGCACCAGGACTCGCCAAGCTTTCACCACTTGTTGAAGCTATCGGCACTGCTCTAGGCAATGCAGCACCATTCATTACAGCGTTTGGTAATGCTTGGACTTCTATTTTAGGAACGCTCCCAGCTATTATCAGTGCATTTAGCGGGTTGGTTGGTGCCATTGGTTCTGCAATCAGTCAAGTAGCTACCGCTATCACTCCGATTGTTCAAATTATCGGAAATACTATCACGGCAGTAGCTCAAATCATTGCTAATGCCATCGTGGCAATCGCTCCGGTAATTTCAAATTGTATCGTCCAAGTTGCTCAAGTAATCGGGCAATTCGGACCACAGATTGCAATGGTTTTACAAGTGATTGTACAAGCCATTCAAGCAACGGCACCAGTTATTATGACTTTGATTCAAGGGATTGTTACAGTTGTTCAAACAATGGCACCAGTCATTAGTCAAGTGATTTCTGCTATTGTTACAGTCGTTCAAACATTGGCGCCAATAATCAGCCAAATCATTTCAGCGATTGTTACTGCAATAACGCAAATCGTGCCGATCATCACGGCCATTGGTGGTGTGATTAGTGCTGCATTCAGTGGCATTGCATCGGTTGTGTCAGCAGCAGGAATGGCAATTGCTACCGCTGCAATGG
>OGKB01001149.1_pt1 | contig 14984 bp, 14 predicted proteins | sample 1572351 | NCBI WGS metagenome assembly OGKB01 (sample SAMEA2582088, study PRJEB24529) | metagenome | biome: Human gut stool | place: China | collected 2011
TTTACAAACACCATGTGCACTCTTACCGCGAATTGCCTATCCGTATCGCTGAAATCGGTATGATGCACCGTTATGAAAAATCTGGTGCCCTTACAGGACTTCAACGTGTGCGTGAAATGTCTCTGAATGATGGTCATACCTTCGTGGCTCCAGAACAAATCGAGGAAGAATTCAAGAAGATCCTTCAATTGATCATCGATGTGTATGAAGACTTTAACTTGACAGATTATCGTTTCCGCTTGTCTTACCGTGATCCTGAAGACAAACACAAATACTTTGACAACGATGAAATGTGGGAAAATGCTCAACGCATGTTGAAAGCAGCCGTTGATGATATGGGTGTTGAGTACTATGAAGCTGAAGGGGAAGCAGCCTTCTACGGACCAAAATTGGATATCCAAGTGAAAACAGCTCTTGGTAAAGAAGAAACTCTTTCAACTATCCAATTGGACTTCTTGCTTCCAGAACGCTTTGATCTTCATTACATTGGAGCAGACGGGGAAGAACACCGTCCAGTCATGATCCACCGTGGGGTTATCTCAACCATGGAACGCTTTACTGCGATCTTGATTGAAAACTACAAGGGAGCTTTCCCAACCTGGCTTGCTCCTCACCAAGTAACCCTTATTCCAGTATCTAACGAAAAACACGTGGACTACGCTTGGGAAGTGGCTAAGAAACTCCGTGACCGTGGAGTTCGTGCTGATGTGGATGAACGCAATGAAAAAATGCAGTTCAAGATCCGTGCTTCTCAAACTCAAAAGATTCCTTACCAATTGATCGTTGGGGACAAGGAAATGGAAGACAAGGCTGTAAACGTACGTCGTTATGGCCAAAAAGAAACAGAAACCATGTCAGTGGATGCATTTGTAGAATTAATTCTTACAGATATTGCAAATAAATCACGTGTTGAGAAATAAAACGATCACAGTCTGAGAAACATTTTTCAGTAAGAAAAAGCAACAACTATTTCAGTTGTTGCTTTTCTATTTTGTTTAACCTGAGCTAGTAGTGATTGGTCAAACCACTACAAATAGTATCCTCATCAACAATCCTTTCTATCCATTAACTTTTGGATATAGGATATCCTCCCAAGATTTGCTTCCATGAGTTAGATAAGTTGACTATCCTCAGTCCTTGTCTGCTTCATTTTCTTTTACGAGATCGTTTTGTGAATCTTTTTCAGAGAGTTTTTGATCGATATACTTGTCAATGTTTTCGTAAAATTCCTTGGTCGTCTCACTATCTAATTTTTTCGAATTATGGACTTGGTTGACTTTCAATTGAACAGATTGAATACCGTAAGAGTCTTGTTTTTGGCGAATGGTTTCTAATTCTTCTTCTGAAATCGGATCTCCAACAACTGTCAAGACCAATTCATTGCTACTTGACTTGTAGACCTGATTAATGATTGTATGATTGGCGAACTCTTTTCCTACAAACTGTTTGATCCCTTCTTTTCGTGCTTGATCCATCGTCAGAGTGACTGCTGAATAGCTGGCTGGAAGAACCAATAATACAATCAAGGATATCAAGCCAATTTTCATTTTAATGTTTAGCTCTTTAAATGAACTTAAGGGAGATTTTCTCATCAAAATTCTTGTTCCAACAATGTTGGCTAGCATGATAAAGACACAGTTGATCAAGAAAAGATAGAGAGCCCCAAATAAAAATCGTACATTTCCATTAGCTAAACCATAGCCTGCAGTACAGATAGGTGGCATCAGAGCTGTTGCAATGGCTACTCCTGGCACGATATTGTTTGCTTCTTTTTTTCTTGAACCAATGACACCTGCTATCCCACCCGCAATAGCAATGAGAACATCCCAAATGGTTGGAGAGGTTCGTGCAATCAATTCGCTACTTGCATAAGATAAGGGAGAAATCCAGAAATACAGAGTCGAGACAAGCAAACTGACCAATACTTGAGTAAATAAAACCTCTAGAGATTGCTTGATTAAACGCGTATCAAAAATAGCTAAACCGAATCCCAGTCCAACAATCGGTGTCATAAGAGGGGAAATCAGCATGGCTCCAATAATGACAGCTGTTGAATTCATATTTAGACCTATAGAGGCAATAAAAATCGCACACATCAAAATCACTGTATCTCTTAATCGAACATGAAGGTCATCATATAATTTCTCACGGTATTCACGTGTTGAATAGTTTCCGGTCATTGGTTACTCCTTTTATTTCATATAATCTTGTTTCTGCATGGATGATGGTAGAGAGACTTCTGTCCAATCTTACATATTTTTAATCCTCATCTGTCATTCTATTGAAGATTATCTTTTAAATATCCATCAGTCCATCATTGATATTATATCAAAAATTTTACAGTCTTTATCTGAAGAAATCTATCAATTGAACAGATAGAGAAAGTTATCGTCAACCTCATGGTATCATCGACTACTTCAATGACCTCGAGAACTAAACTAAGCATATGATAAGCAAAGGCCAATGGAGAAATGCCAAAATTACAGGAAGGAAGAAAACTGTCAAGATTTGCTTGTTAATGGTTTGCTTAATCTGCTTTTGATCTAGACCTACCTTTTCGTTCGTGGTCTTCATATCCCTCAGAGATTTGTTTATAGTAGATAAAATAATTTACTAGGATACACAGTTAAAGATAGAAAAGCCCAGTTGTCTTATCCTGGGCTCTTATCTACTCTTCTCACTCAAGGACTAAGTTCACTTGAGCAAACTGAATCCGCACTATCGTTCCTTTTCCGACCTCAGACTCGATACGAATCTGGTGACCCAGTTCTTCAGAAATTTTCTTAGATAGGTAAAGTCCAAGTCCAGATGACTGCTGGGTTAGGCGACCATTATATCCTGAAAAGCCACGTTCAAAGACTCGGAGCACATCACTGTTTTTAATCCCGATTCCCGTATCTTTGATACAGAGCTCCTGGCCTTCCATATAAATCTCTAGTCCACCTTTCTTGGTGTATTTGAGGCTGTTTGAGAGGATTTGTTCAATGACGACCAACAGCCACTTCTTATCGGTCACGATGATTTTGTCAAGGTCATGTAGATTGACGGTCAGTCCCTTTTGGATAAAGAAAAGAGCGTACTTACGAACCATCTCCTTGACCAAGTCCTCCACTTGAACCTTTTCAAAGACCAAGTCATCGTGAAAACTCTCTAAACGCAGGTACTGTAAAACCAGATTGGTATAGGAGTCAATCTTGAAAATTTCCTGTTCCAGCTGTTGTTTGACCTCCCGATCAGAGACTTCTGCTACCAAAAGGCGACTAGCAGCAATGGGGGTCTTGATCTGGTGAACCCACAAGGTATAGTAATCAAGCAAATCCGTCAGCTTGCTTTGGGCTTCCGACTTCTTTTGATACAATTCAGACTCTCGCCCTTCGAGTTTCTCTGCCAGCGCACATTCCAGAGGGGACTTGGGATCTCTTTCAGCATAGAGTACTTCCTGCCGGTAAACCTGAGCTTCTGCAAAAATATCCCAAACCAAAAATAAAAGGGTCAAAAAGCTACTGAGGAGGAAAAAATAGAAGAAATAAAATCCTATACTAGCGAATAAAAACTGAAAGAGAAAAACAAGAAAACCCAATGAAAAAATATAGACAAAAAGACGACTGCGAGAACGCAGATAGGCCAGAAAAAATAGTTTCCAATCAAGCATGTTTCAGTCCGTACCCTATTCCCTTCTTGGTTTCGATAAAGCCTGCCAAGCCTTGCTCCTCCAACTTTTTGCGCAAGCGAGCAACGTTGACAGACAAGGTATTGTCATCGATGAAAAAATCGCTATTCCAGAGTTCCCGCATCAGGTCATCACGCGCCACGATATTACCCGCATGTTCAAACAAAACCCGCAAAATTTGAAATTCATTCTTGGTCAAACTCAGGACTTCCCCCTGATAGTGCAGGTCCATAGACTTGGTATTGAGGATCACACCCGCATACTCCAGCAGACTTTCATCTCGGCCAAACTCATAAGAACGGCGCAACAATCCCTGAACCTTGGCAAGGAGCACCTGCTGGTCAAAAGGCTTGGTTATAAAATCATCCGCACCCATATTGATCGCCATCACGATATCCATCGCCTGATCTCTCGAAGACAGAAACATGATAGGTACCTTGGAAATCTTGCGAATCTCCTGGCACCAGTGATAGCCATTAAAAAGAGGTAGGCCAATATCCATCAGAACCAAATGAGGTTCTGACTGAACAAAAAGGCTCAATACTTCCATAAAATCCTCTACCAAAACGACCTCAAAGCCCCACTCAGAGAGCAGTTTCCCCACTTGTTGCCGAATAACTTGGTCATCTTCTACTAGTAAAATCTTGTGCATGCGCTCCTCCTTCGCTCCTATTATAACAGATTTTCCCCATGGATAAAACGCAAACCTGTATTTAAACCAGCTCGCTAGCAGTATAGCAAAATCTAGTAAGCCCACTAGCTAATTCTTGGTAAATGTGATAGGATAAACATAGAGAAAGGAGCTTTTATGGCCAATATTTTTGACTACCTCAATGATGTAGCATACGATTCCTTTTATGACCTCCCCGTGAATGAGTTAGATGTTCTTGCCTTGACTGAGTTGACCTACCTTGCTTTTGATAATGTAATCACCCAAGAACCAAAGCGCCTCATAGATCTAGCACCTCAAATCCCTAGAGACACGACGATGTTGACCAATAAAAACCGTCTCCAGTTGTTGGATCAGCTCGCTCAACACAAACGCTTTAAAAATTGCAAGCTCTCAAACTTTATCAATGATATTGATCCTGAATTGCAAAAACAGTTTGCGGCTATGACTTATCGTATCAGTCTCGATACCTATTTGCTTGTTTTTCGTGGGACAGATGACAGCATCATTGGTTGGAAAGAAGATTTCCATATGACCTATATGAAGGAAATCCCTGCTCAAAAACATGCCCTCCAGTATTTAGAGGACTTTTTTGCCCAACATCCCAATCAAAAGATCGTCCTAGCAGGGCATTCAAAAGGGGGCAATCTAGCTGTCTATGCTGCCAGTCAACTTGATCCAAACTTACAGAAAAACATTGTCGCTGTCTACACTTTTGATGCCCCTGGGCTTCACAAGGAACTAACCGAAACACCTGGCTATCAAAACATGATGGAAAGAACGAAAGTATTTATCCCACAAGGGTCTATCATCGGGATGATGCTGGAAATTCCGGATAAAAAAATCGTCGTTCGAAGCACCGCCTTAGGTGGCCTTGCCCAGCACGACACCTTTAGTTGGCAGATTGAAGACAAACACTTTGTCCAACTAGACGAGACCAATAGTGATAGTCAGCAAGTCGATACAACCTTCAAGGAATGGGTTGAAACAGTTCCTGACGAAGAACTGCAGCTCTACTTTGACCTCTTTTTTGGAATCATTCTCGATGCAGGCATCTCCTCTATCAACGATCTTTCTTCCTTCAATGCCATTGAACACATTCATCAACTCTTTGTACAAGCTCAATCCCTCACTCCCGAAGAAAGAGAAACCATGGGGCGCTTAACCCAACTCTTGATTGACACCCGCTATCAAGCTTGGAAAAATCGTCAAAGCACGAAAAAGACTTTTTGATAGCCTAAGTATCCTCTTCTATGCTATACTTAGTTTAGTACATTCTTTGAGATTGGAGCCAGTATGAAAATCCATAAAACCGTGAATCCCGTTGCCTATGAAAACACTTATTACCTGGAAGGGGATCAACACCTAATTGTGGTTGACCCAGGTAGCCATTGGGAATCTATTCGCAAGACTATTGAGAAAATCAACAAACCAGTCTGCGCGATTCTCCTGACCCATACCCACTACGACCATATTATGAGTCTGGACTTAGTTCGCGAGACTTTTGGAAATCCTCCAGTTTATGTAGCAGAGAGTGAAGCTAGCTGGCTTTATACACCTGTAGATAATCTCTCTGGTCTCCCTCGTCACGACGATATGGCAGATGTGGTCGCAAAACCAGCAGAACACACCTTTGCCTTTCATGAAGAATACCAGCTTAAGGAATTTCGTTTTACAGTTCTACCGACCCCAGGGCACTCTATTGGCGGCGTTTCTATCGTCTTTCCTGATGCTCATCTAGTCTTGACCGGAGATGCTCTATTCCGAGAAACCATCGGACGGACAGACCTTCCTACAGGTAGTACGGAACAACTTCTCCATAGCATTCAGACGCAACTCTTCACTCTTCCTAACTACGATGTCTATCCCGGGCATGGTCCAGCTACGACTATCGCTCACGAAAAGACTTTTAATCCCTTTTTCTAGCAAGCAAAAAACCAAGGATAATTTCCTTGGTTTTTGTGTAGCTTCTATTTCTATGTCAATATTTGCTCAGAAGAATCAATATTGACTAGAAAAATAATTTAAAACTAATTAGCTCGATTCAATTCTTTCCAGTCAATATTTGATAAATTAAGCTTTTCAGAAGAAATATCTAAAACTTGCTCTGCTTTTTCGTTGCCACCGATTTGAATAGTTGCTTCTTTAATCTTCTGCACTCCATTTTTATCAAACGAATATAGAGCCAGATTCATTTCTGGACGAGTTGACTGCCAGTCTGCATAAGAGACTTGACCGTTTTCATAAATATCAAATCCTGAGCGAAAACCACCTGCAGAAGCTATATATGCTGTGTGAAGTAAGCTAGGTTGTTGATTTTCCAAATAATAAATGGCTGAAACAAATTTTTCATCGCCAATAAGCAACTCGTCTTGACCATCCTTATTCAAATCAACCATTGCGTATTTCCAATCGGGTGCATTTTGATAATCCATTCGAGAGAAAACCAGGCTATATTCTTCTGAAGTAATCTTATCTTGTTTATTCTCCTTGTATAAATCTTCTCTATTACCTTTTTTTAAAAGGTCTGTAAAGTGATTATAGCGTTCAATCACTTCTTTATATAAATCTTGTCCAGTTTCTTTCTTATTTTCAGCAGTTGATTGTGATGCCTTGGTTGACGATTCACTAGTATTCTCAGCCTTTGCTTCTGTTGATACACTAGTCTTATCGTCTTTGGAGACAGATGATAGTGCGGATGAAGGTTCTGTATTGTTCCTATTTTTATCGAGACTACAAGATGCTAGAACTGAAATCGAAAGAATAGCTGATAGCATTATTAAAAATTTCTTCATGTTTACCTCGATAGCATTGCATTTTCAGATTGATAAACTTCAAAAATGAACCATTAATTCCAAGATGATACTTGGTTAGGGACTTACTTTACCAAATAATCACACGGTCCTCTGGTGAACGCCACATACCATCGCCTTCTTTGACATCGTATGTTGTAAAGAAGTCATCGAAGTTTGGCACTTGCACATTGACACGGAGTTTGGCAGGCGCGTGCACGTCGACACTGGCCATGAGTTTCATCAACTCAGGACGGCCTTTCATACGCCAGATACGAGCAAAGTTGTGGAAGAATTCTTCAGCTGAGAAGTCTGGTTCTCTCTTAGCTGCTTCAAGCGCTGCAGAGATTCCTCCTAAGTCAGCCACGTTTTCTGATACAGTCAATTTACCGTTGATGGTTGCTCCATAAGAATCCTGTCCATCAAATTGTTCGATAACTTTTTGTGTTTTCTCTTTGAAGGCGGCATAGTCGCTCTCTGTCCACCAATCTTTTAGACTACCATTTTCATCAAAGGAAGCACCATTTGTGTCAAAGGCATGAGAAATCTCGTGGGCAATAACAGCACCAATCCCACCGTAGTTGGCAGAAGACGATTGATGCAAGTCATAGAATGGAGCCTGTAAAATAGCCGCTGGGAAGACAATCAAGTTCTTCTGAGGATTGTAGTAGGCGTTGACCATATGAGCTGGCATACCCCACTCCTTGTAATCAACCGGTTGGTTCCACTTGCTCCAGCTGTGCTTGATTTCCACACGCGCAAAGGCTAGAGCATTCTCAAAGAGACTGGCAGTTTCATCCACTACTTTGTCCCTGTAGCGTTCTGGCAATTCCTCTGGATAACCGATATAAGGCTTGATGACATTGAGTTTGACAATGGCCTTGTCTCGCGTTTCAGGTGTGAGCCAGTCGTTCTTAGCCAAGCGTTCCTTATAAACATCAATCATAGTCGCTACTTTTTTCTCTACGTCTGCCTTGGCTTCTGGGGAGAATTTTTCATGCGCATACCAGAGACCAAGAGCTTGCTTGAAAGGACCTTGGGCTAAGTGATAAGCTGCCTTGACCTTGTCCGTAGCTTCTGGCACACCTGAAAGGGCACGACCATAAGCACCTGACAAAACACGAATCTCATCTGTCAGATAGCTGGTTGAGAGATTGACCACACCCAAAATCAAGGTTGCTTTGAGTAGAGGCCACGCTTCTTCACTATAAAATTGATCTGCTGCTTGCCAGAAACGTTCCTCGTCTACGATAACCTTGTCTGGAGTTTGTCCAAGAACTGTTTGGAAGAAATCATCCAGAGGTAGGGCAGGGGCAAATTTCTTGAAATCTTCATAAGCGTATGGATGGTAGAGTTTGGCATATTCTGAACTTTCTTCGTTAGAAAGCACTACAGCCGCAGTGCGACGGTCCAATTCCAATCGTTTCTCTAGTAAATCTGCGATTTCCTCATCTGAAAAATCATAGGCTTTGAGAAGATTCGTAGTACTTTCCTTCCACAAACCTAACAACTCCTCACGCTGAGGATGGTCTTCAGCGTAGTAGGTTGTATCTGGCAAGATAGTTCCTGGAGCACTGGCCCAGAGAACATTGGTTCTGGCATCCATAAAGTCTGGTGATACTCCAAATGGAAGGAAGTTTGGCTTCCCTGCTAGTTCAAACTCTGCCAGTTTGCTGGTAAAATCTGCGAAGCTCTCCAAGTCTTGGTATTCCTTAAGTAGAGGAAGGACAGGCTTGATCCCATCAGCTTCTCTCTTGTCAAAATCACGTACCATACGATGGTACTTAACAAAGTTGGCGAGGATAGCATCCTCTGGAACATCCTCACCTGCCAACCACTTGTCCGTAGTCGCCAGCATCAACTCTTCAATTTTCTCATCAAGGTCAATAAACCCACCTGTTCGAGATTTGTCAGCCGGAATGACAGCTGTTTTTTCCCATTCGCCATTGATTGCATCATAAAAATCATCTTGATAACGTGTCATCTTGTTCTCGCTTTCATTTTTTCACTTATTCTTAGCTTAGCAGAAAACACTTGGGAATGCAATTAAAAACGGTCTCTCATTTTTCAGTTATTATTTTAAATTTTTCAAAAATTAACTTGACTTAATTTTTTTTTTAAGGTATATTAAAAGATAGGAGGAATACAACTGTATGATACGTATCGAAAACCTCAGTGTCTCCTACAAAGAAACGTTGGCACTAAAGGATATTTCACTAGTGCTCCACGGACCAACTATTACCGGAATTATTGGTCCAAATGGTGCTGGAAAATCAACTTTATTAAAAGGTATGTTGGGAATTATCCCACATGAAGGTCAGGCCTTTCTCGACGATAAAGAAGTCAAGAAATCTTTAAATCGAGTTGCCTATGTCGAGCAAAAAATCCATATCGACTACAATTTCCCTATCAAGGTCAAGGAATGCGTCTCTCTGGGACTCTATCCATCCATCCCACTCTTTCACACCTTAAAAGCCAGCCACTGGAAAAAAGTGGCAGATGCACTTGAAATCGTTGGACTTTCAGACTATGCTGATCGCCAAATCAGCCAGCTCTCAGGAGGACAATTCCAACGTGTGTTGATTGCCCGTTGCTTAGTGCAGGAGGCAGACTACATCTTTCTAGATGAGCCATTTGTCGGGATTGACTCGGTTAGTGAAGAGATTATCATGAATACACTGAGAGATCTTAAAAAAGCTGGTAAAACAGTTCTCATCGTCCATCATGACCTCAGCAAAGTCCCCCATTATTTCGACCAAGTTTTGCTTCTCAATCGAGAATTAATAGACCTTGGTCCGACCGAAGAAACCTTTACCGAGGCCAATCTCAAAAAGGCCTACGGTAGCAAACTCTTTTTCAATGGAGGTGGCCTATGATAGCAGAATTTATCAATGGATTGCAAAATTTCCATTTCCTACAAAACGCCTTGATCACAGCTATTGTCATCGGAGTTGTTGCTGGTGCTGTGGGATGTTTTATCATCCTACGTGGTATGTCTCTCATGGGAGATGCCATCTCTCACGCAGTTTTGCCCGGCGTAGCCCTTTCCTTTATCCTGGGAATTGATTTCTTTATTGGAGCCATTATCTTTGGCTTGATGGCCTCCATCATCATTACCTACATCAAGGGAAACTCTATCATCAAGAGTGACACTGCCATTGGTATTACCTTTTCATCTTTCTTAGCCCTAGGTGTCATCTTGATTAGTGTTGCCAAGAGTTCGACAGACCTCTTCCATATCCTTTTTGGGAATATCCTCGCTGTCCAAGATACGGACATGTGGATTACCATTGGTGTGGGGGCATTGATTCTCTTGATTATTGGGATTTTCTTTAAACAACTATTGATTACATCCTTTGACGAGCTCCTGGCTAAAGCAATGGGAATGCCCGTTAATTTCTACCACTATCTACTCATGGTGCTCTTGACCCTTGTATCCGTCACCGCCATGCAAAGTGTTGGAACCATTCTTATCGTGGCCATGTTGATCACCCCAGCTGCGACGGCTTACCTTTATGCTAATAGCCTAAAGAGCATGATTTTTCTTTCATCAGGCCTAGGAGCTCTGGCTTCTGTTGTAGGGCTCTTTATCGGCTATAGTTTCAATCTCGCAGCAGGATCGAGCATCGTGCTCACATCCGCCAGCTTCTTTCTAATCAGTTTCTTTATCTCTCCTAAGCAACGATACTTGAAACTGAAAAACAAAAAAATCATTAAATAACGGGGAAACCCTTCTGGAGGAATCTAATGAAAAAATTAGGTACATTGCTTGTACTCTTTCTTTCCGTCATTGCTCTTGTAGCATGTGCTAGCGGAAAAAAAGATACGGCTTCTGGTCAAAAACTAAAAGTTGTTGCTACAAACTCAATCATCGCTGATATTACCAAAAATATCGCTGGTGACAAGATTGATCTTCATAGTATCGTTCCTGTTGGTCAAGACCCACACGAATACGAACCACTTCCTGAAGACGTTAAGAAAACTTCTCAAGCTGACTTGATTTTCTATAACGGTATCAACCTTGAAACTGGTGGCAATGCTTGGTTTACCAAATTGGTCGAAAATGCCAAGAAAACTGAAAACAAAGACTACTTTGCAGTCAGCGAAGGCGTTGATGTTATCTACCTTGAAGGCCAAAACGAGAAAGGCAAAGAAGACCCACACGCTTGGCTCAACCTTGAAAATGGGATGATTTATGCTAAAAATATCGCTAAACAGCTCATTGCCAAGGACCCTAGCAACAAGGAATTCTACGAAAAAAATCTCAAAGACTATACTGAAAAACTAGACAAACTGGACAAGGAAGCCAAAGAGAAATTTAACAATATCCCTGCTGAGAAGAAACTCATCGTAACCAGCGAAGGATGCTTCAAATACTTCTCTAAAGCTTACGGAGTTCCAAGTGCCTACATCTGGGAAATCAACACAGAAGAAGAAGGAACACCTGAACAAATTAAGACCTTGGTTGAAAAACTTCGCCAAACAAAAGTTCCATCACTCTTTGTTGAATCAAGTGTCGATGACCGTCCAATGAAGACTGTTTCACAAGACACAAACATCCCAATCTACGCACAAATCTTTACTGACTCAATCGCTGAAGAAGGCAAAGAAGGCGACAGCTACTACAGCATGATGAAATACAACCTTGACAAGATTGCTGAAGGTTTGTCTAAGTAATCCATTAAAAAAACGTCGTTCTCACGTGAATGGACGTTTTTTTGTCCCTTAATTTCCAGTCAAATCATTGGAAAAATCTGACAATTCTCGGTAAAATAAAAGAAAAAAGAATGGAGTAGTTTCATGACCACTTTTCTAGGAAACCCTGTAACCTTTACAGGTAAACAACTGCAAGTCGGAGACAAGGCACTTGACTTTTCTCTTACGACAACCGATCTCTCTAAAAAAACGCTAGATGACTTTGATGGAAAGAAAAAAGTCTTGAGTGTTGTCCCTTCTATCGATACTGGTGTCTGCTCAACGCAAACACGTCGATTCAACCAAGAACTTGCCAACCTTGACAACACCGTCGTTCTTACTGTTTCTACCATTTGCCCAAGGACGCTGGTGTGGGGCTGAAGGCCTTGACAATGCCATCATGCTCTCAGACTACTTTGACCATTCTTTCGGACGCGATTATGCCCTTTTGATCAACGAATGGCATCTCCTTGCACGTGCCGTCTTTGTTCTCGATACTGACAATGTCATCCGTTACGTAGAATACGTTGACAACATCAACACGGAACCAGACTTTGAAGCTGCCATTGCTGCAGTGAAAGAACTGGACTAAAATCAAAGCCATTAGGGCAGAAGGCTAGAGAAATCTAGCTTTTTTTGATATACTAGATGGAGAGAAAAGACAAGAGGAAACGAATGACGCCAAATAAAGAAGACTATCTAAAATGTATTTATGAAATCGGTACGGAGATGCAGAAAATCACCAATAAAGAAATTGCTGCCCGTATGCAAGTCTCTCCACCTGCCGTAACAGAGATGATCAAACGCATGAAAAGTGAAAATCTCATCCTCAAGGACAAGGAGAATGGCTATCTATTGACAGATATTGGGCTCAAACTAGTCTCCGAGCTCTATCGCAAACACCGGTTGATTGAGGTCTTTCTAGTTCACCATCTCGACTATACCAGCGATCAAATCCACGAGGAAGCTGAAGTCCTAGAGCACACTGTATCCGACCTCTTCGTAGAGAGACTGGATAAACTGCTTGGCTTCCCTAAAACCTGCCCCCACGGAGGAACCATCCCAGCTAAGGGAGAGCTCTTGGTTGAAATCAACAACCTACCTCTAGCAGATGCCAAAGAAGCCGGCACCTATCTCCTGACTCGCGTTCATGATAGCTTTGATCTACTCAAATATCTAGAAAAGCATGAAATTCATATCGATGACCAAGTCCAGGTCAAGCAATTTGATAATTTTTCCAATACCTTTACACTGGTCAACAGAGGTGAAGATCTCCAAGTTAGCATCGATATCGCCAAACAACTCTATGTCGAAAAAATCAACTAAGCCCTTATTCCTGAAAGAAACTTCTTTCAGGGATTTTTTATTATTTTGCTTGTAAGTCCCATTCGTTTAGTGTAGAATGAAGCTAGATAAAAGAGGGAGGTTTTCCTATGAAAAAGCTCTTTAGAATCCATTTTGCAGCCATTGCACTCTGCGATTTGCTACTATTAGCAATTTTTATCTCCAAAACCGATCTCTCTGTAGGCTGGCTCCTGCTGTCTGGTTTTATTTTCATCCTTGCTCAAGGACTACTGCTATTTCGCTTGGTTAACCGACTCAAACATCATTTCGTTGAGATTTATCCTCAAATCAATAAAAAGATTCGCTTCTACTATTTAGGGGTTCTCTCCATTGATTTTCTATTTTTTGTCCTTTTAGCCTTCACTAGTTCTCAGCGATTTTCCTCTCTTATGCCAATCGTCACTTCTTGGCATTCTACTTTTTATTATCTGACGGCTAGCCACCTAAGAGAAAACTATCCAGACTTTTACGACAAACACATTGCCTTCTGGGAGTATCTCTAAACAAAAACCAAGCCAGCTGGGCTTGGTTTTCTTATCTATTTTTAGTATCAAGGATAATGGTGACTGGTCCATCATTAACCAGCTCCACCTGCATATCCGCTCCAAAGATACCTGTCTGAACGGGCACTTCTTGAGCTAATTTTTGATTGAAAGCGTCATAGAAGTCTGATGCCATATCCGGCTTGGCTGCACCTATAAAAGCTGGACGATTGCCTTTCTTGGTATCCGCAAAGAGGGTAAACTGAGAAATCGAAAGGATTTCCCCCTCAATATCCTTAACAGACAGATTCATCTTGCCTTCTACATCTGAAAAAATCCGCATATTGACAAGTTTTCTCACAGCATAGTCCAAATCTTCCTTTTGGTCCTCTGGGCCAACACCGACCAGTAATAAGAGCCCCTGATTGATTTTTCCCTGAACCTGACCTTCGATACTCACTTGGGCTTTTTTAACCCGTTGGATAATGATTTTCATAATAGCCTTTCTAGTAACTGAGGGGAGAATTAGCCATTGGTCCGTTTGACAGAGTAGACCTCTGGCACACTCTTAATCTTATCCACGACTGTAGTCAGTGTAGAGAGGTTGGAAATCCCAAAGGAGACATGGATATTGGCAAATTTCATATCCTTAGTTGGTTGAGCATTAACGGTTGAGATATTCTTAGTTGTGTTAGAGAGAACTTGTAAAACATCGTTCAAAAGCCCTGTACGGTTGAGTCCGTAGATATCGATGTGCGCAGTGTATTCCTTGCTTGAGAATTGATCTTCCCATTCCACATCAAGGAGACGTTGCTCGTAGTTTTCTTGGGCACGGAGATTCATACAGTCCACACGGTGAATAGCTACACCACGACCCTTGGTAATGTAGCCAACAATGTCGTCACCTGGCACTGGATTACAACACTTAGCAATCCGTACTAGGAGACCTGAGGCTCCTTCAATGACCACACCACCCTCATGCTTGACCTTGAGGGTTTCTTTATTTTCAACCTTAACTTCGCCACCTTTGACAAGCTCTTCTGCTTCCGCCTTGGCCTTGGCACGTTCTTCCTCACGGCGTTCCTTTTCTGTCAAACGGTTAAAGACGGTAATCGCACCGATTTCTCCAAAACCAATAGCAGCATAGAGAGCTTCCTCTGTCTTGTAGCTGGTCTTTTGAAGGACCTCGTCCATGTGACGCTTGTCCATGAATTTATTGGCCACATAACCGTTTTCTTGGAACTGGGCCATCAGCATCTCACGGCCCTTGTTAACGGATAATTCCTTGTCTTGATTTTTAAAGAACTGACGAATCTTGTTGCGCGCCTTGC
>OGKB01001157.1_pt1 | contig 14896 bp, 5 predicted proteins | sample 1572351 | NCBI WGS metagenome assembly OGKB01 (sample SAMEA2582088, study PRJEB24529) | metagenome | biome: Human gut stool | place: China | collected 2011
CAGACTGCGTGCACTATGCGTTGGACAACACCACGATTTCGTCATATTCGGCCACCATCGCGGATGTCGCCTACGGCCATGCCAAACGTGATCCGGAATTACCGGTACTCAATTTCACCTTTGTTTGCGACCAAGACTCTGGGGACATTGTCTTCGCCCATGCCTATGAAGGCTCAATCCCTGATGTCACAGCCTTTGGAGAAATTGTTTATCGCATGAAGGATGCCGGTTTTGATTTCTCGAAAGTGATTTTGGTGACGGATCGTGGATATCAAAGCCTAATCAACATCCAAAAGCAGATTGATCGGGAAGTGGAGTTCATACAGGGCATTCGCCTCAGCGAGGACAATTTCTTAAGCAGATGGTGACAGATAACACTCTGCCATTTCAACCGTCCTAAGATCCTTTCAATTCACCGGAGAATCAGGGATATCTAAAAAAGTTTTATGCATAATCCGAGGTAGACAGTGCCATGATTATCACGCGCGAACTGTTTAAGGAGTGATCAATAATAGAAATCTCCTGTTTTTTGATGCCTGAAAACAGTAATCTGCCCGCCGGCGTTGGTTTCCTCTCCTGCAGGACTGTTACTGTCTATGAAGAGAAATAATCAGGCTTGTTTTCAAGCCGCGTGACAGGAAGAAGCGCACGGTCTACTGCTCTGAGCCAGAATGCCTGACTGGCGAGGTCAGCGTGCAAATGTTTTGCCGCAAAGTCGTTGGCGGGAAGCGTGGCGCTGTCAATCCATACCGATTTGAGGTTGGCTCCGGAGGCGCTGGATCCGTGCTGCTCGAACTGATCAGCCAGCACTTGTGAGAGCAGAAAACCAAAAGTGTATTGCCAATCGTAGAAGACGGGCTGTGTGCGGTAGAAGTGCGTTTTATAGGCCCAGACATAGCGGTCTTCGCCCACTGCAGCGTCCCCAAAATAGTGATGCCATGACTCGACGGACAGTTTGTTTACCGTTTCGAGCGACAGCAAACCTTTCTGACGTTCAAGAAGAATGTGCTTCAAAAGACGGTGGCGCGCAGGGATCGTGAGCAGGCAGTTGGTGAGACGTTTGAGCATCTGCCAGCGGTGAAGTTTTTCTTCTGGCGTATTCACCGCGGCACGGAGCAGCGACCGGGAAAGAACCGTTTCACAGAAGTTTCCGGCGAGTTCCGTCATCGCAAGCATCGGCACTCGCGCAGGAGCGGGGGCCTGATGAAGCACCTGCATATGCCAGGCCGCGCCAAGCAGGTGTGACAATGCCGCTTCGCCCGATAGCGTGGGAAGATAGTTTGCAAGAATCCTGACGGCGTCGAGAGCCGGCAGATCATCACACCAAGTGCCGCCGGTTTTCATCGACTGACCATGTGCGTCAATCCAGCCCGAATGCGAAGCAGTGTCGAGGAATTGAGTGAATTCAGGGTCGAGCTGGGCAAAAGCGAGTTTCAGATCCTCAATGGCACCCCAAAAAAATCGGCCTTTTGTATATAGCGCGTCTGGCGACGGCGAGAGGAGATTCCAAACTCTCATTGGTCCATCGCCAAAAGCGCGCTGCCGAAGCGAAACAGCCAGCCGGATGCGCGGCAGCCGGGCTTCCAAGGCATTAAAGAGTGCTCGGTAGACGCGCAGATCCATGCGTTCAGAACGCATGGCATAGGGAAAGAGCTCTTCTCCGGCGAGCTTTAAGAGCGCAAGGTGAAATCCTGTGTGAGCGTTGAGAACATCCAGAAAGCTCGGAGAGTGCGATGCGAACCAAGCATTCATCGCCTCAAAAGTCGTGCGCCGCAATACAGGATCATCTGCATTTTTGAGAACAGCAATGCTTGCGCCGAACCCCTGGATACGCGAATGGCCGTCAGAGTCCTTGACATTGAGCGCCATAGTGCTCGTGAGATGGGTGTGCAGTGCGCGGACCGGTTCGAGCACCGATACGGAAACATCATTTGCAAAGGACGCTTTGTCGGGCGGCAGGTCGTCGAGAATGGTGCCGCGCAGGCGTCTTGCCTCTTTCCAAAGACGCAGTTCGGGGTGAGCGCTAAAAATGGGGTCATTGGACGCACGCTCAGCGAGATCGCGAAAAATGGGCTCAACGAGTTTGTTGAGCTCTGCGGCTTTGTGTCCGATATCCCCCCTGGCTTTGACCGCTGCCGTATCCGCTGCAGAAAGACCAAGATGTGCGCGGCAGATCGTCCGCAGCGTCTTCACGAGGTCTTGGCCTCGTGCAAAGAGCTGGAGGACTTCCGGATAGGTTCCAGGTCTCTCGGCCGCGGCTGCCGTAGCTCCAGCCAAAGCGCCGAGCGTCACGTCAAGACTGAAGGAGAGTTCCTGAAACTTGGCGCTGCGGACGTTGGCCGCACCGTCGTCAGCCCAGGAGGGCAGGGCGTTGATCTGTTTCATAGAAAAAGCGGTGGTAGTAGAACCACCTATCGGACAAGGGTTAACGTCAGTGTGACAGAAATTGGATGGTGCTGGAAGGGGGCGGATCACCGCATTTTGCTCTGGCTCTAAGCAATGGGAGGTACGGGAGTACCCCCGGAAGCAGTCTGACCATCCCGACAAACCCTAGGCAGGGTGCAGGCGGCTGAGCAGAATGGAATGCATTGAAAGAGTGCAGCGGGCGTAAATACCCGGAAAAACACGACCCGGATCCTGGCTGCAGTCTGATCTCAGGAGACTTTCATGGCCGGAATTATCTTCGGTTGCATCATACTCGTCCTCGTCGGATGGGCGATCGTAAAAGGGAAGTACGCGCCCTTTATTCTCATTGCAAGCGGCGTTGCCATGCTTGCTTTCTCTGTTTTCTTTGATACGGGCACATTCATGCCCAAAAAAGCGCTTCCGACTGGAAACGATTACCTGAACATTATCGAGTTCATCCGCTACATGTTCTCGACTCGTCTCGCCGGCCTGGGTCTCCTCATTATGACGATGGTGGGTTTTGCCTCCTATATGACCCATATCGGTGCGAATGATGCTTTTGTGAATATCGCGATCAAGCCGCTTTCAATCATCAAGAGCCCTTATGCGCTGGTGTTCCTGGCCTTCCTTCTCGGCAAGGCGGTCTCCATGGTGATTACCTCCGCAGTTGGTCTCGGCGTGCTGTGCCTGGCATTGATGGGCCCGGCGCTTGCAGCCCTCGGCATGAACAAGAAGGCAATCGGTGCGGTTTTTGTCACCTCCGGTGCAGCTTCACTCGTTCTCATCGGCGGCTCAACTGCGGCTGCGGCGAAGGCTTGCTCGCTCTCGATTCTTGATTACGTTTTTGTATTCAAAATTCCTGCAGCGCTTCCCACCGTTCTGGTTATGGGTCTTGCCCATGTTTTCTGGCAGAAGTATCTCGACCGCCGCGAGGGCTGGAATCCCCAAGAACATATGGGTGAGCAGCTTGTCTTTGAAGGCGAGGATGTGAAGAAGCCGAGCACTGCGGCGCCGAAGTTCTACGCCATCCTGCCTTTCCTGCCGATGATCTTTGTGGTGGTTTTCTCCCGCTACTGCATCGACTCCATCAAACTCGACATCACAACCCTCATGTTCTTCTGCGTTGCGATTGCGATGATTTGTGAAGCTGTGCGCTGGCGCGGCAGCATCGAGAAATTGGGGGCCGGACTAAAGGCGTTTCTCATGTCCATGGGTAAGGCCATGTCCGGTGTGGTGGCTCTCGTTATTGCAGCCGGTATTTTTGCCGAAGGCTTCAAGGCACTCGGCATGGTGGATGCGATCGTTAACCTCTCGAGCTCAGTCGGTGCCGGTGCGATCGGCATGTCCATCCTTTTCGTAGTGATCACGACGCTCGTCACCATCATTACGGGGTCGAACGGCGCATCCTTTTACCCGCTGATCGAAATGGTGCCGAAGATCGCCAAGGACATGGGCGTCAACCCGGTGATGCTCGTTTTGCCGATGCATCAGGCTTCAACCATTGCCAGACCGCTTTCGCCCGTTGCCGGCGTTGTGGTCGCCATTGCCGCAATGCTCAAAATGTCGCCGCTTGAACTCGTCAAGCGTGCAAGCGTGCCTTCGATCGCAGGCTTGATTGCTCACCACATCTTCGCTTTCTGGCTCTCTCTTTGATTGATGACTTCGACGAATAGGAAATAACAAAAATGACGAAGGATCTGCAGAGCATTCTTCAGGCTCCTGAATGGTCGATGGATGACGCCTACGGCTCGGTCGGTTCAGAGAAGTGGAATCAAAGCATTGAACGCGCGGCGGCACTTGTAAATGCGCTCCATTCCATGGAACGGCCCGTTGCCCGTGAGGCGCTGGCTGATCATTTCAAAGAGTTCGATGAAGCCAATACATTAATTTCGTCGCTCGCCGCTTTTGCGAAGTGTCAGGGGGCAAAGGACGCGGGTGATGAAGAAGCGTCATCTGCAGCAGGTGCTGTGGGTACGCTCCAAGTCAAACTTGAAGCCGCGGCACTGCCGCTCTTTGAAGCGGCTGAAGCTCTGCCGGCAGACGATGCGCTTTGGCAGTCATCGCCGCTCGCTGATTGGCGCTTTGTGATTTGCGAGCGAAAAAATGAGTGGCACCGAAAGCTCTCGCCGAGCGATCGTGAGTGGCTCTCTGACTTCGAAGAAAAGTGTTTTCTGCCGCTTGGAGCTGTTTTTAAGACGCTCCAAAAAGGGGTTGACTTCGAGGCTGAGAACAGTCAGGGCGAATCTGAACGTATCCGTGCAGCCAAGCTCGTCTCCGTCATTAAGGGGGCGCCTGACCGGACATTGCGCCGAAACGTAAATATTGGTCTTGCGAAGTCCTATGGCGAACGAGCGGAACTTTACGCAGCGCTTCTCAATGAACTTCATGGCTTCAGGCTCGCCGCTTTCGGGCGGGCAGGCGTTGATGCCGTGGATGTATCTCTCGCGCAGAACCGCATGAGCCGAGGAGCGCTTTTTGCCATGCGGGAAGCGATTGTGCGCCATCTCGACGAGATTCGGGAGGCGGTACGGCTGAGAGCGCCTTATTTTGAAAAGGGTGCACGCAGGCTCGCCGTGTACGACCTGATGGCGCCGGCCCCCCAGCAGGGCAAAAACGCGGTTCCTGCGCTGATTCCTTATGCCGAAGGCATCGACATAGTGAAGAAGGCTTTGGGCGCCGTAGATCCGGAAATGTCGGATTTCATCGAATTGATGCTTCGCAACCGCTGGGTCGATGCGGCGCCATCGGACAAGAAAATCGGCGGAGCCTTTTATTCGCGCTTCAATGAGTTTCGGATCCCGCGCGTCTTCTCGAGCTATATGGGCACTATTACAACCGTGCTGCAGCAGGGACACGAACTCGGGCATGCCTTCCATTACTGGATCATGCGCGATCTTCCCGTGGTACAGACGGAATTCCCCATGACGCTCACCGAAACGGCAAGCACCTTTAACGAGGCTTTGGTTCGGCGCTACCTTCTTGAGCATGCCGCGAGCGACGCCGACCGTTTCTCTATGCTCTGGCAGGAGCTGCGGAGCGCCGCAAATTTTCTCCTCAACACGATGGTGCGTTTTGACTTTGAATGCGCCTTTATTGAGCAGCGAAAGACGGGAGTGGTCCCCGCCAAGCGCTGTGTCGAACTGATGCGCGAAGCCTGGGGAAACTGGTACGGCGATTCGACCGATGGGGCTGATGATTATTTGTGGGCCTATAAGCTCCACTTCTATAAGACTGACCAGCTTCTCTACAACTATCCGTACACCGTGGGCTATCTGCTTTCCTCGGGGCTCCTTGCCGAACTCGATAAGCGCGGTCCTGATTTCATGCCTTTTTACCGCGCAATGCTGCGTGATACCGGACGCGACACGGTCGACGGCATCGTGCGGCGTCACTGCGGTGCGGATGCTGCGAATCCCGCTTTTTGGGAAACCGCCATGCAGGCGCCGCTCGCCGCCGTGAAAGCGTTCGCGGCGCTCAGCAGCAAATGACCGATATGAAGCACTCTCAATTCCAAAACTTCAACCGTTTCCAAAGGAGGAAAACCATGAAGCATACTGCACTCCACCTTGCAGTCTTTGGTGTTCTGGCCGGCGCAGCTCTTGCTGCGCAAGCGGCCGATGTTCAGATTTACGGCCGCGTCGATGCAGGCTTTCTTTACGAACATAAGAAGGGTGAAGACACCTTTACTCAGAAGGCTGGCGGCCGTGCACACAACCGAATCGGCTTCAACGTCGTTGAAGATCTCGGCAACGGCGTGAAGGTGAAAGCTTATTTGGAGAACGGCTTTTACATCGACAACGGCCAATTTGATGACAGCAAAGTGCTCTTCAATCGCCGCTCGATTCTCGCTCTGCAAGGTTCATTGGGTGAAATCGGCTTCGGCCGCATGGGCACGGTTCAGTCCACTGTGGCGCCTTATACCATGGGCCTTATCAAATATGATCCGTTCGGGACGTCATACGGCAATGCTTCAATTGGATCAACTTTCTCCAATACGAGCCGGACGAACAACACCGTAACTTGGGTCTCACCTACGCTGAATGGGTTCCGTGTTGGGGCTTCCTATTCTTTAGGCGATAAGTCTGACGACCTTTATGCAAATCTCGCTGACCGCAAACATACGGGTGCGCTCGCTGTGGATTACACGGGCAAGGATGTGTACTTCAGCCTGAACTACGGCAATGTGGATTACGGCAACCAAGAAGGGAAGTCCCAGACTTCAAATGGACAGGCGATTTCTTTTGGCGGGTGGTATCGCTTCATTCCGGAGTCAAGAGTCTTCTTTGGCGCTCAGTATTCCACCCATTGGGAAAAGGGGGCTGGCCTCGCGAGTTCAAAAGTGACAGCGGCTACGACGACTGAAAAAGCCGATGGGTGGGAGGGCTACAGCCTTCTGCTGGGTACGGATTACGTGATCGGGAGCCACAAACTGATTGGCGGTGTTCAATACTACGACGGCGAACTCAGCGGCAATTCCGACTACAACTTCCGCCGCACCGTTTTTTCGGCTGCTTATGAGTACAAATTGGCGAAGAAGGTCTGGCTCTATTTTGCGGCGACACATTCCGTGGGCGGCGGGGAGCTGAAAGCGGCTGCAGATAAGGAGGGCCTCACCAAGACTACACAAGTCTTTACGGGTCTCAACTTCAATTTCTGATGAGGTTTATTCGGCGCGCTTGACCGGCCAGCATAGAAACGCTTCCTTTTGGAGGCTCCCCCTTCTTGAGGGCAGTGAAGGTGTGCCATTTTATTTGTCAACGCTAAATTGACATAACTAATAATTTATTAAAAGCACGCAGGGGAGGTGAAGAGCTCTCTCTTGCAAGGCAATCAGTGCGTTCTCTTCAATCTTGATGAACTTCGTGTTTCCAGTCTTTAGCTGGGATCACGAAGTTTTTTTAGTATCCGCTATATCGTAATTAAGAATGTTTCTTTCATGATTTATTAAATATTGATATTTATTATTTTTGCTATATGAAATATGTTTCTGCATTATAAAAGATAAGTGATGACAGGCCGGTTTTGAGAATCATTTAATTGTTTTCATGCGCTGTCAACATATTGATGGTTTCAAGGACTCATATAAGAAGATGCGTTTGATAAAGACGCAGAGAGGAGGTTGTACGAATGTGTGCTGACAGGCTGCATCTTTAAATCCTGTATTACTGACAAATATTAAATTTCTTTATAAATAACAGAATGTTGTGATGAAGGTGGGCCTGCCTTGGAAGTTATGTATCAACTCATAGTTAATATCTAACAATAAAATTCTTTTATTAGATACATGAAGCTAACCCCTAGAAAACAATAAAAAGTTAAGTAAATCCCATGCACACTAATGCTATAAGTTTACGTTTATAAATTTTTAAATCATTTAAGACTAATTTCGTGCAAGTTGTGCTTTCGAAAGGAGGAAAAGTCAATATTTCTTGTGAGATGTGTATGTTTTTTGGCTGCTAAACGACGGCATGGAATACCCTTTGACTCTGGTTTAAATTGATTGATGTCAATATTAATGAGGAGGGTAATGACAGGATTCATTTTGTCTTTTGCTGCGTGAGTAGGAAAGACAAGGACCAACCAAAAAATATTCCCAGAGGACAATGAAGATGAATAAGACCTTCAAGACGAAGTGGAGTTCGTCGCGTCAGCAATATATTGTTACCGATGAAAAGCGTGTTCTCAAAGGTAAAGCATCCAAGAATACAGTGACCTTGGCTATTGCAGCCGTTCTTGCAATCGCGTCCGGCACTTCTGCGGCTGCGTATGTGGAAAAAGGTGTTGTAGGCAATCAGGCATCGTGGGAAAGTGCTGAATATCAAAAGGACTGGGGACTGGCGGCGATGAATGCCTCAAGTGCCTATTCTCTCGGCTTTAGCGGTCAGAATGTGGCTGTCGGCGTCATGGATTCCGGTGCTCTTTTACAGAAGCATCCTGAGTTGGCTGGAAATCGTTTTCATGCCTCTTCAGCCCAGGGCAAGTACGGCTCGACCGGTAATCGTTATCAGACAGGCGTCAGAGGAATAGGCGACGTCTTCAAAAACGGTGATTACACGGAGGGCGAATCCTTTAATTTAGACGGCAACTTTATTGCCGAAAAGAACGACACTCACGGGACGCACGTGACGGGAACTGTAGGTGCCAATCGTGACGGCAGTGAATTTCATGGCGTAGCTTGGGGGGCCAATGTCTACGTCGGCAACTCCGGCGGAACGGACAACACCAACTATGGTCCATTCCAAGATTACAAGTACTTCCATGCAGCTTGGTCGTCTCTCGCGCAGGATTTAATTGCCGCAAATGGTACTGAACGCGGCGGTGTCATCAACAATTCCTTTGGTACCAATCTTCGTTATGGTGCTTCGGGCGGCACGTCGCTTCCAGTGAACTCTACTGCGCAGACGGAATATGAATACTTCCTCTTTAAGCAGGTCTATGGCGATAAAAAAACGTTTGTTGATGCAGCTTGGGATGCTGTTAAAGGCACCAATGTGGTTCAGGTCTTTACAACTGGCAACCGCGATTTTGCCAACCCTTACTATCGCCCGCTGTACCCGTATTTTTCCCCCGAAGCAGAACGGAACTGGATTGCAGTAGCTGGTCTGCAGAAGGATGGTGTCGGAACTGACGGTAAAGACACGTATAAATGGATCTCAAACTTCAATGAAGCTGGCAATGCGAAGTGGTGGACTATTGCAGCGCCGGGGCGTGATATTTACAGCAGTATCGTCTACGACGATCACTACGAAGATACTGATGCCCTGCATCCTCTGGGCACGCCGGGATATGCCTCTTACGGCGGTACATCCATGGCGGCGCCTCACGTCTCTGGTGCTATGACTGTTCTAATGTCTCGCTATCAGGATATGAATGCTATCCAGGTCCGCGACATCCTTTTCACGACGGCGCGCCATACTAATACGGACGGCTCTCTCTTCACTGGTTGGACTGCTGAAGACGGTGTGCCTGATGTTCTTTACGGTTGGGGTACGCCCGACTTGGATAAAGGCATGTTCGGTCCCAGCCAACTTCTGGGCAAGTTCGAATACAAGGTTAACAACCTGGACGTATGGTCGAACGACATCAGCCAGAAGGCTCTCGATGCACGCAAAGTTGAAGATCAGGCCTGGATGAAGGCCACAACGAACGGCACCGATACATCGGCAGTCTATGAGCTCGGTGAGGCTTATACCGGTATGAAGAATATCGAAAATGCCGTTATCAGCAAAGAAGATGCTGAGAAGTGGCGGCATGAGTACTACAAGAAGCGCGCAGAAGCCATCCAGAATAAGATCGACAATGGTCTTTATGACGGATCGCTGGTTAAGAACGGTGACGGTACGCTTGTTCTGACCGGCAACAATACTTTCCGCGGCGGCGTCACTCTGAATGAGGGCAGCCTTTATGGTTTCAACGACTCCTTCGGTATCACGGAGACCGCTGCGGGCAAGACCAATGGCCTGGTCACCGTGAACGGCGGCAAGTTTGGCGTTATCAATAAGTACGACGACAAGCTCACACTGAAAGGCACAATCACTGACGGCGCATCTGATCATTCCGTCGATGCCGTGATCAATGCCGGCGGTACATTCCTTGTAATGGCCGGTCAGGACGTTGAGATGGGCACACTAACCTTCAAGGATGGTGCAGGCTACAGTGTCAGTTCGACTGACATTGATGTACTGAAAGCCGCTTACGAAGGTAATGCTCAGACGGGTACTGTGAAGCTCGATAAGCTCACAGGTCTTGATGCTGCCGCTGCGAACCCCGACTATGCGCTCTTCAAAACTGAACTCACGTTCGACGAGACGAGCTCAATTCTGACAGGTACGCTTTCGGCAGATAAGAGTCTCTCATTAGCAAACTATGGGTCTGGCAACGGCCGCAAGATCGGGCAGGCGATTGATGCTGAACGCACCGGCGCTCTTTTCGAGAGCCTCCTCAGTGCCTCGAAGGCTCAGGTCGAATCGACCTATGCGTCTCTGGGTGACGATTTCTATCTCAACAGCCGCAATGCTTCCATCGTCAACGGCTTGACCCTCACACGCACGGTGAAGGATCAGGTTGCCGGCATCGGTGAAGGCCGCGTTGTTGAAATGGCCGACGGCAATGGCCGTCTATGGGCGACGGGCATCGGCGCCTGGAGTTCCATTGACTACGGCAGTTCTGACATGGACAGCAACTTCTATGCCGGCCTTATCGGCGCAGAGGTTGATGTCGCGGATTCGACCAAGATCGGAGTTTTCTTTGGTGCTGGAACAACGGAGAACAAGGCGGGGAGCTTCAAGGCTGAAAGCAACGACATTCATGTTGGGCTCTATGGTCTGACGAACGTTGAAGACATCGCTTCAATCCATTATGGGTTCATCTATACCCATCAGTCTGTCGATGCGAACCGCACGCTGACCGTCAAGGATCTGGCGGGCTACAACAAGTGGTCGGGCGACGCTGATGTTACGCAGATCTTTGCTGAAGCTGCCTTCAAGGGTTTCAACACTGCGGCGTATTCAGTGGAACCTTACTTCGGCCTCGCATGGATTCATGCTGAATCAGACGGTTATTCCGAATCTGTCGGCGGCATGACTTTCATAACGAATCCAGAAGATCAAGACCTGCAGGTGAGCTCGCTCGGTATTCGAGCCGGTGTGCCGTTCAGCCTCGGTGCTGCCAAAGTTACTCTGAAGGGCGATCTTGCCTGGAACCACTTTTTCGGCGATACCGAAGCTGAGGCCCGCATGAATCTCGCCGGTTCGGGTACAGCCTTGATCAAAGGCGGAGAGCTCTCCGACATGGCGACGGTAGGTCTGGGTGTCGAAGCTCAGCTCAGCAAGACTGCTACGTTCGGACTTTCCTACACGGGTGCTTATGACGGCGATGTAACTATGCACGGTTTGCGGGCCAATCTGCGCTTTGCCTTCTAACTGATAACGCCTTATTCGAACTGGTCGACGTCTTGAAACGGCGACAGGGGAATTAGGCGATTAAAGAAACAGGACCGCTTCAGTTTGAAATGACTGAAGCGGTCTTTGTGAATGTCGCTATGGGCTGCAGAGCTGTCAGATGCAGATGAAGTTTTTTTGGCTAGATACCAATGACATTGGGGCAGGTCCGAAGGGACAATCAGCATGTCATGGACGGTGGGCCTTTCAACATGCTGAAGTCAGTGCATACCGAATCTGGCGTTTTCGCTGAAATCTTCGTGAATGTCAGTCAGCTTCAGTGCTTCGCCCGTCTGATCGTATCGGATTTTCAAAAACTCCAATATTCGACAACAACTAAGGGTGCCATGGTTATCCGGCGATATCAGGATTCCGATATGAGATTTTCAGACCGCTGCAATGCTGTCCTGCGGGGCTATGATAGTAAACAATGGTATGAAAACGGCAACAAAATAATCGGGAGAGGGAATGTTTGCAAGAGATTCTTCCCTGATTTCAATGGTTAAATCACGCATAACAATGCGATTGTCGCATGGGTAAAATGTTTACATATTGCTGAAACTCAATGAAATCCGTAGAATTGTTATAGGTTTGTATTCAATGTAAACCTATTGTGTTGTATTTCATCAACCTTTTCCTAGCTTGAGGGCTGTAGTTTTGTAGATAGCCTTTAAGTTCTTGCTTTGGAAGAGATTAGGAGCTGATTTAATGAAAAAATCGTATGTCGCTATCGCAGTGGCTTCTCTGATGTCAATCGGGGGGGGTGGGGTAACAGCTGCGCCAACTTCATATAACTGGTCAAATGCCACTCCTCCCGTTATTACGAAAACTTCCTTTGCTTTTGAAGCAGCGGATCTCGCTTCTCTCAAATATTGGGCTGCTTTGGATGTTAAAGATGGTGCTTCGGGTACCCTTAATGATTTTATTGTTGATATCAAAGCATTGGGCCCCAAGAACGGCAAAAATCAGGATCAGCAGTTATTTGGTATCGAAGTCACAGGAGGCAGTATTGTTCTGGGCGGCGATAAGCTTAAGGTAGATCTCGAGACCGATTTCATCGGAGGAGGCAACAATCAGGCGACAGCAATAGACTTTTCCACATCTGGTTCGACTGCGATTTCGGCTAAACAAGTAGACTTAACAGTTGCATCCAAAGCGCAGAACGGTAAATCCGTTTATGGTATTGCAAAGTCTGGCAACGGTACACTGAAGATCACGAGTGATGTTGTTAATGTCAATTTGTCTTCGGCAACTGTCCGCCCTGCTAACTCTGAAGTAAACAACGATTACAGCGAAATCATTGGAGTTGATATTTCTGGCGGGTCTTTAATAACCGCTGAAAATACTGCTTTGAACATCAAGGTTCATTCCTTGGCAACAGCTGCAACTGTAGACAGCCTTGGGGGATCTTCAAACAAAGCCGGTACTTCACCGGTGACAGGTATAAAACTGGAAGGCGGGCAGGGTGCTTTTAATGGAACAGTGACTGTTGATGTCAACGCCGTCGGCGGTTCGGCCTCAGCTGTTGAGGTTACAAACTACTTCTACAATACAACTCTCGGACAGAACTATAACGACAGCGCCGCTACGGTTAACAAACTTCAGGCCACTGCGTCAAGCAAGACTGGCGCAGCTTCCGGCATACTGGCTTCTTATACTAAAGGCTCAGAAGTTAATTCCGTCATTCTGAAAGTAATTGGCGAAGCCGATGTCACCGCGGAAACCGAAAGCGGCACAGCCAAGGCTATTGCAGTTACAGGGCAAACAACCGTCGAGTTTGACGGCAATGTAACAGCAACGGCTGCTGCTTCTGAATCTGCCGGGACTGCGTACTCCATTTATACCGATGCCGGAACACTCAGTCTTCAGGGTGCTAATAACACGCTGAACGGTGACGTTTCAATAAAAAATGCTTCGACGCTTAGTCTTGGCAATGGAAGTCATGTCTCGCAAACAGCCTTAAACGGAAATCTGACAGCCGATTCGGGTACAACCATCGAACTTCAGAATGCTGTGATTGATGTTGCAGCCGGCAAAACGGTTAATGTCGCCACGCTTACAGGATCTGACGCAGGTATCGTTTTGAATCAGCTTGATGAAGGAACGCTGACTGTCAGTGATAACAAAGTCAAAGGGCTTGCTGTCGTTGCCTCTGCATCAGCCAACGACCTTTATGCTGACGCTTCTGAGGCCGCTGAAGCGTTGAGCAAGAGCATCGCTGTAACCAACAGTTCTGCATCGGGCTCATACACGATTTCTGGTCAATCCGGGGCCCTTTCTGACGGGTGGACTGCCGACGAAAAAGGCAATATTACTTCTCGAACAACAAACCAGTCGTTGGATGTTTTCGGCAACTACAACGCTATGACGCTGGTCCAGTGGCGCAACGAAGTGAACCACATCAGCCAGCGCCTTGGCGACGTTCGTGATTCCTCGGCGACGATTGGTGCTTGGGCCCGCGTCTACGGCTACGACAGCTCCTACGACGACAATGTGTCGATTGACTTCAAAGCCAATTCGATTCAGGCGGGCGGTGACTACCGCATCAACAACACCTGGCTTGTGGGCGGCGCTTTCAGCTACACGGACGGTGAAGGCAAATTCACGAACGGTTCCGCTGATTCTGACGGCTATTCGCTCGCGGCGTACCTTTCCGGGTTCTTTGACTGCGGAGCGTACGTTGACTTTGTGGGTCGTATTGGCCGTCTCTCAACGGACATCACTGCCTACAGCGATGCGAGCGAATTTAAGGGGTCCTACAACAACACGACGTTCGGACTTTCTGCTGAAGTGGGCTACCACTGGAAGCTCAACGACACGTTCTATGTTGAACCGCAGGCTGAACTCGCTTACGGTTTCGTAAAGGGTGATGATTTCACCGGTGCCAATGACGTGAGAGTTGAGCAGGATGACTTCCAGACGCTGGTTGGCCGTCTCGGCGCTCGTATCGGTGCGTCCTTCGCTGACGGTGCCGGTACGGTCTACGCTCATGCATCCGTCAATCACGATTTCCTGGGTGATGCAGACTACACGGCGTCGCTTGGCAGCGTCTCCCGTGATCTCAGCGTTGACATCGGCGGAACTTGGGTTTCCTACGGTATCGGTGCTCAGTTCAACACGTCGAAGAACCTCAATTTCTACGGCACGCTTGAACGCGCGAACGGTTCGGAATATCAAGAAGACTACCGTTATTCGGTCGGCATGAGCTATCGCTTCTAAGCCGCTCGAGTTTCAATAAACAATCTCTGCCATGCCGCATTGGAAAGATGCGGCATCGCTTTCGCCCTCGAATTTTCGGGTTCGGGGGCTTTTTTGCGAGAAACACCCCCTGAGACAAGTCAACCGAAGAGGTTCGACCACTTCTGGTGTTTCGATGACCTGTCTGTCATGGTTATATAGGAAGATGGAGAAGTTGCCTGAAAAGAACATTTCGGAGGCGCAGGGCTCAAAATCATCCGGAACTCCCGGATAACTGATCCCTAATTTTTCAGGACCTGGGGCGGATTTTCCAAGCCAAGCAGCGCGAGCATATCGCGCTGCTTTTTCGTAAT
>OGKB01001175.1_pt1 | contig 14699 bp, 14 predicted proteins | sample 1572351 | NCBI WGS metagenome assembly OGKB01 (sample SAMEA2582088, study PRJEB24529) | metagenome | biome: Human gut stool | place: China | collected 2011
GCAGACGTTCCAGGCCATAAAGCACCTGAAGTTCTTCCTTCTGCCACTCCCACTGATGAAAAGATGCCGCATCCACGCCCTTTTCCGAGAGACTTTCCGATACAAACTCCCGCAAGGTTCCCTCCCTGTGATGGCGTTCGCATTCCTGAAGCAGATCATCGATCTCAAACTCTCTTCCTTCCTCCATACAGATCTGGTATCTCTCCGCCAGCTGCTCGCACGCTGCCATACGCAGTGTCAGCGGCAGATTTCGATCCTGTAAAACAGAGAAAAGAACATCTCTGGTGTCTTCCAGCCTCGAAAACATCATAAAATCAAACTCGTCAAAATCATCCTCCTCGTCCGTCTCCTCCTCAAGGAACCGGACCGGCTCCTTACAGGAAAGAATGATCTTCGCCGCCTCCGGGCAGGAAAGGGACAGGGATAATTCCCTGAGTCCCTCAAATTCCTCCGTGTGTCTCGGATAAAGGCGGCAGGTATCGCAGAGCGCGTCCGGTCCCAGTGCCTTATAGAGATCACACAGATTCCCATCATTCAAAAACGCGCACCGCCTGTCATTCTGACAGAAGCACTCCTCTTCCCAGTTGATTGAATTATGCAGACGTTTTCCAAACTCTCCTTGCACGCTTTTATACTTCTCAAGAGAATCCTCATCGATCATGATCTGCCATCCCGCGCAGCAGGTATCCGGGCAATCTCCGGCCGTACAGACAAATTTATCGTAAAAATGTGGTTTTAAATATCGCATCGTTTATTTTCCTTTCTGAATCACATAATTCTCCAACTGCAGCTTTTCTTCCGTCGCATATCTGCGTCTTCCGTTAATGATATTCCCTGTAATAATCATCCGGATCTCCGTACTGTAAAACAGCTTCCTGCTGCTCCTCATCACTCAGGCTCCTCATAAACAGCCAGTTTTCCTCATACATATAATGCGGATACCGGAATCTCGTTCTCACAAATGTATTCGTTACATACAGGGCAATGTGTTCATCATACTGCTCCACTTTCTGCTCAGATCCAAGACTGTAAAGAAACCAGTTCCATGCCAAAAACAGGAACAGAAATACCGCCGCCACGATCACCGGTACCCTGATAATCATTCTCATCCAGCCGTCGAATTTCTTTCTGATCCACGCCAGAAAAAAACATGTCCCCGCTGTCAGCACGATCTGCCAGAACACGCAGAACCCAAGTGCAATGGCGATCGCCCTGTCAGGGATATAATACCAGCCATCACGCAGCCATTTTTCGCCTGAAAAAAAGAGAATTGTGACCACACCGAACACACCTGCTGCAGTCAGCAGTATATAGAGCCATTTTTTCTGTATCTTCATGCCGCACCTCAACGCAATCTAGATTCTTCCGCTACCATAATATCATAAAAAACAGGTGTAATGCAAAATTTTCACATTTCTACACTACACCCGTCATTTCGTATGTTACTGTTCGCGCCTTGCGCAAACAGTAACTGTATATTTTGCTCACAGCTCAGAAGACGAAACCATACACGTGAACATCCAGCACTTCTCAACTACAGCGCTGTTCCTTTCCTCGGCACAAACATCCCGGACATGTCCGTCTGTTCCAGTTTCAAAAGCCCAATCTTCTTCTCAATTCCGCCCGCATACCCGGTGAGACTACCGTTCGTTCCGACCACCCGGTGGCATGGAATCAGGATCGAGATCGGATTGTGGCCGACTGCGCCTCCGACGGCCTGAGCGGACATGTGCTTTTTTCCTGTCATCTCAGCAATTTTTCTGCCGATTTCTCCGTAAGTCATCGTCTTCCCGTATGGGATCGTAAGCAGGAGCTTCCAGACCTCTTTCCGGAATTCTGATCCGTCCGGCGCCAGCGGCGGAAGAAACTTCGGATCTTTTCCTGCGAAATAAAGATCCAGCCACTCTCTCGTCCTCTTCAAGACAGGAGTTTCCTTCTCCTCTGTCCCGTTCTCTTTTAACCCGGAAGCAAAATACTTCTGCCCCTCAAACCAGACTCCCTTTAATCCATCTTTATCTGCTGCCATATAGATCATTCCAAGCGGTGAATCATAGTGCGATATAAAGATCATATTCTGTGCCTCCTTCATTTATCGTATTCGCCAGTCATGCTGCATCTTCTTTATCATGCTCTCTTTCCAAGCCATACAGCCACCCCGAAATGCACCAGACAGACCGCAGCTCCCAGTACAAACACCCACTCCGGACCGACAAACTTCCAGACAGCGCCTAAAAGCCCGGAGACCGTCACGGCCAGCACATGATCCACACTGAGTCCAAACGACAGGTTCTCCATCACGTCCGCCGGAGAGTCACTGAGTTTTTTCATTAACATCACATGGACCGCGTTAAAATGATCCGCAATCATAATAAAAATATATGCCGTGAACGCAAAGATCTGCTCCACTCTTCCTGTAAACACACCGGACGTGATCCCATGGACTGCCCAGGCCGCATACAGAAAGATCGCCCCGATCGTCACACTCTCCAGAACAAGTCCCTTTTTCACACCATACCGGTCGAGAAATTTTCCGATCTGCGGAGCAAACATACTGCTGCCAAAATGCGCCGCGATTCCAAGAAGCGCCACCGTATCTGCCCCCATCGCAAGGAGCTCGATAATGATCCAAGGTGCAAACACCAGACGCATCCGTTTCTGGAAACCATAAACCCCTGTAACGATATAATAAGGAATGTATTTCTTCTTAAGCGGCAGTCCCTTTTTCTTCTCATCATGCTTCCGCACATCAAGGGCCGGAACCTCTCTTCTCAGTCTCCACAGGAAAAATAACGCCGCCGCAACGACCACAAGAGACACACAAAACGACGGAACGACCGATCTGTCCGCCCGGAACCAGAACGCCCCGTACCGGAATCCGATAAATACAAGCAGTGATGCCGCCATAGACCCCATCGTCGCATATCCCCGGTATTTTCCGAGAAAGGTCCCTGTCTTTCCCTCATCCGCGAGATCCATCGCGATCGCGTCCCGGACCGGCATGACAATATGATCCCCGAGAGAATAGGTAAATACAAACAGCTGCATTAAGAGATATCCCGGAGATAAAAGTCCAAGGACAAACATTCCCACCGCGTACAGGCAGAAACTGATCATCGCTAACGTCAGATTTCCACATCCCGACAGCACCGTGATCACAAACACTCCCACAACTCCCGGCAGCTCCCTCGGGATCTCCAAAAGCCCCCTCTGCACCGAGTCCACCTGATACACGCCCTTAAAATAGTTCGAGATAATGCTGCCGCCAAATCCGTTTGCAAATGTAAATAACACGAAAGCGATCAAAAACAGCCGCCTTGCCCTTTCCTTCTTCATCTGTTCTGTCATACCCTTCCTCCCATTCAATCTCGTCAATATCCAGCACAAGACTGCCGCTGGACGCGGATGCCTGATTTTCAAAAACAGAAACAGTACAGTTTCCTCCATCCAGGTATCTCTTTCTTCCTCGTAAAACGTTATCTAATCCCAATTATAATACATATCTTTCATATGAACAAGCGTTCTTTCCCACAGTAACAACCAGATCATACATCCTCCAGGTCTATCCTTACGCCTTCAATCCCCAGCGCAGGTCAGCCTCCGGAACTGGGTGCATGATTTACAGGCCTGGCTTCCTCTTGGCTCGCAGGAAAATGCGTTGGAGGAAATGGGGCCTTGTCTGAGCGAAGCGAGTTGCGTCCCATTTTCTCCGCCCTTAGCATTTTTCTGCAAGCATAGAGGAACCGCCTGGAAATCGACAGCACCAGGAGCCGGAAGCTGACCTGCTCGTACTTCCGCCAAGTTGACTCAACCTCTCTTTTCCTGACTCAAACCAACAAAAATACCGGAACAGCAGTCTCCCCGCCATCCCGGTATTTCTCAATTCCTATAAGATTTCCCCAAGGAACCTACTCCCCGAGGTCCACCATCACATCAGAAACCTCAACCTTCTGATCGATCAGTCCACTCTCAAGCATCCAGTCGATGTTCTCCTGCCAGCACTCCTCCGTCTGTGTCAGGAACGGAACATCCTCCGTCTCCATAAGCGGCAGCAGAGTCTCACAGGATTTCTCCTCAACGCTCTGTGTCAGCGGGAAATTCTCCTCATTCTGGTTGTTCATGAGGATCGCGAGGCAGCCGTCCGGATCCTTCTTAAAGTCCTCAAAGCCCTTTGCAGATGCACGTAAAAAGCCCTTTAAGACCTCCGGCTCACTCTCGATCATCTCATTATTTGCGAGGAACACTTCCTCATAATAATTCGGAATGCCATATCCATTTGCCATGAAATAATTGACGTCAAAGCCCTCTTCCTCCAGCTGCGGAACCTCATGGTTCACAAGACAGCCGATGGTGGCATCCACGTTGCCGGTAGTCATGGAGCTCATCAGGTCAAATCCAACGTCGATCAGATTTACATCTGACGCGTCCGCGCCCACATACTCCATCATGGTCTTCACAATAGACTCACTGAGAGCTGTTCCGCCGTATCCAACTGTCTTTCCGACAAGATCGGACGGGCTTGTAATATTCTTATCCTTTAAAGAAAGTACAATGCTCAACGGAGACTGCACGATCGCGCCGATGGACTTGATCTTCGTTCCCTGATTTGCAACCGCCTGGATCACATCCTGCTGATAATACATTCCGATCTCCGCCTTGCCGGCAGCGACAAGTGCCAGAGCGTCATTCGCGTTCGCCGGGAAACGGACCTTCACATCAAGCCCCTCTTCCGCATAATATCCGCGCTCGATGGCGGTGTAAATAAAGGTGTGGATCGCGTTCGGATACCAGTCCAATACCACGTTGACCTCACGGAGATCCTTTTTTTCACCGGAAGCTGCTGTTGTTTCTGCCGCGCTGCTGTTGTCCGCTGAAGCCGCTGCCGTCGTCTCCGCTGTCTTTGTCTCACTCTTACCGCATCCTGCAAGTACTGTCATACTGAAAGCCGCAGCCATCACCGCTGCAGCGATTCTCATTCCTTTTTTCATGTCATTTCCTTTCGTTATCAAAATAATTTGTCCTGCTCTTTCACTGGTCAGCCAGAATTTCATGTTGTGTTTTCTACTCATTTCTCCAGTGAATGATCCGTTTTTCAAGCAGTGTGACCACCCAGACAGCCGCCATCGCCGCCACCGATAACAATAAGATCGGTGCGAACACTCCGGCTCCATCAAGCTGTGTCATCATCCTCCTGCTGAAGTATCCAAGTCCGCTCTGAGCTCCCAGCCATTCACCGATGGCCGCTCCGATGATCGATAACGGAACCGCCATCTTGATCGCTGAGAAAAAGCAGGGCAGGACAGCCGGAACCTTTAACTTCATAAAAATCTGGCGTTTATCCGCGCCAAAGGTGAACAAGAGTTCTTCCATCTCCGTCTTCACCGACTTAAATCCGTCGAATACCGTGATCGTGATCGGGAAAAATGTGATCAGCACCGTCACAAGCACCTTGCTCCAGATCGTATATCCGAACCAGAGTACAAAAAGCGGTGCCAGAGCTGTCGTCGGGATCGTCTGGGACGCGATGATAAGCGGATAAAGTGCCTTTTCCGCTGTCTCGCTGGCATCCATCAGAACGGCCAGACCAAGGCCAAGAATAATGGAGATCAGAAGTCCGATCCCCACCACCGACATCGTTGCCGGAAGGTGTGCCTTAAATAACGGACCTCTAAGCTCCCAGAGCCGTACCACCACCTGGGTCGGTGACGGCAGGATATACGCCGCGTCGATTCCCATAGCCGCCGCCTGCCAGAAGATCAGCAGAGCTGCCACCAGAATCGCCGCCGGAAGATTCGTACTCAGAAAATTATGGGTCTGTCCGCGCGAAGCCCCGGAAGGAACCCGCGCATGATCCTTCTTCATCTTCTTACTCATGACGTCTCCTTCCTCAGCATACCGATCAGCTCCTCCTTCAGGGACAGTATCTCCGGTTTCCGAAGCTCGTCCCTGGATCTCGGATATTCTGCCGGGACATCAATGGACCGCAGATGGGTGATCGGTGATTCCTCTACAACCAGGATCCGGCTGGACAAAAAGACCGCTTCCTCCACATCGTGCGTGATAAAAAGGACTGTCTTTTTCTCCCCCTCCCACTGCTCTAAAAGCCATTCCCGCATGGAGATCCTCGTCAGGTAATCGAGGGCTGAAAATGGCTCATCGAGGAGCAGAAGGTCGGAACCCGTGAGCACCGTTCTCGCAAACGCCGCTCTCTGACGCATGCCACCAGAAAGCTCCTTCGGCATTTTGTCACCCCAGTCCTTAAGACCAACCGATTCGAGCGCCGCGTCCGCTTTCTCTCTCATCTCCGTTTTCGAATATCCGCCCCGGATCTCCATCGGCAGCAGGAGATTCTCCCTCACGGTCCGCCATGGAAATAAAAGATCCTGCTGCGGCATGTATCCACAGTAGTTTCTCTTCCTCTCAATGGACTCTCCGTCCACCAGGATCTCGCCGGAAGCCGGCAGAAGAAGCTTATTCACAAGCCGGAAGATCGTACTCTTACCACAGCCGGAAGCGCCGATGACGGACACGAATTCCCCATCCTGTACATCGAAGGAAAGGTGGTCAATGATGGAGAAATCTTCCACATCATATTGAAAGCTTACATTGTCAAATTTCAGCATCCTACTGCCTCATTTCCCATGCCATATCCCAGAATGCCGCCTCGTAGCGGGAGCATGCTGTAAAGATGTCCACGAGATGCTGTTTCCGCTTCTCGGAATAGTCCTCCGTCAGGCGGTTCATCAGGTCTGCCAGCACCTCATTGTCCTCGTGGTAGGAATCGGACGCATATCCGCTGACCCATTCCCCATAGAACTCATGCTTATCTGCAGCCGGATACTCCGCAAGGATCTTCTTCGCGATAAACTCATAGCTCAACGCGCAGGAAAGGATCGCCGCCATGACCTCCGCCTCCCCTTCCTCGTAAGCGACACGAAGCATATAAGAGGTATAGGACAGATTATCAAGAGCGACCGGTGTCTGCTCCGCCTCCTCCTTCGCGATTCCAAGTCTCGTCATGTACGCGCGGTGGATATCCATCTCACCGTCCAGGATCGAATGGGTATAACCCGCGAACAGGCGCATTGCGTCGAGGTTTTTCGCCTTCGCCGTGCCGATGGAAAATACCTTTGTATAGTCAAGAAGATACAGATAATCCTGTATCATATAATATTTAAATTTTTCATGATCCAGACTGCCGTCCGCGATTCCCTTTACAAAAGGCGTCTCGTTATAGCCGTCCCAGATCTCCTTTGTTGCCTCTAAAAGGCGTTCTGTCATCGTCATACGTGTTCCTCCGCAAATCCTTTTCCGCGAAAATCAAATCCGTGATCCATCGGTCCGGATCCATGTCCGAGATCCAGCATGGCTGCCAGCGCTCCGGAGATGTAAGCTTTCGCACGTTCCACCGCCGTATCGAGGTCATAACCCTTCGCCAGATTGGAGGCGATGGCGCTCGATAAGGTGCAGCCGGTTCCGTGGGTGTTCGGGTTGTCGATACGCTTACCGTTGAACCAGCGGTAACTGCCGTCGCGGTATAACAGGTCGTTGGCATCATTCAACTGATGGCCGCCCTTGCAGAGGACTGCACAGTGATAGGTCTCACTGATCTGTTTTGCCGCCGCGATCATGTCCTCGGCGGACTTTACTTCCATTCCTGATAAAACTTCTGTCTCAGGGATATTCGGGGTCAGGACCGCCGCCATCGGAAACAGGTATTCTTTTAATGTGCCGATGGCATCGTCGCTGATCAGCTTTGATCCGCTTGTCGCCACCATGACCGGGTCCACAACGATATTTTCTGCTTTGTACTCATGAAGCTTCTTTGCGATGGACCTGATAAGTCCCGCGGAAGAAACCATGCCGATCTTCACCGCGTCCGGACGGATGTCCGTAAATACGCTGTCGATCTCCTGTTCCAGGAATTCCGGTGTTACCTCAAAAATTCCCTGGACGCCGGTCGTGTTCTGGGCCGTCAGTGCTGTGATCGCGCTCATTCCATAAACTCCATTTGCGATCATCGTCTTTAAATCGGCCTGGATGCCGGCGCCTCCGCTGGAATCGCTTCCGGCGATCGTTAATGCTGTCTTCATCATAAAAACTCCTTTCAGGCATCAATAACTTTTTATTAGGCGACGCAAGGTGGTGCCCCCAATGTGCCGCCGCGGAACACATCGGTTCCGCCGGATCCCGTGTAAAATCTTTCCATGGATCCCGTTTGAGCTATTCCAAAATCAGGTCTGAACAGAGGTCCTGCTGCCTCTTTTCCGGTTTTATCTCCGAAAATATTCTGATCAACCTTTTCTTCTGTTCCCTGAATTTTTGGCTCATTTTTTCTGTCCGGTACAAGGCAGACGTCACGGACGCCATATTCCTTTCCGGTCATTCCTGTCGTGATACAGAACAGGATTTTGCCGATACTTCACATTCCGAATCGGCAAGATCCGCGACCACAACGGCATCATCCGGAATTTTCAGTTCTGAAAATTCCTACCCGCGAAAAGCAGCGGTTTTGCCCCTACAGGATCTCTTTCACAGCCTCTTTCAATTCTTTCGCTGCCTTCTCGATGTCCTCCGCCGCAAAGATCGCGCTGACGACCGCAACGCCGTCCACGCCGGTTCCCTTAAGGGGCTCCAGGCGGTTCTTATTGATCCCGCCGATGGCTACCACCGGAATATCCACCGCCTGACAGATCTCAGAGAGTACCTCCGGTGTCACCGCTGTGGCGTCCTTTTTTGTTCCTGTCGGATACATTGCTCCGACGCCGAGGTAATCTGCCCCGTGCTTTTTCGCAAGAAGCGCCTGTTCCACCGTCTTACAGGAAACACCGATGATCTTATCCGGTCCCAGCTTTTCCCTCACTTTTCCAGCTTCCATATCGCTCTGTCCCACATGAACGCCGTCCGCGTCCATCTTAAGAGCGATATCCACGTTGTCATTGATCACAAAGGGAACATGATATTCGGCACAGAGTTTTTTGATCTTCTTCGCCTCTTCTAAAAACATCTCCTCATCCAGCTCCTTTTCCCTGAGCTGGACAAAGGTCGCGCCGCCCTTTAAAGCCTTTTCCACCTGACTCTCCAGAGTCTCACCATTTAACCACGCGCGGTCTGTCACCGCGTAAAGCAGCATATCTTCCGGTCTGCAATTCATATCTTACCTCCTAAAAAATCGAAATACGTACCAGACGTATTTTTCAAGCCATTCTGCCTTTCAATTTACCTGCCGACCTGTCATCAGCAGATTCTTTCGAATGCATATCATAAAAAGGATGCGCCCCGCGCGGTCACTTGCGACGATCTACATCTTCGCACGAGTGCACAGCATTGGCACGTTAGTGCCTTTTTTGTAACAGGGAATTCCTCGGAATTCCTGTTATAACAAGTGAAAACACGCTTCGCGAGTTTCCCCTTGTTATCGCGACAGTCGCCAAGGTCTCGCGCAAGCGCGGACTTTGGCTCGTTGTTCGCGTAAAAAAAGGAGACACCCGCAGGTATCTCCACTTCTACTCTTTCTCTTCAGCAGCTTCCTACGTTGGCATGATCCAAATCAGGTATACGGGTCTTGGCGATGCAGCCAACTCTCAGCCTGATCCGTCAGGCTCCCCGGTCTGTTTATTTTCTTTTTTCTGACAAGATTTACTATATACTTTCCGAGCGGAAAAGTCAAGTTTGCACCCGGTTTCGTACATAATTTCAAGACTGCGGATTTTGCATGGATCCATCGATATTTTTCATGTATTCCGTGCAGCCTGCTTACAGCCTTGTGTTCCCCGCCCATCGCTTTTTCCCGGCGGCCTTTCAGAAATTTCCTCTCTTGCCTTTTTCCCTCTCCTGTGCTACAATCCAAAGCGGTTAACGGAATGCAGCATGAGGGGGAGCGCCCTGGTGCTGCGGTCAATTCAATTACTTGATGACGAAGACCAGATTGCGAGGGAGTCCGTGTTCCGGGCTGAGAGGATCCCAGAAAGGATCGACCGTCCCATGCCGCGGATCCATGTCCGAGGCTTGTCAGCATTCTGCCTGAAAGTCATTTTTACGGCATGCTGCAGAAGGCATGCCTTTTTCTTTATCCGCCTGTTTCTTCCGGATTCATGGCAGCTGAACGCGTTCTATTTCTTATTCGGAACGATCACGCTCTCACAGTGTCCTGACCATTAGCGGATATTGAAACTATTTCACCGTATTTCCCGGTGTCCCATTCTTTCAGCAGAAAATATATTCTGCCCTGACGGGCTATGGAGGTATTATATTATGAGAAAATTTGTTGTACCGGCTCTCTCCCTGGCACTCTGCCTCGGACTCACTGCAGGATGTTCTTCCAAAACGGACGCACCGGCTGCTTCCACAGGGGAGACCACAGTTGCCGCTTCTGCGGAAAGCACTTCTGAAGCAGCCGCTTCCGCAGAGACAAAATCCATCGATTCCTTAAAGATCGCTTTCTCCCCGTATGCGGACGCAGATACGATCACGACAGCAACAGAGCCGTTAGAAAACCTTTTAAAAGAGACACTGCTTGAAAAAGGCTACGATGTCAAAGACATCGACATGACCGTCGGAACAAGCTACACCGCTGTCGGTGAGGCACTGAGCGCAGGAAGCGCTGATATCGGATTTATCTCCGGAGGAAACTATGTCCTGTTCTCCGATGACTGCGACGTTCTCCTCACGGCTCTCCGCTACGCCATCAATAAGGACTCCGAAGATCCGAAGGACTGGAACGACGGCACCATCGAGGAAAACACAGACAAAATGAGCACATATTACCGCTCCATCATTCTCGCAGGACCGAGTGAAAAAGGTCAGGAGCTCTTGGCAAAAGTCAACAACGGCGAGGAACTTACCTGGGATGACTTAAACAGCGCCACCTGGGCAGTCATGGGACCGACCTCCGCGTCCGGCTACATTTATCCGTCCTTATGGTTAAACGAGCGCTACGGAAAGACCATCGCTGACCTCGCAAATGCGGTCCAGTCTGATTCCTACACCACATCCCTTGCCCGCCTCGCCTCCGGACAGGCAGACCTCATGGTCTCCTACGGCCATATCCGCACAAAATATGCGCCGGACTGGAAAGAGAAATTCGGCGGCACTGATGATATGGTAAAGCAGACAGGCATCATCGGCGTCACAGAGGGAATCTACAACGATATGATCGCATACAGCAAAACTTCCGACCTTATGCAGGACGCTGACTTCCGTCAGGCTCTCGGTGATTCCTTCATCGAGATCGCAGGAACTGATGAAGGCAAAGACATCATCAAAGTCTTCAGTCAGGTCGGCTACGAGTGGGGCGATGACGCGAACTATGACGGGGAACGCGCCGCACAGGAAATGTTAAAGTCTATGAACTAAACAGATCCCAATTTTTTACTGATTCATTATTTGTAAGGCAGGTATCTTCATGGAAATCGTTCTTCAGAACATTGGAAAACAATTTAAAAACGGGACACGCGCCCTGGACCATGTAACCTTTACCATCCCTCAGGGCGAGTTCGTCTCCGTGATCGGTCCGTCCGGAGCTGGAAAAACCACCCTGTTCCGGATCTTAAACGGCATGGAAGCGCCGGGGGACGGGACTGTCCTTTTTGATGGCAGCGACATATCGTCCATGTCCGGAACCGCCAGGAAGAATGTAAAGAGATCCATCGGCACCATCTATCAGGATTTCTGTCTCGTGGAAAATTCCACCTGCCTTGCAAATGTGCTCACTGCCTGTCTGCCGGATATGGGATTTTTCCCCGCTGTGTTCGGAATCTACGGAAAAAAGCGCCGGGCAGAAGCACTGAAATTTCTTGACCGTGTGGGACTCTTGGAAAAAGCAGAAGAACCGGTAAAAAATCTCTCCGGTGGTCAGAAACAGCGCGCCGCCATCGCGAGAGCCCTCATGCGTCATCCAAAAATCCTGCTGGCTGATGAGCCCGCCGCCTCCTTGGATCCGGTCACCGGGCGGCAGATCCTGACACTTTTAAAGGAAATTCAGGAAAAGGATGGCGTCACGATTCTTATGAACAGCCATAACCTTGAATTTTCTCAGGAGTTTTCCGACCGAATCATCGGGCTGAAGGACGGAAATGTGGTTTTTGATGGAACGCCATCGGAAATGAATGAGGAAATCTTGAGAAACATTTATCTCAGTCTCGAAGACTCCCACCTATCTTAGGTGATGAATAATAGAACTCTGCTATTTATGCATTTATCCATCCCAACGGATCCTTGCAGAGAAGCATTTCAGAGGAGGAAGCAATCCATGTACAGAAATCGAAAAAAATATATAAAACCTGCCGGCTGGATCCTCTTCCTTCTCTGCTTTTACGCCGCCGCGTCCTTCACCGGATGTGATCCGGCTCTTTTTATTTCAAGGAGCTCCCATCTTTCAGATCTGGCGGCCGACATGATGCGGCCGGATCTCTCCTTTTTTCCGAAGATCCTGCTGCCTCTCTTTTACACAGTCCAGATGTCTGTGACAGGCACCGTGACAGGATCCGCTCTGGCACTGATCATTTCCCCTTTCGGCGCTGTGCCCCTGCAGTTTCCATCCTGGGCAAGGCATTTGCTGCGTCTCCTGATCCAGGTACTCCGGTCTTTTCCGGCGCTGATCCTGGCGCTCGCCGCGACCTTTCTCTTCGGACTCGGAACCTTTGCTGGAACCTTCGCCATCACGCTCTACACCTTCGCGATCATGACAAAGCTCACCTACGAGGATGCGGAACATGCGGACACAGCCCCCTATCAGGCCCTTATCTCTGTGGGCTGCGCCCGTTTCCCGGCATTTATCCATGCCGTCCTGCCGGAGATTTTGCCCGCGTTTCTGACAAACGCCCTGTACCTCTTTGAGACGAATGTGCGGCACAGCTCTATCCTCGGATACGTAGGGGCAGGCGGGATCGGCCTAATCTTAAATGAAAAGATCTCCTGGCGGGAGTTCCACAAGGTCGGAACGATCCTGCTGCTGCTCTTTCTCACCGTCTGTGTCATCGAGTACGCAAACCGGTATTTTACAGCTGTGATCCACAGCGGACAGATTACAGAACTTTTTTCAGGCAGCAAAGCCTTGTCTAAAAAAGCCTGTGTCTCTGGACGGATGATCCTTTTCGGTTTCACTGCCCTCTTCCTCTTCTGCCTCGCGGCCCAGACCCCGCCGGATTTATCAAGAACAAGTGCCGCTGCCTTAAAAAGTATGGCAGCCGGACTCACGCATCCGGACTGGAGCTTCTTTTTCTCCGCAAAGAAAGACGGGCTCGGCTATCTGCTTCTTGAGACCATCTGCATTGCCATTGTCGGAACAGCCATCGGTGCTTTCCTTGCCGCACCCCTTGCCTTTCTCAACACAAGACGCTTTGTCCCGGCGCCGACCGCTTTTTTCTTTAACCTGATCATCATGGCGATCCGGTCGATCCCGTTCCTGATCTATGGTCTGATCTTTATCCGTGTCTCCGGTCCCGGCGCTTTCACAGGTGTCCTGACGTTAGCCGTCTGCAGCATCGGACTTCTCACAAAGCGCTTCACCGAATGTCTGGAGGCCATCGATCCCGGCCCGTACCGGGCGCTCCTCGCCATGGGTGTCCACCCGGTTCCAGCCGTCTGCCACAGCGTTCTCCCGCAGCTCGCCCCAGCCTTCTGCTCCGCCGTCCTCTACCGCTTTGACGTCAATATCCGTGAGGCGTCCGTTCTCGGACTCGTGGGCGCAGGCGGGATCGGCGCACCACTGATCTTCGCGATGAACCAGTACGACTGGAATAAGGCTGGAGCGATCCTTTTGGGACTGATTCTGCTTGTGTGGGGTGTGGATATTCTGTCTTCACGCAGATAAAATAAATCCCTGCTCTTTCATCTCTTTTTAGGACTGTTTGCAGAAATTCCATCCTGCCCAGAAATATGCTTTCTACAACTGACATCCAGCATAAACTACATAGATTTTATAAATAGTAAAAAGACCTTTTAACACAAAATAACAAACGATGTCAAAAGGTCTTTTATTCATTTTTTGACCCGGACACACAGGTCATCAGCCGCCTGTGCTCAGGTTTCACCTTCTACCGGATAGTTAGCCATATATATCGTCTTAGCTCGTCGGTTTCCTCCATTCTGTCGCGCCTGTCGACGCAGCAACAGGTTTCAGTCCCTGTTTTTCTACAAATTGATGGAGCATCTCCGCAGTCCCAGCGCGGGTAACAGTGCCCTTCAGATCAGGAAGATCGCTGCCGGCTGCCATGCCACTCTGCGTGGTATCATAACCCTTGAGCTGTGCGTAGCGATAAAAGATCGATGCAAGCTGTTCACGCGTAACAGGATCATCCGGACCAAATTTCTTGCCGTCAAAGTCTCCCATAATACCGTTTTGCTGTGCCCAGGTTACCGCATCGTAAACCCCTACGGTACCGGGACCGTACTCAACATCCGTAAAGTGGTTCTTTCCCTCAACAACAGGGCTGCCCGCCATACGGTAGAAGATCACCGCGATCTGGGCACGGGTGATATTAATGTTCGGTGCAAAGATCGTTGCGCTGATTCCGGACATCAATCCCTTCTCATAGACAAACATCACAACCTTATAAAACCAATCGTTCGCATACACATCTGTAAATGGATTCGTCCCTGCATCTGGATCGCTCTTTATCCAGCCGGCGTAAACCGTCCTGTTTCCGATCATCCTGAGTTCCGTGATCCTCTGTGTCAATGCCTGATCGGAATACCAGCCG
>OGKB01001179.1_pt1 | contig 14643 bp, 12 predicted proteins | sample 1572351 | NCBI WGS metagenome assembly OGKB01 (sample SAMEA2582088, study PRJEB24529) | metagenome | biome: Human gut stool | place: China | collected 2011
ACAAAGCTCATTTAAAAATGTACAAGGAATTTATCAATACTCTAAATACAAAAGAAAAAGATAGAAAGATCTTAAAGAATGCTTACAGTGACTATATTAATAATGAAAAAGCTAAAGCTGCTAATGCACAGGAAAATTTCTATAAAACTGTAAAGAAGATTATTAAAGACAATAATTCAGACACAGCTAAGAAAATTATAGTTTTAATTGATGAAGGTAATTTTATGCCTAAGCAAAGAACCGGTGAAAATGGTGTGATTCCTCATCAATTACATCAAATAGAGTTAGATAGAATTATTGAAAATCAAGCCAAATATTATCCATGGTTGGCAGAAGCAAATCCTGTAGAAAAAAATAGAAAATTCGCTAAATATAAATTGGATGAGCTGGTTACTTTTAGAGTGCCATACTATGTTGGACCACTGATAGATAAGACAGAGTCTAATAAAAATGAAAAAGAAACAAAATTTGCATGGATGGTTCGAAAAGCAAAAGGAACAATAACTCCATGGAATTTCGAAAATTTGGTTGATAGAACAGAATCAGCTAATCATTTTATTAAACGCATGACTTCCAAAGATACATATATAATTGGTGAAGATGTATTGCCTGCTTCTAGTTTGCTATACGAGAAATATAAAGTACTTAATGAATTGAATAATATTAAAGTAAATAAAAAGAAGTTAGATGTTGAACAGAAACAGCATGTTTATTTAGATTTGTTTACAACTAGAAAGAATGTAACAAAAGATGATCTAGCAACTTCCCTAAATTGTGATGTAGAAAGTATTACTGGACTAACCGATAACAAAAAGTTTAATTCTTCACTATCAAGTTATATTGATTTAAAAGCGATATTAGGAAATATAGTAGATGATTACAGTAAAAACGAAGATTTAGAAAAAATTATTGAATATTCAACTATTTTTGAAGATGGTAATATCTACAAAGAAAAATTAAGTGAAATATCATGGTTGACTGATGAGCAGATTGAAAAATTATCAAATATTCATTTCAAAGGATGGGGAAGATTATCAAAGAAATTACTAACACAGATTACTAATGAGAATGGTGAAAGAATTATTGATGCATTGTGGAATACATCTAATAATTTTATACAAGTTATAAGTGATGAAAGTATTCAAGCAAAATTAGCTGAAATTAACGGTGAGTATGCGAATAAATATAACTTAGAAGATATATTAGATGAGGCATATACATCTCCACAGAACAAAAAAGCGATTAGACAAGTAATGAAGGTTGTCGAAGATATTGAAAAAGCGATGCAATATGAACCAACATCTATAGCTATTGAATTTACTAGGGAAAAACGAAAGAGTAAATTAACGAATACTCGTTATAAGAAAATATCTGAAACTTATGAGAAAATTACAGATGAACTAATCTCCGAATATGAATTAGGAAAATTACAATCAGAATTAGATAGTAAAGCCAATAATATGAGAGATAGATATTATTTATACTTTATGCAGTTAGGTAGAGATATGTATACTGGTGAAAAAATAAATATTGATGAATTGCACCAAAGATATGATATTGATCATATTCTCCCACAATCTTTTATAAAAGATGATTCCCTTAATAACAGAGTGTTAACTCGTAAAGACGTGAATAATAAAGAAAAGTCAGATAAGACAGCAGCAGACTTATATGCAGTAGAGATGAGTGATTTTTGGCGAAAACTACGTAAACAAGGTTTAATAACTGAGCAAAAATACAAAAATTTATTAACTAGAACAGACAGCATAAATAAATATACTAAGCAAAGTTTCATTAAGCGTCAGTTAGTAGAAACAAGTCAAGTAGTAAAATTGGCTGCTAATATATTGCAAGATAAATATCGTAATACAAAGATTATTGAAATAAGAGCAAGATTAAATAGTGTTTTAAGAAAAAAATATGAGTTGATAAAAAATCGAGAAGTTAACGATTATCATCATGCTATAGACGGTTATCTAACAGCATTTATTGGACAATATCTGTATAAAACATATCCTAAATTACGTAGTTATTTTGTATACAATGATTTTAAGAAATTGGATAGTAATTACTTGAAACATATGGATAAGTTTAACTTTATATGGAGATTAGAAGATGAGGCAGCAGAAGATGTCTATGATAAGGTAAATAATGAATTTGTTTTAAATGTTCCAGAGATGAAGAAGTATATACAAAAAATTTATAATTACAAATATATATTAGTTTCAAAAGAAGTAACTACTAAAAATGGTGCATTTTATGATCAGACAAAATACAATGCTAAAACAGTTAACTTAATTCCAATTAAGAAAAATAAACCTACAAATATTTATGGGGGCTATAAAGGCAAGGTAAGTAGCTATATGATGCTTGTTAAAATCCGAAAGAAGAAAGAAGTAATATATAAATTTGTAGGTGTACCACGACTTTGGACTGACGAATTAGACAGATTAAAAGATACGACTGAAAGAAAAATATTATTGAATGAAATAGCGAAGAATAGCTTATCTAAGACGGAACAAGATTTTGAAGTTATTTTAGATAAAGTCTATTATGGGCAATTAATCATAGATGGAAATCAAAAATATACTTTAGGAAGTTCAGAATATAAGTATAATGCGATGCAATTACACTTATCCAAACATGCGCTAGAAGTTTTAGCTAAGGAAAATGCTAAAGATGCAGAAATAACAGATAAAGATTTAGTAAGTGTATATGAAGAAATATTATCAGTTGTTAACAAGTATTTTGAATTATATGATATTAGTAAATTTAGACAAAGGCTAAATGAAGGAATGGAAATATTTAAGAAACTTCCTATCTATAATGTGTATGAAAGCAATAAGATAAAGCAAGTTGGAAAGTTTGAAGTATTGAACAGAATTTTAATGGGATTGCACGCTAATGCACTGACAACAGACTTAAAAGTTTTAGGAATAAAAACAAAATTAGGACAAATGCAAGTAAAAGGTGGTATAAGGCTATCACCAGATGCTAAATTAATATATCAATCGCCAACAGGAATTTTTTCAAGAGCTGTTAGAGTGAAAGATTTAGGATAGTTATTTTTTAAGAATAAAAAATAAAAAGGAGTCAGATGACTCCTTTTTATGTATAGTCCATATATATGGATCAAAAAGAAAAACTCAGCTATAAAAGCCTTGTTTGATTTCAACTCAGAATGTTAAATCAATGAGGTCAAAACCTACGGATATATTATAGAACAATTGATAGTAGAAAGGCAAGTGAAGATTTATGGGATTTAGAAATGTGATTATAACCCAGCATTCTAAGTTATCATATTCTAATAATGCGATGATAGTACAAAATAAAGATGGGATTAATCAAATACCGCTAGTAGATATGGATATATTACTTATTTCAACTACTCAAGCAGTTATTACTAGTGCGTTAGTAAGTAAGTTGGCAGAATCTGGGATTAAGATAATTTTCACAGATAACAAAAACGAACCTGTGACTGAAACAGTAAATTATTATCCTAATAATAGATCGTTAGGTACATATTTACAGCAATACGAATGGAATGACCATGTAAAGGAAATTTTGTGGACAAAAATTGTTAGAAGTAAAATTATTAATCAAATAAAGGTTCTTAAAAATTATCAAATAGATTGTCAGGATTTGAAAAATGAATTAGATAAGTTAGAAATAAACGATATGACCAATCGGGAAGCTGTAGTAGCAAGAAAATATTTTGAAAAGCTATTTGGCAAAAAATACAGTAGAAAAGATTTCACACCTATGAATGCAGCATTAAACTATGGATATTCAATTTTATTGTCAGCTGTAAATAAAGAAATTGTTTCTGCAGGATATGTAACATATTTAGGGATCCATCATCAAAGTCAAGAAAATATGTTTAATTTTGGATCAGATTTAATGGAACCGTTTAGACCGGTTGTAGACTATTGGTTAGCAGATAAGAATTTCTTAGATTTTACACCAGACATTAAATATGGATTGGTTGATTTATTGAATTTAGAAATTAAATACAATAAAAAACAAATGCTGTTAAAAAATGCAATTACTAAGTATGTAAGAGATGTAATTGAATACTTAAACCAAGAAACTGTTGAATTTGACATGGAGGTAGAATTTACGAATGAGGTACCGAATAATGCGATTAATGATAATGTTTGATTTGCCAGTAGAAACAAGTGAGGAAAGAAAGGAATACAGAAAGTTTAGAAAGAATTTAATAAATGAAGGATTTATTATGATTCAATATTCTGTTTATGTAAGAGTTTGTGTAAACAAAAAATCGGCAGAATTTACAGAAAAACGCATAGAATCTTTCTTACCATCTAAAGGAGTAGTGCAATCTTTGATCTTAACTGAAAAACAATACAATGATATGCATTTTTTATTGGGTAAAAAGATAAAGGAAGTTAGAAATAGCGCAGAAAGGACAATTATTTTATGAAATTATATTATACCGGACATAAGAATATCGAAATAAGCGCTGGAAAAGTCGCTGTATTGGGAACAAATAATGTGAATGTGTATAAAGAATTTATTGATACTTTTTTAAATAGATATGGAAGTAATATTCAATTAAGTGACGATAAATATAATCGAAAAGATATAAGTACGAGTGTTGATTGGGATGGGGATGTAATGTTAACAGACCGAATTGGTAAAAAATATATAAACGTATTGATTAAGAAGATTATCGAAAATCTTACAGACGATGAAAGACAGGCAATACTAAAATCAGTAAATAGTTTGTATGATCGGATTCGAGAAGTTTTGTATAAAATTGATATACCCTTACAAATAGATTATGACAATGATTTGACAAGACTATTCAAGTACTGTCAGGTACATACAGAGGCATTGCTATGGAAAAATGCATATGATAGAATATCTTCAGATGTTAAATTACATGTGGAATTAAATAGAAAAAGAATTATAGGTCTAACCAACGTCGCGCATTATCTTACAGAAGGAGAATTTCAAGAACTTGTAAGTCTTGTTAAGACGACTAATTCATCAATGTTTATAATTGAATTCACAGAAAAGAATGGTCAGAGATTCTTTGAAAACTGTGATAATTACTATATTGATGAAGATTATGTTGATTGGTACTGATAAATTGTTAAATTTTAATTATAAATTAATAGTTTCAGAAGTATGTTAAATCAATTAGGTTAAGACCAATCACATTCCGGTTTGGATTTCATCATTTGTTTCAGAAGTATGTTAAATCAATTAGGTTAAGACCAATAAGGTTTGGAGACAAACTTTGAAATCGGTTTCAGAAGTATGTTAAATCAATTAGGTTAAGACCAAGAAAATAAGTCAATAGTAAGGCTGTCAGGTTTCAGAAGTATGTTAAATCAATTAGGTTAAGACCTGCACAGATTTATGAAGATAAAATCGGTATGTTTCAGAAGTATGTTAAATCAATTAGGTTAAGACCGATAGCAATGCTTATAAAGATAAGGCTTTGGTTTCAGAAGTATGTTAAATCAATTAGGTTAAGACCAGCACTAGCTTTTTCATAAGCTGTACCAGTGTTTCAGAAGTATGTTAAATCAATTAGGTTAAGACCGACTTGTATATGACATCATACGCACAATAGGTTTCAGAAGTATGTTAAATCAATTAGGTTAAGACCCGGTAGCAGAGAACCAGATCTTGAAACTTTGTTTCAGAAGTATGTTAAATCAATTAGGTTAAGACCTAACATATTGTTCACTGTTTCGCACTTAGAGTTTCAGAAGTATGTTAAATCAATTAGGTTAAGACCTTTTAGTCTTGAAAGGTATATCTTCTTCAAGTTTCAGAAGTATGTTAAATCAATTAGGTTAAGACCAATGCCAATTAGTAAAGATGTTGGCTATTCGTTTCAGAAGTATGTTAAATCAATTAGGTTAAGCCCCAGCTCAAAAGTTCAGCCTTTAGATCAACGGTTTCAGAAGTATGTTAAATCAATTAGGTTAAGACCTGGCGGAAAATCTTATAAAACAACACACTTGTTTCAGAAGTATGTTAAATCAATTAGGTTAAGACCACATGCGATGGGTAAAGCATATTTTAATGTGTTTCAGAAGTATGTTAAATCAATTAGGTTAAGACCAAAGGCTAGCAACTAATCAACCAGCAGGAAGTTTCAGAAGTATGTTAAATCAATTAGGTTAAGACCCTAAGGGAATTATTGAAGATACCTATCCTAGTTTCAGAAGTATGTTAAATCAATTAGGTTAAGACCAGTAGATAACACTTCAATCAAATTAGATGAGTTTCAGAAGTATGTTAAATCAATTAGGTTAAGACCGTGCAACCCGGGCCAATGTGCTGGAAGTGTGTTTCAGAAGTATGTTAAATCAATTAGGTTAAGACCCAGTCTTAATGCACTTGACCGTTACTGAAAGTTTCAGAAGTATGTTAAATCAATTAGGTTAAGACCTAGCTTGCTAAGAAAGTTGGCAGACAAACAGTTTCAGAAGTATGTTAAATCAATTAGGTTAAGACCTTAACGTTGAAGATCCGTTTGGTTACAAACGTTTCAGAAGTATGTTAAATCAATTAGGTTAAGACCATATTCGCCTTCGATTTATCAAGCCAGAATGTTTCAGAAGTATGTTAAATCAATTAGGTTAAGACCCTGACCTAATTAGAGAATCAATCCCTGAAGGTTTCAGAAGTATGTTAAATCAATTAGGTTAAGACCAAGCTAACTTTATCGTTGAGAACGCACTGTGTTTCAGAAGTATGTTAAATCAATTAGGTTAAGACCCTAACTCTCTGTTGTCATCATCTGGGCGATGTTTCAGAAGTATGTTAAATCAATTAGGTTAAGACCATACACTATATCTGATTGAAGATGTGTTCAGTTTCAGAAGTATGTTAAATCAATTAGGTTAAGATCCCGATTGGCTGATCTGTTGCAGTGAATCCTGTTTCAGAAGAATGTTAATACCTTGACTTTATCTTTGCAGTTCTATATTCTAATTTTAGAATATGTTAATTGGCTATTTTAGAGTGGTTAGTTTAGGTATTAGTTTCAGAAGAATGTTAAATTAATAGGGTTAAGACCTAAAATACAAAAAATATTTTATAGTACTTATAAATCTATCAGAAGATTTTCTGATAGATTTTTTTATGCAAAAATTTTGTGTTTTATGCTATATTATAGTTGATAGCACAATATTATATATTGTATAATATAGTTGAAGATAAGATATAAAAGAAAGTGAGGGATGATGATGAAAATTCAAGTTAGTTCTGATTTACTAGATGGTTTAGTACTAGCGCTTTTAGATAAGCAAGATTATTATGGATACTCATTGACACAGGATATGCAAAGAGCAATTTCAATTTCAGAATCAACACTCTACCCAGTATTACGCAGGTTAAAGAATAATGGTTTATTAGAAACATATGATCAATCATATCAAGGGAGAAATCGTAGATATTATCGCATAACAAATAGTGGGGAAGAACATTTAGGAAGAGTTAAAAAAATGTGGAGTGACTATAAAGTTAGTTTGGATTCAATTTTCGAAAAAAATAGAGAGGGGGAATAATAATGAACTCAGAAATAACAAAGTATCTACAAGAATTAAAAAAATATTTAAGACGTTTAGATGATAGTGAGATCAAAGATATTGAGGATTTCTACACAGAATATTTAGAAGATGCAGGGGTACAAACACGTGCAGAAATTGAAGAAAAAGTTGGAACACCTAGACAATTAAGTCTACGAATACTAGCAGATTATTCATTGAAGGATGATGGTAAGGAAAGTGGTGGCATTTTACCTAAGACAAATATCAAGACTGCTTGGCTAATCATTTTGGCATTACTTGCGACACCAGCAACTTTAATTATAGGGGTAGCCTTACTAGGAGTTTTAGTAGCAGCAATTGGTGTAGCTTTTGCAGTAGCAGTAACAATTATTGCCTTAGCTGGAGCAGCTATCTTTATAACCCTAACTAGTTTATATGTAGGAATATTCCTATTGTTTACAAAATTAGGAGTGGGACTATTTTATCTTGGAATAGGAATTATTGGTATCGGAGCATTAATGGTTATTCTACCAATAATTTACTTGATAATAGTAACAGTTGTAAAAATGGTAGCGAACTTCATTCGATATATTTACAGACGCTTCAACAAAAAGGGGGTTAGATAGCTATGAAAAAGACAATAATAAGTGGTTTTATAATTTCCATTATTGGTGCTATTTTATTAGCAATTGGCTTTGGGCTTAAAGGAAATAAAAGTATTGTTTTTGAAGATTTAAAACCTGTTATTGCAGATAGTACTAAAGTTACTCAAGCTCATACCTATAAAGACATTAACAAACTTGATATAGATGTTAAAGATGTTAATGTGGAATTTAGAGAAGGAAAGAACTATTCTGTAAGATACGAAGGTGCAAAATCTAGCTCCCCAACGGTAAAGAAGTCTGGTAATCAACTACAAATTAAAGGACGCTTAAGTAGTCATAGCATAAGATTTAATGGAATGAGCATGTATGATGATTATTATCGAAATTCTGATCGAAATAAGATGATAGTTACTTTACCAAAGGATAGTAAATTAGATGAACTAAATCTTAAATTATCTGATTCTTTATTATCACAGGTTAACATGACAGAAATTGAAGCAGATCAAGTTAAGGCATCTATTCATGATACTAAACTAGATTTAAGAGATGCTAATTTTGGAAATGTAGAATTATCTGCAGGTGATTCAGATATTAGTATGACTAATACAGTATTAAGTAATGGCAAGTTAGACTTAAATGATACAGATGTACGTTTAGATGGTGGATCATTGATGCAGGTTGCAATGAATATTACTGACGGAGATGTGGATTACAATAATTTGTCTATTCAAGGTGGTAACTTACGTAATAATGATGGTGACATTAAGATGAGTAATACACAAATTCAAGGTGGATACAAGATAGATGATACTGACGGAGACATACTAGTTTCTCGTGTAACAGTTGATGGCTATCGAGTTCAAAGTAATGATGGCGACGTAAGATTATTTGAACAAACAACAAGTAATGGCAATGTTTTAGAGAAGAATTCTAACTCAGATAATGTATTAGATATTATAAGTAATGATGGCGATATTACTGTAAATTAATTAAGGAGGTAGATTAATATGAAAAAATTGACTAAATCAAATGATAAAGTTTTGACTGGTGTATTAGGTGGTTTTGCAGAATATTTTGGAGCAGATAAGGCTCTAGTTAGAATTATTGGAGCTGCATTGATGATGGTAACTGGATTCTTCCCAGGAGTATTCCTTTATATTATTGCAGCAGTAATAATGCCAGAAAAAACAGATAGAGATAATGACGACGTAATTGAAGGCGAATTTCACGAGAAATAATGAGTATCAAAAAGTATGTTTAGGAAACTGAGCATACTTTTTTATTAGCAAGCATTTCGGATTTTAAATAAAGTAATTACTGAGTGATAGCAAAAGAGTAACATCTTAGTCAGTATTATAATCATGATATACTTTTAAATGCTGATATGTTTAAAAAGTATGAGGTTAAAAGGGTTAAATATTACTTTGACGTATGATACAGTAGACTTGTAGGAAGAAAGATAATGATTTCTCGAGAAAAAAAGATAGGAAAGTGCACAAAACTATCAATAATTATCATTGGCCTACTTGAAAATAGTAGTGAAGTTAGAGCTAGATTTAAGTATGGAGTGATAAAATATGGAAAAAGTACAAGAATTACAAAGGTTAGTTGTAGAGTTATATGACAGTTTTGAAAATGATAATCGCAAAGGTGTAGAAGAAATTCGTCAAGTTCTAGCAAATGTAAATGAAAAGTATAAAACAAGTAGTCATCCATTGGCTTGGACAGGAAGATTGGTACTTTATCTACAAGTGAATACTGTGAAAAAAGACTTATATTTGATACCAGAACAAAAGAATATTATCAAGGAATTGGCTAGAATTGGTAAAAGAACAAATTTGAATTATGTTTATCTTAGTCCAGTGGATGATGCTAAACAATTTGTTTAGTTAAATAATTAATAATAGTTTGAATTCAGCGAATCAAATTTTTGATTAAATTTGGTTCGCTGATTTTTTTATAGATTAAATATACGAAATGACTCGTTGTAACATAAATGTAACATTCTTAACTTTATTTACCCAATGTGTGCAATGGAACCTTGTAAGTATTGGTATAATTGGTTTTTCACGACATGCACATATTGAGTAAAAATGATTAGATTATGAAAAAATATCTCATTCACAATCAAACGTATTGTTAAATAAACGTTTTCATAAGCAACATAAAGATCTTTGTGAATTTTGAGATAATTATTTTATATGTTGAAAAACAATATTTTACATGATATTATTATCTCGTAAATTAAAGAAAACGTTTTCTTAAAAGGAGTACATAAGGAGGTCCAATGATGTCAGATAAATATATTATGGCTATCGACGAAGGTACTACAAGTACACGTGCGATTATCTTCGACAAAAAAGGAAATAAAGTTGCTGAAGGACAAAAAGAATTTCGTCAATATTTCCCTCAACCAGGTTGGGTAGAACATGACGCTAATGAAATTTGGAACGCAGTATTATCAACAATAGCTAATTCTTTTATTAGCTCAGGAATACAACCAAAACAAATTGCAGGTATTGGTATTACTAACCAACGTGAAACAACTATTATTTGGGACAAAGAAACAGGATTACCAATTTATAACGCTATTGTTTGGCAATCAAGACAAACAAGTGACATTGCACAAAAATTAATTGATGAAGGTTATTCTGATACTATTCATGAAAAGACAGGTTTAATCATTGATGCCTACTTCTCAGCAACAAAGATTCGTTGGATCTTAGATCATGTAGAAGGTGCTCAAGAACGTGCTGAAAAAGGTGAATTATTATTCGGTACGATTGATACATGGCTTACATGGAAATTAACAGGTGGTAAAGTTCACGTAACAGATTATTCTAATGCTAGTCGTACAATGTTGTTCAACATTCATGATTTGAAATGGGATAAAGAAATTTTAGAATTATTGAATATTCCTGAAGCTTTATTACCAGAAGTTAAAGGAAATTCTGAAATCTATGGTCAAACTGCAGCATACCACTTCTTTGGTAGTCAAGTTCCTATTTCCGGTATGGCTGGTGACCAACAATCTGCTTTATTCGGTCAATTAGCTTTAGAAGATGGAACAGTTAAGAATACTTATGGTACAGGTTCATTTATCGTAATGAATACAGGTAATAAACCAGTTCTTTCCGATAATAACTTACTAACAACTATTGGATATTCTATCGATGGCAAGATTAATTTTGCTTTAGAAGGTTCAGTATTTGTATCTGGTTCAGCACTTCAATGGTTAAGAGATAGTATGGAAATCATTGAATCAGCTCCTGAATCAGAAAGAGCAGCAAATGAATCAACTAACCATAATGAAGTTTACGTTGTTCCAGCCTTTACCGGTTTAGGTGCTCCTTACTGGGATAGTGATGCTCGTGGGGCAGTGTTCGGATTAACACGTGGTACAACTAAGAATGACTTTATTAAAGCTACTTTACAATCACTTGCTTACCAAACAAGAGATGTATTAGATACGATGGAAAAAGATACAGGTATTAAGATTCCAGTCCTTCGTGTTGACGGTGGAGCTGCTATGAATAACTACTTGTTACAATTCCAATCTGATTTGCTTAATAAGTCAGTTGAAAGAGCTGGAAACTTAGAAACAACAGCTCTAGGTGTAGCTTTCTTAGCTGGATTGGCAGTTGGTTTCTGGAAAGACACAGATGAATTGAAAGAATTATTTACAGTTGGTCGCAGATTTGAACCAGAAATGTCCGATGATGCTAGAGAATATCTATATGCTGGATGGAAGAACGCAGTAGAAGCAACACGTATATTCAAACATAAAATAAACGAAAATCTTTAGGAGGAAGATACAATGACATTTTCAATTAAAACACGTAAAAACACAGTTGATAAATTAAAGAATGAAGAATTAGATTTGTTAGTAATTGGTGGGGGAATTACAGGTGCAGGTGTTGCCCTTCAAGCTACAGCTTCCGGTTTGAAGACTGGTTTAGTTGAAATGCAAGACTTTGCTGAAGGAACAAGTTCTCGTTCTACAAAATTAGTTCATGGCGGTATCAGATACCTAAAGACATTTGATGTAGGTGTTGTTGCAGATACTGTACAAGAACGTGCAGTTGTTCAAGGAATTGCTCCACATATTCCAAGACCTTTCCCAATGTTATTACCTATTTATGACGATCCAAGTTCAACATTCGACATGTTCAGTGTTAAGATTGCGATGGACTTATATGACCGCTTAGCTGGAGTAACAGGCACACAATATGCTAACTACACAATTTCTCGTGAAGAAGTATTACAACGTGAACCAAACTTGAAGAGCGATAAGTTATTAGGTGCAGGTGTTTACCTTGATTATGTAAATAATGATGCTCGTTTAGTTATTGAAGACATTAAAGAAGCTGATGAATTAGGTGGCTTAATGGCTAGTCACGTTAAGGTTGTAGGTGTTCTTCATGATGATAATGGTCGCATTAATGGTGTAAAAGCTAAAGATTTATTAACAGATGAAGAATTTGAAATCAAAGCTAAGATGGTAATTAATACTACAGGTCCATGGGTAACTAAGACATTAGGCTTAGATGACAAGAATGGTGAAGGTGAAGTAATTCGTCCAACTAAAGGTGTGCATTTAGTTGTAGATAGCTCACGTCTAAGAGTTCCTCAACCAACATACTTTGATTCCGGAATTGGCGACGGTCGTATGATTTTCGTTGTTCCACGTGAAAACAAGACATACTTTGGTACAACAGATACAGACTACACTGGTGACTACAAGCATCCAAGAGTTGAACAAGCTGATGTAGATTACTTATTGAAAGCTATCAACAACAGATATCCAGAAGCTGAAATTACAATTAACGATATTGAAGCAAGCTGGGCAGGTTTAAGACCACTTCTATCTGGTAACGGAAGTTCAGACTACAATGGTGGTGGATCTAACACTGGTAAAGTATCAGATGAAAGTTTCGAAAACTTAATTAAGACAGCTGTAGCATACAGTAAAGATGAAGCAAGTCGTGGTGAAGTTGAAAAATCAATCAGTAGCTTGAAGACAGCTTCAGCAGAAAAGACTCTAAGCCCATCACAAGTATCTCGTGGTTCTTCACTTAAAGTAGGTGATGATGGTTTAATCACACTTTCTGGTGGTAAGATTACTGACTACCGTAAGATGGCAGCTGGAGCAATGGAATTAATCCGTAAGTTATTCAAAGAACTATTTAATAAAGATGTACGCGAAGTTGATTCCAAGAAATTACAAGTTTCAGGTGGACACTTTGATCCTACAAACGTTGATGAAACAATGAAATTCTACCAAAAGATTGCGATGGATAAAGGTATGCCAGCTGCAGATGCTGCTGACTTAGCAAATCGCTTTGGTTCAAACACAAGTCGTGTAATTTCTTACGCAGACGATGTAGAAGCAGCTCCAGGTTTAACTTTAGCTGACACATTGAGCTTACATTACTCTGTAAATGAAGAAATGACCTTGAATTTAGTAGACTTCTTATTACGTCGTACAAACTATGTTCTCTTCCATAAAGATGAATTAATGATGAAGAAAGATGCTTTTGTTGATGAAATGGCACGCATCATGGAATGGAACGAAGAAGAAAAAGCAGCTGCAGCTAAGCAATTAGATGAAACTATTGCAGAATCAAGCTTAGCATATTTGAAGTAAACAGCTGATAAAACTAAATTATAGAGGTGATTTGTGTGAACGGGTTTTTAGGAGAATTTTTAGGGACAATGGTCCTAATCGTACTAGGTGTGGGCACGGGTGCTGGTGTTAACCTCAAAACATCATATGCACGCAATTCAGGTTGGCTATTCATCACAATTGCTTGGGGTATGGCTGTAACATTTGGTGTTTATGTAGCTGGTAGCTTTGGTTCTCAAGGACATTTAAATCCTGCAGTTACAATCCCATTCGCAATCTTTGGATTCTTCCCATGGGATCAAGTATTGCCATACTTATTAGGTCAATTCTTAGGAGCTTTTGTTGGTGCTGTTTTAGTCATCATCCAATATGGAGCACAATTTAAGAACGCAAAAGACGCTAATGACGGTAATGTAGTAGGAATTTTTGCAACAGGTCCTGCTATCAACAATGGTTTATACAATTTCTTAAGTGAAACAATCGCAACTTTTGTATTCATCCTAACATTATTAAACTTAGGAGACTTTACAAAAGGATTGAAGCCATTGATTGTTGGTTTACTAATCATGGTAGTTGGTCAAGCTTTAGGTGGAACAACAGGATTTGCCTTGAATCCAGCTCGTGACTGGGCTCCAAGATTTGCTTACTCAGTATTACCAGTACCTAATAAAGGTGACTCAAACTGGGGTTATGCTTGGGTTCCAATGTTTGGACCATTAGCAGGTGGTTTAATCGCAGCTTGTGTTCAATATTTCTTAATGTAATAAGTAAATATATATTTCAGAGGAGAAGTGTAAAGGGTTTGCACTTCTCTTTTTTTATAGTGCGCCCGGCATGGTCGATAACTAGGTGGTGAAAGTCCGCTGTGGGCCGTAGT
>OGKB01001199.1_pt1 | contig 14460 bp, 9 predicted proteins | sample 1572351 | NCBI WGS metagenome assembly OGKB01 (sample SAMEA2582088, study PRJEB24529) | metagenome | biome: Human gut stool | place: China | collected 2011
GCTAACGAATCAGCGATAACTTTGCCAAAAGTCTCTTGATACGAAAGGTGGAGGAACAAATCCGCATTTTGATATTCAGCTACAAGACTCTCTAAATTATTAATAACTCCAACAGCTTTTACATTATCAGGCAATGCAATATTGCTTGGCATCTCACCCACCATTACAAAATCAAATTCAGGAGTGACTTGTGCTATATTAATAATATCAGAAAGTCCCTTAATATCTGACCAACTTTGTGATACAGACAATATCCGTTTTCTTTTATTCACTTCGTGTGCTTTAGGAGAAAATTGGTTCAAATCAATCCAGTTATAAATTCTGCAAAACTCACTCTTGTTTTTGAACATAGATAGTTTTGATTCATTAGTAATCCAATCCGAAACTCCTACAACAGTCAAAGACTTTAATTTTTCATATCTCTTCAAACGGTCAGAATACACTTTTCCTGATTGATCAAAGAACCAACTTTTATTCCATTTGTGTTTGGCAGGACAATTACCACAACCCGTTTTCCATCTATCGCATCCATCTTCCAAGTAATGACAACAATGTCCAGTAAAAAACCAACAATCATGTAGTGTAATGACTACTGGAATTTGTTTTTCTATCAAATAGTCCAACAGTAAGTTTACATTAATATAGTTCGCATGTAGATTATGCAGATGTGCAATATCCGGAGAAATCCTTGATAATTGTTTCAATACTTTTTTTGTGGAAATGGTCGAAAAATACCCTTGTAATCCAGTAATTCGTGAAAAGATACCGTGTATTTTTCTGCCTAGTTTCGTTCCTACACAGAAAATGTTATTCTCAGAATCTGCTGTATTGGTACAAAATACATATGACTCATGCCCTTTGCTCGATATGTAATTACTCAGCTCTTTAACAATTCTACCTGTACTACTGTACTCATAAACAGCATTAATCTGAACAATTTTCATTTTTCACAATTTCCTTTCATCGTATTGCTACATGGATCAATACATCTCCTAATACCAATCACCTATTTTTTACCTACGGAATTATTCAAATCTTCCACAATCATCTGTTGCATGTTGCTCTTCAAATGATGTTGATTGCCACAGCTATAAGCCTTTTCTCCATATACAGCTAACAATTCTTTATTCTTAGAAAGATTGGAAAGAATTTCACCTATTTCTTTTTCGCTTCCAGCTACTAATGCGGCATCATTATCAATCAAATGTTTAATAGAAGCCTCATCGTCACAGCCTATTGCAAGTATACATTTTCCCATCGCAAAAAAGTCTACTAACTTAGTAGAAAAAGACTGATGCACTTCCATTCGACTCTTGAGAGATAGTCCTTCCGCATGCACAAGAACATCTGCCTGCTCCTGCAATTCGATTATTTTTTTATAATTGACTGGTTTATGAACGGTAGTTCCATTTTTTCTCAGAGCTTTCTCCATCTCAGCTGTAAGAGGTGTCGGGGTGTAAATATCAAAAATGAATTTTTGATCCCCAGAATTTAATTTTTCTATTGCATTTGATATCAAAGCTAGTGATCTCCAACGACCAGTACCTATATTTCCAGCAAAAATCAGTCTTATCTCTTTTTCAGGAATCTTCCATTTTGGTCTTTCTTTTGTAAAATCAGCACATTTCGTTAAAACTTTACACGGTGGTGTAAATAGTTTCTGATATTCTTCTTTTTGAATTTCAGAGATAACATAAAGAACATCGCATTTTTCTATGACAGCTTTTACTTTTTTCCTCTTTACCAGACGATCGATCCAATATAATGGAGAGAATCTATACTGCCTCAAAGTATAACAATCATCAGAGATATAACCAAGCATCGGAGCATCCGTATATTCTTTTACTTTTAGGGCGATTTCTGTTAGGTAGTTTGAATAGTATACCGGCTGAAAAATTATGTCTGGCTTAAAATCATCTATAAATGCTCTTAAGTCAGGAGTCCACCACTTTCCAATTTTCCACACAAGGTCTCGCATCCAGAACATAATCTGCCATCGCATTTTTCTTGCTTGGTCAAACCCATTAATCGGGCTTGTTTCAATCGCTTCTTCTTTTTCTTGTTGCACAATTCGTCCTGATGGATTGCTTTTGTTCAGTAAATTCTTAATTAATGACTTTTCTGTGATTTGGTAATACGTCATATCCAAATCATTCTTAGGGGCTCCCGGTCTGCAATATATGTTTGCAAATTTCAAGTCTGGAATACCCTCAAAAATGTTGCTAAAAGAATTTCCAAAACTATTATCCACTGACCAAGGAGTATTTGATATAACAAGTATTTTCATACGAAACACTCCTAAACTAACGAAAGTAATTTAAAAACCACTGCGTCCATATTATGCTGTAGCATCCAATATACTACTCTAAAGAGCATCCTTACTTTTTTCATTTCAAAATATGGTATATTGTGTTTGCTTCTTACAACATTTCTTGCCTCAGGTGCAGAAAGAAGAGATTTCGCTTTTTTCTTCTTACCTCTATAATTCATAGAATTTTTATGAGACATAATATCAATAAGATAGACTACAATATTTCTGCACAGTAAAGCATCCGCTTTTTCAATGCCTTTTTCATCATATCTATTATTTCGTTTCAGAAACTCGCGCGCCTGCTCATCGATATACCATATGTCTTTTTCAAAATTCTTCTGAAATGTTGCAGTAATACTTCCACTGTGTTTTAACACTCTTAAAGTAGAGTAAGGATAAATAGCTATGGTAGATGCTGCAGTCATTATGATGAAATTAAAGCTTACATCTTCAGCAATTCTTCCCAGTGGAAATCTAGCATTTGCTGTATTTATTGTTTTATAAGAATATAAAACTGCAGATGCACGCCACGCACGGCCTTGTTCCATTACTACATCTAATACAAAATCCTGGGCATTTTCTCTATACATTTCTTTCGGGAAATGATATGCAATTTCTTCCCTTCCGGACTCTTCAAACACTTTCACATATCGGTCAGGAATGACTATGTCTGCGTGATTCGTTTCAGCTTCTTTTACAAGACCTTCGATAGCCTCTTTCGGTAATTTATCATCTGAATCCAAGAAAAGAACATAATCTGTATTATTAATGGAATCTAACCCCGCATTACGTGCAGATGATAAACCTCCATTCACTTTATGGATAACGGTGATATTATCATGTTTTTCGCCAAGTTCATCACAAATTTGAGGGCAATTATCAGGTGAGCCATCATCAACTAAAATGATGTTTATATTCTTATACGTCTGATCTATCACAGACTGTACCGCGCCCCTTAGATACTTCTCTACTTTATATACTGGAATTATTACTGTAACCTTTGGACAGCCCATGATATATTCACTCCTTTTTACAAATTCTCCTTATACCACTCAATCGCAGCCTCAATGCCACGCTCAAAGCTCCAATCAGGATCGTATCCTAACAGTTCCTTGGCTTTGCTGATATCAGCATTGCTGTGCTTGATGTCGCCAGCACGATCAGGCCCGAAGTTAGGCTCAATATCCACACCCAGTGCTTTTGTTAAGCCGTAATAAATGTCAATCAGATACTCACGACCACCATATGCAATATTGAAAGCCTGTCCAGCGGCTTCGGAAGAAGCCAAACAAGACTTCAAATTTGCCTCGATAACATTCTCAATATAAGTAAAGTCTCGGCTCTGTCTACCATCACCATTGATAGTAGGAACCTGACCGTTGAGCAGCAGCTTTAAGAATTTAGGAATAACTGCCGCATAAGCACCGTCCGGGTCCTGACGACGACCGAAAACATTAAAGTATCTCATGCCATATGTGTCTAAACTGTAATGACGAGTGTACTGCTTTGCCCACTCTTCGTCACACATTTTGGTAACAGCGTAAGGAGAAAGCAGGTTACCTTCACGGCCTTCCTTCTTAGGAAGCACAGGCTCATCGCCATAAACAGAGGAAGAAGATGCATATACAAACTTCTTAACACCCTTCTGGCGAGCAGCTTCCAGCATATTCAATGTACCCTGGATGTTATTGGCACAGTAGAACAAAGGCATTTCGATACTACGAGGAACGCTACCCCAGGCAGCCTGATTCAGAACATAATCTACACCCTCGCAGGCTTTCATACAGGTATCCAAGTCCTTAATGTCACCTTTGATAAACTCATAATTCGGATTATCCAAGAACATATCAATGTTCTTCTGTTTGCCAGTAGAAAGATCATCTAAAGCACGCACACAATAACCCATCTCTAAAATAGCTTCACACAAGTTAGAACCAATAAAACCCGCCGCACCGGTTACCAAAAACAGAGAACCCTCTGGAAATTTTAAATGTTTATATCCCATAACAATCACCTTTCATATTGGCTGACTTCCCTAAGAGAGCCAGCTTATTCTCTTTAAAATTACAGTCTCCAATAGCAGTAGCCTGCATCTTCGTACTCTTTACGATTCAAGAGACCCTTGACATCAATCATAATCTTCTGACCTTCACCATATAGCTTATCGATGTCGGTCATAGACAGGGATTTGAACTCGGTGTGTGCAACAGCCAGGATAACTGCATCCATATTGCTAATAGTATTCATATCAACAAATTCAACACCGTACAGTTTCTTTGCTTCTTCTGCATCTGCAGTAGGATCAGCAATAAGAGGCTCAATGCCATACTCACGGAGTTCATTTACAATATCGATAATCTTGCTGTTACGGGTATCAGGACAATTCTCCTTAAAAGTAAAGCCGAGGATTGCGATTTTAGCATTACGAACAGCCTTGCCAGAAGCGATCAGCTTTTTGACAGTGCTCTCAGCAACATATTTACCCATGTCATCGTTGATACGGCGGCCAGACAAAATGATCTGGCTGTGGTAACCCAACATTTCTGCCTTATAGGTCAGATAGTAAGGGTCAACACCAATGCAATGACCACCAACAAGACCAGGATAGAAATTCAGGAAGTTCCACTTAGTGCCTGCTGCTCTAAGTACAGACTGTGTATCGATTCCCATCTTATTGAAGATGATGGAGAGCTCATTCATGAAAGCAATGTTGATGTCACGCTGGCTGTTTTCGATAACCTTTGCAGCTTCAGCAACCTTAATGTTCTCTGCACGATGTACACCTGCATCAACAACGATTTCATAAACCTTTGCAACGCAGTCCAGAGTTTCCTCATCCATACCAGAAACAATCTTGGTAATGGTATTTAAACGATGTACCTTGTCGCCAGGATTGATGCGTTCAGGAGAGTAACCAATCTTGAAATCGATACCGCACTTCAGACCGGACTCACGCTCCAGAATCGGAACACACACATCCTCCGTTACACCAGGATAAACAGTAGATTCAAATACAACGATAGATCCCTTTGTCAGATTACGTCCAAGAATCTCACTTGCACCTTCTACCGGGATAAGATCAGGAGTGTGGTCATCATTTACAGGAGTAGGAACTGCAACAATGTGGAATTTTGCATTTTTCAGATCTACTTCATCAGAAGTAAATTCAACAGTAGAAGCCTTGATTGCCTCATCACCAACTTCACGAGTCGGATCAATTCCGTTTTTGTACAGCTCGATTTTTGCTTTATTCAAATCATAGCCAACAACTTTTACGCCACGCTTTGCAAATTCAATTGCAATAGGCATACCAACATAACCTAAACCAACCAGGGAGATTTTCTCCTCGCCAGCAGTAATTCTTTCATATAAATTAGTAAACATTTTTCACTACCTCTTTCATTCGATATTTTATAAGACTGAAGTTACAGTGAATTACTCCACCATAACATGTTCCAAACTCATTCCCATAGCATCACAAATTTTTTGATTGACTATCTCAACATCAAAAGTACTCTCCGCTTTCGCTCTTCCTTTAAGTCCCATAGACACTGCTACATCCGGATTGTTGATCAGATATTCCATCTTTTCGACAATGCAATCCACATTTTTCACAGGTACAAGATATCCGTTTTCTCCATCAACTACAGTCTCACGGCAACCGGGTGCGTCAGTTGTGATAATTGCACGGCCACTTGCCATTGCTTCCAAATTCGTCTTCGGTGTCCCCTCTCTATAAGACGGCAAAACAAATACCGTACACTGCTCCAAATATGGACGAACATCTTCTTGTTCCCCAAAATATTCAATTATTCCGTCATCAATAAATGGCTTCAATTCTTCCGGCTTAAGTGCCGAAGGATTAGTGTCGTATGGACCAACTAACAAGCATCTAATTTCTGGATACTTTTCTTTAATCTTCTTACAAGCCTCTAAATACTCGTAAACACCTTTATCTCGTATCAATCTGCTAATGCAAAGGAAACCAAAAGTTTCTGGCATTTCTGTTACCGTGAACTTCTGGCAATTCACACCAGAGCCAGGGATTAAAACTACGTTCTGTTTCGTCACTATATGATTGTCTTTGAAAATTTTTTCATCATCATGATTCTGAAAAAATACGGTTGGACTATTTCTCATAGCCGTTTTGTACTCCGCTATCATGATCTGACGAATCACTTTTGTTTTGATATCATCCTTGAGGAACACAGAGCCCATTCCGGCAACCAACGGGTAGACTTCCTTAATGCCAAGCAAACTGGCAGCTATACCACCATAAATAATGGTTTTTGCTTGGAAGGTGAACAGCTTTTCAGGCTTAATCTCAGCAAGCACTTTTTTGATGGAAGTCAAAGTCGCTAAATCATGGACAGGATTTACACCATTTCGCTCCACCTTAATCTGCTTATATGTAACACCTTGTTCAGCGAACTTATCCTTCCATTCAGATTCGTCCTGATCGCCCAATGCAAATACTTCATACCCGCACTCTTGGAATCGCTTCATCATATCCATTCTGAACCAAAACAGTGATGGTGTATGACTTGATAGAACCGCAACTCTCTTTTTATCTTGTTTCTTCATCTCACCAGTACCGCCCTCAACAACGGAGTTATCCTTACCGAATACATGCAAAGAACCGAGGAACACCTTTGCATCCATAACAGGTCCCATGTTCTTTACATATTCGCCATCCAGTTTTGCCTTCTCTGAAATTTCAAGTTCATCACGACCATTGATCTGAGCCCATCCTGTCAGACCTGGCTTCACATCATTTGCACCATATTTATCTCTTTCAGCAGTCAGAACGTCCTGGTTCCACAGACCCGGACGAGGACCTATGATACTCATGTTGCCTGCAAAAATATCCCAGATCTGAGGCAGTTCATCCAAACTGTGTGCTCGAATAAACTTGCCAACCTTAGTTATGTATTGTTCAGGATTTTCCAGCATATGTGTAGGCACATCATGCGGTGTGTTCATCTTCATGGAACGGAACTTGTGAATCTTGAAATACTTTTTATTCTGACCCATACGCTTCTGAGTAAAAAGCACGGGACCCGGGTCTTCGATTTTAATAGCAAGTGCGATACCGCCAAGTACAGGAGACAACGCTACCAATGCACCAAAGGAAAGGACAACATCCATTCCACGCTTCACGTATTTTGTATAGAAGGTTTCCTTATAATCGCTGTTGCCTACAGCTTCCAGATGACCTCTTACACCATCAGCATTTTCCTTGTCATTCTCGTCCTTAACAAAAACGACCTTTTTACCTTCCAGAGGATTCTGCTGTTCCGGCTCGTTTTCAAAATTAGACTCAGCTTTTTTCTTCTTTGCCACAACAGAAGCTGAAACAAATGCAGTACCCAGTACAGCTGCGGAAACACCTATAAATTTTCCAATCTTCTTTTTATCGATTGTCATTTTCTCTTTCTCCCCCTTAGGTTCACTTTTTCACTATCGCCTGCTGGTATCCAAGTTTGACCTTGCCAGCCTCCAACTGTGTATATTCCTCAACAGTTGCTCCTGCTTTTACAATTGCACCAGCATTGATATGACAACACTTTTCTATAATCACATCGTGGTCAACAATGACTCCAACTGAAATGATGCAGCCTGTGCGTATTGTCGTATTCACATTCACAATTGCTTTCGGCTCTACCACTGTTCCCTTTTCAATCTTTGCCGTTCTTGATATGTAAGCTGTGGGATGAATTAAAACGGGAACCTGGTAACCGAGCCCTTCTAACTTCTCAATCAGTTCACCACGAAAGCGATTATTACCAATGCCTACAAAAGCACATTCATATTGACCTGTGAACTTCTCTAAATCAGAAATCTTTCCAATAGCATCTGAACTGTTGTCATCCAGGAAGTCAATCTTTCTATAGCCACAGTCTGCTGCAATTTCAGCCACAACTTTTCCGTGACCACCAGCACCAATAATCAATAAGTTCATCTTCCACTACTCCTATATTGCCTTTTTACACACTCTCTTCCCCCAGCAGTCTCTCATACACTTCCCCCTTTTTCTCGCTTCCATGTTCGCCTGCTGGATGATAAGTTGTCACAACTTCTGCTACTTTTTCACGGATATTCTCTACATTGGTATATGCCATATCCATTAAGCTCTCCAGCTCTTTCAAAAATGTTTCGATTTCGAATGGAATCGGACATCCTATATGGATCAGTTCGTTCCTCGTCTTCTTCAGGCCTTCTTCTGCCATCAGTTTCTCTTCATAGAGCTTTTCTCCCGGTCTTAATCCCGTATATTCCACCTTGATATCCACATCCGGTTTCAATCCTGACAGCTTGATCAGGTTTCTTGCTAAAGTATCGATCTTCACCGGACTTCCCATATCCAACACAAAGATTTCTCCGCCATGCGCATACGTTCCTGCCTGCAGAACAAGGCTGACTGCTTCCGGAATCGTCATGAAATAACGGATAATATCCGGATGAGTCACCGTGACCGGTCCTCCCGCTTCAATCTGCTTTTTAAACAGTGGGATTACCGAACCATTGCTTCCCAGTACATTTCCAAAGCGGACTGCCACAAACTCTGTCTTGATATCTTTCGGGAATTCCTGCTGCACCATTGCTCCGTCTTCATCATCTGCATGGGCATACAGAATCGGCAGCTTTTCCGGTGTCCCCTCTTTGATCATACGATCAAAGGACTGGATGATCATCTCGCACAGACGCTTGCTCGCTCCCATAATATTCGTCGGATTGACCGCCTTATCCGTGCTGATCAGAACAAATCTCTGGCAGCCGTTCATCATCGCCGCATAGGCCGTCTTATACGTTCCGATCGCATTGTTTTTGATGGATTCGCATGGGCTGTCTTCCATCAGTGGCACATGTTTATGAGCAGCTGCATGGTACACCACCTCTGGCCGATACGTCGCAAATACCGAATTGATTCGTCTGGAATCCCGAATGGAGCCAACCAGAACCACCAGATCCAGATCCGGATATTTCTTTTTCAGCTCCTGCTGAATATCATATGCATTGTTTTCATAAATATCAAACACGATCAACTGTTTCGGCTGATACGATGCAATCTGACGACAGAGTCCGGATCCAATGCTTCCGCCTCCTCCGGTCACCATCACCTTTTTGCCATGAATAAACGCATGGATCTCTTCCATATTTACTTTGATCGGCTCCCGTCCCAGCAGCTCCTCCACGTCGACATCCCGCAAAGCGCTCACCTTGACCTCTCCAGTCAGGAACTGATACACGCCCGGCAGGTTTTTCAGCTCACATCCCGTCTCTTTACAGATATTCAGAATATCTCTCTTTTCCTCTGCCGTAGCGCTCGGTACCGCTACAATGATCTTGTCGATCTTATAGCGTTCCACACACGATAAGATATCGTCCCGACCGCCGACGATCGGCACACCTTCGATATATCTTCCCCATTTATTCGGGTTATCGTCAATAATACAGCAGACAATATCCTTCAGCTCTTTTGCGGTCTTGATATCCCGCAGGATGATCTGACCGGCCTTTCCGCCCCCGATCAGAAGTACCCGCTTCGCTTTTGCGATCTCTTCTGTTTTACGCCGCTTACTTCTCTCCAGTAAAACGAACCGATAGGCAAAACGTACCATCAGCGTCATACCAAACTGGATCACCGTTCCGAAAAAATAATACGAAAGCGGCATTCTGCCCAAAAAAAGCGTCATACCTGTACAATGAAACAAACTTGAAATACCTGTTGCAACTATCATACGTACTAACTCACTATAGCTTGCAAATCTCCAGATACTGTTGTACAGACGTAGACGCCAAAATACGAATAACGAAAATATGACATAAATACCAATAAATTTAAGGTATGCTCCCAAAAATTCCTTTGGGATCATAGAATACCTGCAGTCAAACCGAAACCACAGTGCCAGAAAAAATGCAATAATGATCGAAATTGCATCGTATCCGGCCAGTGCAAGGGAAACAAGCTGCCAGTGCTCAACCTTCTTCTTCGTGTATCGAATCGCATTTGCTTTTGCTTGATTCAAACTCTTTCCCACAAAACTCTCCTCCTAAGTGTTACTTATTTTCAAACATTGGATAATATCCTTATCCTCTTCCATCCCCAATCCCTGATGTTTATAAAAATTTCATAAACATTGTCTATCTATTTAAATTTACTACATTTCTCTACGTTTTTCAACATATAACGCCTTTTTATACAATAATTTCCTAATTTTGATAACAGTACACAATATGTAACAAATCCTCACCTGTTTGACATAAAAAGCGCAATAATATCTCCTCACATTCTTTCGTTTTTTATATAATTTTCTAATTCTTCCAAGGACTTCTTTTTTATTTTTTTGTATATATTTTCAAAAAAAGTGGAAGAAATCTCTTTCCTCCACTTTCCATTTAAATATTAAAGTCTTTTTCTGTCAAAATAATGCGGTCTGCATCGTCTGTATTCTTTCCAAGTACCCGTTTTACAAGTTTCTTTGCAGATACCTTCTGGGAATGCGCCATAGCCTCATCCATGATATCTTTTACTTCTGCGACTGTCACTGCGTGATCTTCTCTCTGCATCGCATCGATCCGGCTGTACAGCGCCAGGATTCCCATCTCGTCGATCCGGTATCCATTCTCCTGTGCATACGTCTGACCGAATGTAACCAGCTCGTCATTTACAAAGATCGGCACTTCCAGTCTGCTTGTAAATTTCTTTCTGAATTCTCTATTGGAAGAAAGCACCCGATCCAGCGGCTTTCTCTGCTCTTCCAATACGATCAGCATCTCACCTGTATCCTTTTCCATCGCCTTGTTCAGCTTCGCAACCGTTCTTTCACTTAATTTTCCTGCTTTTTCAATGATCAGCGCTCCGCCGTACAGCTTGGCAATGATATCACTGATCTTCTTCTTATTCAGCGCTTCTCCGGTGATGATCGCAACTCTTCCCTGACGGATCTTTCTCTGCTTCTGGATCGCTTTGACCACATCAACCGCAAGAACCGTCTTTCCGTTGCCTTTGTTTCCGACGATCAGCAGGTTGCCTGTATTGGATGTACCTCTTCTGTTCGTACAGTTGCGGTCCTGCTCCAGAACATCCACAAGCTGTTCGCTCATGCCGCGCACCGGAACAAAGTAGGAGAACAGCTTCTTCTGCTCTTCTGTCAGCCCTGCTCTTTTTGCGCCCTGTCCGGACAGGTCATAGCGGCTGTGTACCAAAAATCCTGTATCGGAAATCGATAATGCATCTGCAATCTCATCCATCGGAAGTGGTGCAGTCTTTCCTGTCGCAATCAGCTTCGCAGTCTCTTTTCTGCTCAGCGGTGTCGTAGAACTCAGAATATCCGACTCAACAGGCTCTTCATCCGGAATCTCACGATCGTCCGGTTCATCACTCAGCGTCGGCTTGAACTCTTCCTGCAGCCCTGCTGCAATCGATTCGTAATCGTCCTCATAATCATCATCGTAATCCAGTTCTTCTTCGAATTCCTCTTCCAGTTCCTCTGCTGCGTCTTCTGTCAGAAGGTCTTCATAATCTTCTGCACTGTCAACCTCCAGAGTCAGCTCTTCTGATTCCATTCTAAGCTCTTCTGTTGCTTCCTCCTTATTCTCAAGAGGTTCAACAGGAGTACTCGTGTGTACCGGAATCTCCTCACTCTCTTCTTCCGGAATCACACCTTCAATCTCATCGATCATCCTCTGAATATCCGGGGATAAGATCGGGCTCTTTGGCTTGCGCTCAATCTGTTCTATATCCTCTTCGTTCACTTCTGGAACTTCTTCCGGTTCAACACTGCCCTCTGCGGCTTCCCACTCAGCAAGAATATCATCAATATCAAGTATATCGTCAACCGGCTCGTCTATTCTCTCATCCTCTTTGATTTCTGTTTCTTCTAATTTAATAGATTCTTTTTCCATATCTTCCTTCTCAGCCTCTTCTGCTACTTCAGGTTCCTCGATTACTTCCACATCTGCTGCATCTGCCACTTCCGGTTCTGCCAGCTCTTCTAATTCTTTCAGGTCAACTTCCTTAACTTTCGTCTCGATCGTCTCCTCAATAATCTCTTCTACAGGTTCTTCCTCTGTCACTTGATCCAGCAATTCCAGATCTGATAATGACTCAATCTCTTCCAGTGCTTCTGCCAGATCTGAGCAATCATCTTCCCCTGTACTCTCCTCGTCATCACCTTCCACCGGTTCTGCGTCCTCTTCTGTCAATTCCTCGATGTCTTCTTCGTACTCTTCCGCATCCTCTTCTGAAAGTTCCAGCTCTTCCTGCTCCTGCGCTTCTTCTTTTTCTGTATGGAACAGATTCTGAAGCGCCTCGCCAAGCTTCATCGTATCACCCAGCTTCTTCTTCGGCGGCTCCGCTTTTTTCAGCTGCTCTGCTACTTCCTCCTCACTGAGTTCAACATTCTCCGACTCTGCGATCTGCTCTGAACGCTCCAGCATATCCTCTGTATAGCGGGCAGCTTCTTCCTGCTCTCTTCTCCGCTTTTCTTCTTCCTCAGCTTTTATTCTGCCCAGATCGATCAGTTTTTCTGCTTCTCTTTCTGAAGATTTTTCTGCTTCTTCCAGCCTTCTGTCATACTTTTCCTGCTGAAGCGGAGTCAATGGCTTGTATCGCATCTTCAGTTCCATAGCCTTGTATACATACTTGCCTTCGCTGAACCACAGGATCAGATCATCACACTCTTCCAGACATTCGGCTGTCATCCCGGCTTCTTCATATCTCTTGGCCAGCTCGTATGCCCACTCTTCGACATACTCTGCTTTTTTGAACTGCTCCAACGCACGGATCTGCTGCTCGATCGGAGCTCTTCGTGCTCTCAACAGGCGGTATCTTAGGATGTACTGATTCGGATCTTTTGGCGCAGCCTGTACGTATTCATCATAATAGTCGATTGCCTCTTCCAGATTTCCAACCTTTATCGCAAGAGTGCACAAGCGATATAATATCTTTCTGCTCCCCTCTGTTCTATGATAGGCAGCTCTCAGAACTCCAAAACTCTTACGGTAATCTCTGATCTTTTCATATATATTGCTGACGTTTAACAGCATATTTACATTTCTGACACGCTTCCAATCAATGCTGTCAGCAATCTCAGCGGCTCTGTTGTATGCACCGTTTTCCATAAGTTTTAGCATCTGTTCTGTCTTCAACTTATATTCATACTTGTCCACTATGCTCACCTCATTATACTTAGTCTGTACCTTACAGGTATCTTTCTCTTCATTGCCTAGTTTGTTCTAGTTTACCATATGACTCCCGTAATGTCAAAAAAATGCACCCTCAATTGACATTGAAGATGCATTTTACATTTTATTCAAATTTTTCATATTCTATTTTATAAATCGAAGGAACTTCTCAATTCTGTTCCTGCAAGACCTCTACCTATGTTAATTGATATAGCAGTCTGTTCACTAAGACTGGCTTATATGAAACCTCCTGTTCTTCAATTTAACAATATCTATAACCTAAATCCGACTCGGTATCGGTATCATCCTATCATGAAAGTCCTCTCTTCAGTTATTCTCTCTATAACCTTTCGGCTGCTGCAGTATCATCTGACGATATTCCAACATCCTATTTGATTATTCTTTCTATAACTGGGGGTGCTTCATATAAAACTGATATTCCTTATCCATGTTTCTTTACACATGTTCGGGAACTTTGGCTACATGTGGTATCTATATTCAATACGTCTGTAGATGTCGAATCTTTTCATTTTCATCCAGCTTTACAATCTCTTCGATTTGATCTTTTCATTCACTTTTACTGGATCTTATCTTTCGTGGTAAAGGTCTCTTTCACAGGAACCTGCATCTACCGTACCACTGACATATTGAAATGTAACTGATGATATACTGTCCATTGGACCTCTGCCTCCTTAGTTCGTTTATTTTTAATCTAACAGAACGACTGCTTACTAAATTAAGAATCGCTCTTTAGTTAAATATCCTTTTGAGATGTGTGTTTGTTGTATCTCTTTTGGATTGACTTAATAATAACACTATCTCTTTTATTTGTCAACACACTTTTTTATATTTTATCGAAATGATTTTTAAATTATTACTTTTTATCAGAATTTTCTGAATATTTATCCTAAATTATTCACGGAACAGTATCTGAAGCGATAACTGTGCCATGAATCTAA
>OGKB01001202.1_pt1 | contig 14434 bp, 14 predicted proteins | sample 1572351 | NCBI WGS metagenome assembly OGKB01 (sample SAMEA2582088, study PRJEB24529) | metagenome | biome: Human gut stool | place: China | collected 2011
ATTTTGAAAATAAAAAGAGAAGATAAAATTTGTCTTCTCTACATGAAAATATTGTATGGCATCAAAGCAAAAGTAACTGGCTTTACACTATTTGTTAAGATGTAATTTGATTCAAAAAGAAAAGATAGATTTAAAAGTGGGGCAAATGATGGGGCAAAAATAGTTGAGAGTAAGTAAAAAAGCCTATATGATAGGCTTTTTTATGTAAATATTAGATGCCCCCTACAGGGCTCGAACCTGTGACCCATGGATTAAGAGTCCACTGCTCTACCAACTGAGCTAAGGAGGCAACAGAAAAAGCTGTATTGGTGCCGGACCTTCACGATTTGTATTGAACCCGCGCAATTAAGCAGGTGGGCAACTCGCTCTAACTGAAGCTGCTTCCGCGTGAAACGGCCTGCAAGCTGTTAGAAGTCTTTTGTTTCCCTAATAATACAAAAAATAGTCGGTCAACACTTAAGTGTGAAGTCGTACACCACAGCGTTTCTATAATTATGATACCACAATTTTTGAAAAATTCAAGAGAAAAAATTGATTTTTTGCAAACGATACCATGATTTTTTAGTGGTTTTTTAGTTGATCAATCTTATTTTTAGTCATGCCAAGGGCTCGTTCGTACTTGCCGTTTTCGTTCGGAGTGAAATAATCGGCATTTTTTATTTTTTCAGGAAGATAGTCTTGCTGAACCCAATTACCAGGGTAGTTATGCGGATATTTGTAATCCTGAGCATTTCCCAGCTCCTTGCTGCCAGCGTAATGACCGTCTCGTAGATGGCGAGGGATAGGCAAGTTCCCATTTTGTCGCAAATCAGAAAGAGCTTTATCTATAGCTACTATGGCAGAATTAGACTTAGGAGAAAGCGCTAGGTCAATGACAATATTGGCAATGAGGATGCGAGCTTCGGGGAAGCCGATTTTCTGAGCGGCTTCAAGTGCAGTCACTGTATGAATCTGAGCGTCGGGATTTGCCAGACCAATGTCTTCATAAGCAATGACCGTCAGACGTCGTGCGAGACTGGAAAGGTCTCCAGCTTCAATCAAGCGAGCTGCATAATGGAGACTGGCATTAACATCAGACCCACGGATAGACTTTTGCAGGGCGGATAGGACATCATAGTGACCGTCTCCGTCCTTGTCCATAGTGATGTAGCTCTTTTGCAGACTGTTTTCCATAATATCCAGAGTGATATGGCGAACGCCTGAATTATCCGCTGAGGTAGAGAGGACTGCTAAATCTAGAGAATTAAAGGCTGAGCGCAGGTCTCCGTTCGTGGAAGTGGCAATGAAATCCAGAGCGTCATCATCTAGCTGGACAGGAAAGTCAAAGCCTCGTTCGGTGTCCGTCAGGGCTGTTTGAATGGCTTGTTTAATATCATCATTTGTCAGAGGTTCCAACTCGAAAATTTGTACTCGGCTGCGAATAGCGGGAGTGACAGAGAAAAAGGGATTTTCTGTTGTGGCGCCAATCATGATGACCAGACCGTTTTCTAAGAGCGGTAGGAGGAAGTCTTGTTTGGTCTTATCCAAGCGGTGAATCTCATCTAACAGTAGCACTAAACCACCAGAGAATTTGGCTTCTTCTGCAATCTCTTGCAGGCGCTTCTTACTATCAACGGTAGCATTAAAGGTCCGAAAAGCAAATTTGGTAGTTCCTGCAATGGCAGAGGCGATGGAAGTCTTGCCAATCCCTGGCGGACCATAGAGAATCATAGAAGACAGACGATTGGCTTCCACCATGCGACGAATAATTTTTCCTTCACCGACCAGATGTTTTTGACCGATGACCTGATCGATATTTTTAGGTCGCATGCGAATCGCTAAATTTTCTGGCATACATTTTCCTCCTTACTGGTATTCTTTTCAACTGTTCTGATTTATGTTACTATAGTTGTATCTATTTTAACACATTTTAAAGGATTGGAGAGAGGCTGGCTATGGTTAAATATGGATTTTTGGATATATTAAATGAAGAAATGGAGAAATGTTTTCCATTTGACTATGAGATAAACTGGGATAAGAAGAATCATGCCGTAGAAGTGTCCTTTCTCTTAGAAGTACAAAATGCAAATGGCATCGAACTGTTAGATGTGGATGGAGAAAGTAGCACAGAAGACATTTTCTTTGAAGAAAGCGTTCTCTTTTATAACCCTGCTAAGTCTCACTTTGAAATAGAGGATTATCTAACAGTTGTTCCTTACGAGCCAAAAAAAGGTTTGTCTCGGGAATTCTTGACCTACTTTGTGGATTTTTTGAAGCAGACAGCCGAAGAGGGATTAGATGCTCTCATGGACTTTCTGGCAGATCCAGCGGCAGAGGAATTTGAAATTGTCTGGAATAATAAAGCTTTTGAAAAAGCCAGAGCAGATTTGAAAGAGACGGACTTTTATCCCTATCCGAGATACTGAAATACAAGCGTGTCTAAGAAGAACACTGATTTTACGGAGGTAGGGAAGAATGAGTGATATGACTGTTTTGCATCAAACGTTTGATTTCTCAGGCTGTAAAATTGCTTTGCTGTATGGCGATACAATTTTGACCATTTTAAGAGACGATATTCCGACAATTCCTTACCCGAATATGTGGGATTTTCCTGGCGGTGGGAGAGAAAAGGATGAGACGCCTTTTGAGTGCATCAAAAGAGAAGTTTTTGAGGAGCTGGGCATTGAACTCGTGGAGGATTCCATTACATGGGTCAAATGTTATCAGGGATTTGTTCATCCTGAGAAAGTTTCTGTTTTCATGGTGGCCTCTATCTGTCAAGAACTGATAGATCAGATTGTCTTTGGTGACGAAGGACAGGGCTACAAATTGGTAAATATAGAAGAATTATTAGCGGATGAAAACGTCATCCCGCAGTTGAAAAGTAGATTGGGAGATTATTTGGAGGTGCAGATATGATTCATATAGAACAAGCAGAAGCTACAGATTTAGAAACCATTATCAATATTCAACGTGCTAGTTTTAAAGCTGTCTACGAAAAATATCATGACCAGTATGACCCGTATCTGGAAGATAGGGAGCGGATTAAGTGGAAGTTGGTGGAACGTCCTAATAGTTTTTACTATTTTGTCAAAGACGAAGAGGAAATTGTTGGCTTTCTTCGCTTGCAGACCAATGATGCGCGAACAGAAGGTTGGCTTGGGACAGCTGCGATTTTACCTCAGTATCAGCGAAAAGGCTATGGTTATGAAGGGATTCACCTGCTTGAGAAAACATTTTCGACGATTACTCAGTGGGATTTATGTACGGTTTTCCAAGATGAGCCTATGGTCAAATTTTATGAAAAATGCGGCTATCATCAAACGCATACTGAACCAGAGCAAGAGGGCATGGATATGGTTTATATGACGAAGAGTATTAAAAGAAAGGAATGACATATGAACACTTGGCAAGAACTAACCATTACGGTCAGCCGTGAGGCGGAAGAAGCAGTCAGCAATATTCTGATTGATTTAGGCAGTCAAGGTGTGGCGATTGATGACAGTGCGGATTATCTGGGGGAAGCTGGTCCTTTTGGGGAGGTGTTGCCTCAGGTAGAGCAGCTGAATACGGTTGGCATTACGGCTTATTATCCAGAAACAGAGAATCTTGAAATGATTCGTCAGGAAGTGAAAGAGCGGTTGGCTCAGCTGAGGGATTTTGGTTTGGAGATTGGAAAAACTCAGCTAACTACTCAGCAGCTGGCTGAGGAGGACTGGGCGGACAATTGGAAGAAATACTTTGAGCCAGCTCGCATTACCCATGACTTGACCATCGTGCCGTCATGGACGGACTATGAGGCTGGTCCGAGTGAGAAAGTCATCAAGCTAGATCCCGGTATGGCTTTTGGAACGGGCACTCATCCGACCACCAAGATGAGTCTCTTTGCTTTGGAGCAGGTCTTGCGGAACGGAGAAATCGTGCTGGACGTAGGCACTGGATCTGGCGTTCTCTCTATTGCTAGCTCACTCTTGGGTGCCAAAGAGATTTTCGCCTATGACCTAGACGATGTGGCTGTCCGTGTTGCTCAGGAAAATATTGCCTTGAATGCTGGGACTGAAAATATTCATGTGGCAGCTGGCGACCTTCTCAAAGGCGTTGACATCGAGGCGGATGTCATTGTAGCTAATATTCTGGCGGATATTTTGGTAAATCTGACGGACGATGCTTACCGTTTGCTTAAGGATGAGGGCTATCTGATTATGAGCGGGATTATCTCTGAGAAATGGAATCTGGTGCGGGAGTCGGCAGAAGCTGCTGGATTTTTCCTTGAGACCCACATGATTCAGGGCGAGTGGAATGCCTGTGTCTTTAAGAAAACCAAGGAGATTTCAGGAGTGATAGGAGGCTAGATGCAGCAGTATTTTGTGAAGGGACAGGTTGAAAATCCTGTCATTATCAGAGATAAAAATACCCTTAAGCATATGTTTTCTGTCATGCGTTTGGTAGAAGATGATGAAGTGGTGCTGGTTTTTGAAGATGGCATTAAACGTCTAGCAAGAGTTGCGGATAGGGAGCGCCACGTGTTGAATCTGGTAGAAGCATTTCCAGACAACGCGGAGTTGCCGCTTCATGTGACGGTTGCTTCTGGCTTTCCCAAGGGAGACAAGCTGGAATGGGTGGCTCAGAAAACGACAGAACTGGGAGCAGCTGCTATCTGGGCTTTTCCAGCAGACTGGTCTGTAGCCAAGTGGGACGGTAAGAAATTAGCCAAAAAGGCAGAAAAACTTGAAAAGATTGTTTTGGGAGCAGCCGAGCAGAGCAAACGCAATCGGGTACCAGAAGTCCGACTTTTTGAGAAGAAAATTGACTTTTTAGATTGTTTGAGCCAGTTTGACCGCGTCATTGTAGCTTATGAGGAATCTGCCAAAGAGGGGGAGTCTGCTGCTTTGGTCAAGGCTGTGACAGGACTTGAAATAGGAAGTCGGATTTTATTTGTCGTTGGGCCAGAAGGCGGTCTGTCTCCAGCAGAAATTACTACATTGGAAGAAGCAGGAGCTATACTTGCAGGGCTAGGTCCACGTATCTTGCGGACAGAGACAGCTCCACTTTACGCATTAAGTGCGGTTAGTGTTTTGACAGAGTTGATGTAGCCGGAAAGTTTCATTGATCGAGCTCATTTCCATTGTTCTTAATTCTTAACTTTGGTATAATATAAGTGAAATATCTAGCTTGGCTAGAAAGGATGGAAGCACGGAAACAAATCTGCTGGCTAGATTGCGAAAACTGCTTTTGCTTGGTAAGGAGAGGAGGTTCATCATGTCTTTATCTACCTTATTTGAGCTGTTTATTGCTATTTTAGGTGTTGTATCAGCTTGCTATCTCATTTATGCTTATGTTGAATTTATCGGAGATATGCTACATGCAGAAAAGCATCACCTCTTCCATCACAACCCGCCTATTTAAGGCGGGCTTTTTCTAAACTTAGGGTAATTGCTATTTACTGGATATGGCTTATATGTAATCGCAGTTTGAAAAAAATCGACCATTTCTCACAGAAGCTTTGCATTCTTCTGTGTTTCCTTGTTTTCATATTGCCTTAAAAGTGATAAAATGGTAGGAAGAACTGGAGAGAGAATATGCCAAAAGAAGTGAATTTGACGGGCGATCAAGTGGTCGCTCTTACTAGAAAGTATTTATCATCAGAAGATGTTGTCTTGGTTCAAAAAGCTCTATTCTATGCAGTAGATCGACATAGAGGGCAATTTCGCCAATCAGGGGAGCCCTATATCATCCATCCGATTCAAGTGGCAGGGATTTTAGCTAAGCTAAAGTTAGATGCGGTCAGTGTCGCTTGCGGTTTTTTACATGATGTTGTAGAAGACACAGCTGCAACTTTGGACGATTTGGAAGGCGAATTTGGACATGATGTGCGCGTGATTGTAGATGGTGTGACCAAACTTGGTAAAGTCAAGTATATGTCTCACGAGGAACAGTTGGCTGAAAACCACCGCAAAATGCTAATGGCGATGTCCAAGGATATCCGTGTCATTTTGGTCAAGCTGGCGGATCGTTTGCACAATATGCGAACGCTCAAGCATCTGCGCAAAGACAAGCAGGAACGTATCTCACGTGAAACCATGGAAATTTATGCTCCGTTGGCTCATCGCTTGGGGATTTCGAGCGTCAAATGGGAATTGGAAGATTTAGCTTTTCGATATTTGAATCCGACAGAGTTTTATAAGATTTCCCACCTGATGAAAGAAAAACGTCGGGAACGTGAGGAGTTAGTGGACGAAGTGGTTCATAAGATTGAAACCTATGCGTCTGAGCGTAATCTTCATGGGGAAATTTACGGTCGTCCAAAACATATTTATTCCATTTATCGCAAAATGCAAGACAAGAAAAAGCGCTTTGATGAAATTTATGACCTGATTGCCATTCGCTGCATTTTAGATACGCAAAGTGATGTGTACGCTATGCTGGGCTACATTCATGAACTTTGGCGCCCCATGCCTGGGCGTTTCAAAGACTATATCGCCAATCGCAAAGCGAACGGTTATCAGTCTATCCACACCACCGTTTATGGACCTAAAGGTCCGATTGAGTTTCAAATTCGGACGAAAGAGATGCACGAAGTGGCTGAATACGGGGTTGCCGCTCACTGGGCTTATAAAAAAGGCATTAAAGGTCAAGTTGATAGCAAAGAATCTGCGATTGGGATGAACTGGATCAAGGAGATGATGGAACTCCAAGACCAATCAAACGATGCGCAAGATTTTGTGGATTCTGTCAAAGAAAATTACCTGGCTGAGGAAATCTATGTTTTCACACCGGACGGAGCTGTCCGCTCGTTGCCAAAAGACTCTGGGCCGATTGATTTTGCATATGAAATCCATACCAAAGTTGGTGAAAAAGCGGTCGGTGCCAAGGTAAATGGTCGCATGGTGCCACTGACTACGAAGTTAAAAACAGGGGATCAGGTCGAGATTATCACCAGTTCCAATTCCTTTGGACCAAGCCGTGACTGGATAAATGTTGTAAAAACAAGCAAGGCACGCAATAAGATTCGTCAATTTTTCAAAAACCAAGACAAGGAATTGTCCATTTCTAAAGGGCGCGAACTTTTACAGGCACAATTCCAAGAACATGGCTATGTAGCCAATAAATACATGGACAAAAAGCACATGGAAGAAGTCCTGCAAAAAACGAGCTACAAAACAGAAGAAGCTCTTTTTGCGGCAATTGGTTTTGGTGAGATTGGTGCGATTTCTATTTTTAACCGTTTGACAGAAAAAGAACGTCGTGAGGAAGAACGCGCTAAAGCGAGAGCTGAAGCAGAAGAGCTTGTCAAGGGCGGCGAAGTGAAACGGGAGAATAAAGAAACGCTGAAAGTCAAGCATGAGGGCGGCGTTATTATCCAAGGTGCGTCGGGGCTTTTGATACGGATTGCCAAATGCTGTAATCCAGTTCCTGGTGACGAGATTGTCGGGTACATTACCAAAGGTCGTGGGGTAGCAATTCACCGTAAGGACTGTATGAATCTGCGGGCGCAGGAAAATTATGAGCAGCGTTTGATTGATGTCGAATGGGAAGAAAATACTTCTACGAAAGAATATACAGCACACATTGATATTTATGGTTTGAATCGAGCAGGTCTTTTGAACGATGTGCTACAAGTCTTGTCCAATACAACCAAAAATATTTCTACTGTCAATGCACAGCCAACGAAGGATATGAAATTTGCAAACATCCATGTTTCTTTCGGAATCGCTAATTTATCTATGCTTACGACAGTTGTAGATAAGATTAAGAGCGTGCCAGAAGTTTATTCTGTCAAACGGACAAATGGCTAAGTGAGGACAACAGAGCGGAAATGTTTTGCTGGAATTGCGTTCTTGTAAATTTACTCACAAAATGTAACAGAAATTAGAAAGTTCAAAATGAAAATAGTGATTCAGCGTGTGAAGCGGGCTTCGGTATCGATTGATAGCAAACTTTACAATCAAATTCAGCAAGGACTGCTGTTGTTAGTCGGTGTTGCCCCAGATGATGATCAAGAAGATGTGGCGTATGCAGCGAGAAAAATTGCCAATATGCGGATTTTTTCAGATGATGAAGACAAGATGAACTTGTCCATTAAAGACGTAAAGGGAGAGATTCTTTCTATTTCTCAATTTACCCTTTACGCAGATACCAAAAAAGGGAATCGTCCTGCATTTACTGGTGCAGCGCAACCAGACTTGGCTAGTCAACTATATGATGACTTCAACGAATTGCTAGGTCGAGAAATAGCTGTTAAAACAGGTGTTTTCGCAGCTGATATGCAGGTTGAGCTAGTCAATGACGGACCGGTGACGATTGTGTTAGATACGAAGAATCGTTGAGAAAAGGATAAATAAAAACAAGTCTGGGACAAAACTGTTCCAGACTCGTTTACTTTCTAGAAAGACATAGTAGTTGAGTGACTTCTAATTCGTTGATGTTATCAGCTTCGACTTCTTTTTAGATTTTCTCCACATAAAGCTGTTGAGCGATAACAGAGTTGACTTGCAGCTCTTTTCCATTGACCTTGAGCGCATACAGTTGAGCGTAAGGATCGTATTGTTCCAGTATCAGCGTATCTCCCAGATGTAAATTGTGTTTTTCCAAATATTTTAATAACTCAAATTCGTCATGGACACGTGCTAAGCGATAGATTCCAGTATTTTCAACTCGATCCAATGTTAGCTGATACTTTTCAACTAGTAATTCACCTTTTGCTGGAATGGTTCCGCCGTGGGGGCAAGTTTCTGGGTAACCTAGCATTTTTTCTAAGCGCTCGACAAATAATTCTGAAACGGTGTGTTCTAAAACTTCTGCTTCCTCGTGGATTTGATCAGTCGTATATCCCAAATCATGTACGAGGAAAGCCTCAATGAGCCGGTGCTTGCGATATAACTCGGAAACAAGATGTAAACCAAGATCTGTCAGTAAATAACCACTTGTTTTATCTTTTACAATCAATTTTTCGGCTTTCATCTTTTTAATCATTTCTGTGACAGCAGGGGGAGACACCTGCATTTGGGCCGCGATTTCTTTATTTGTAATTTTTTGACTATGCGTACCAATCTCATAAATACATTTGAGGTAATCTTCTTTGTTTGGGGTCATGTTGTCCTTTTACTCCTTATCTTACTAGTATATCAAAAATAACTTAAGAATACAGCCGATAACCGCTTGTTTCAGAGAAATGAAAGGCTTATTATTCAAGAAGAATTTTAAGTAAAAAGGAACTGGCAATCAATTCCGGCTCCTTTTTCCATTTCTTATTTGCTAAGACCTTCTGAAATCTTATCTAAGTTCCATTTCATCATGTCATAGTAGCTATCGCCTTTTTCTCCTTTTTCAGCGACTGAGTCAGTGAAAATTTTAGCATAAATTGGAATCTTTGTATCTTTTGAAACGGTCTTCATTGGACGTTCATCGACACTACTTTCGACAAAGAGTGAAGGGACTTTTGTTTTACGAAGTTTTTCAACTAGTGTTTTGATTTGGTCTGGAGTTCCTTCTTCTTCGGTGTTGATTTCCCAAATGTAAGCAGAAGGCACGCCGTAGGCTTTAGAGAAGTATTTGAAGCAACCTTCGCTGGTAACAATCATTTTCTTGTCACTAGGAATGTTGTTGAATTTTTCCTTTGCTTCCTTGTCTAATTTTTCTAATTTTGCAGTATAGGCTTTCAAGTTCTTTTCGTAAGTTTCTTTATTTTTAGGGTCTTTTTCAATCAAACGTTTTGCAATATTTTTTGCATAGATAACTCCGTTTTCAAGATTGAGCCAAGCGTGTGGGTCTTCTTTTCCTTTTTCGCTTTGACCTTCAAGATAAATGACCTCAACACCGTCACTTACAGCATAGTAATCTTTGTTTTCAGTCTTTTTCGCATTTTTAACTAATTTTGTAAACCAAGCATTTCCGCCTGTTTCCAAATTGATACCATTGTAGAAAATCAAATCAGCTTTTGATGTTTTTTTCACATCTTCTGGTAATGGTTCGTATTCATGTGGGTCTTTTCCAACTGGAACAATGCTGTGCAGATTGATTTTATCACCAGCGATATTTTTTGTAATATCAGCAATGATCGAGTTGGTAGCAACAACATTCAATTTTGAATTCTTAGTAGATGTTCCTTTCTGACCAGCGCAGGCAAAGAGTCCTACGACAGCCAAAAACAGAACGGCAACAAAACCTAATTTTTTCATATAAGGTTCTCCTTTGATAAATTTAATACTAACTTTATTTTAGCTTGGGTTTGTTTTTAAGTTTGTTAAATCGTTGTTTTGGAGCGATAAAGAAACTAATGGCAAAGATAATGGCGGATGTCAGTACAATGCTTGAGCCAGCCGCAACATTAAAGGTATAGCCAATGAAAAGTCCTAAGACAGATGCAATTGCCCCCAAGCTAGAAGACAAGATAATCATCGTTTTAAGACTGTTAGCGTAAAGATAAGCAGTAGCAGCAGGTGTAATCAGCATAGCAACAATCAAAATTGTTCCCACGCTTTGCATAGCTGTAACTGCAACCAGCGTCAAGAGAATCATTAAGAGATAATGATAAAAGTTGACTGGCATCCCCATCGCTTTTGCCAGAAGTGGATCGAAAGATGTAATCAATAATTCTTTGAAGAATAGTCCAATAATAATTAGAACAGCGATTCCGACACCGATTGTAATCCACATATCAATGTCTTGCACAGCTAAGATATTTCCAAAAAGAATATGGAAAAGGTCGGTTGAACTATTAGCAACTCCAATCAAAATGACTCCAAGAGCTAAAAAGGAACTAAAAGTTATTCCAATGGCAGTATCACTTTTGATAATTGAATTTCCTTTAATATAGGTAATAATGACCGAAGCTAAAAGTCCAAAAACAATGGCTCCGATAAAGAAGTTGATTCCTAAAATAAAGGAGAGCGCAACTCCCGGCAAGACCGCATGTGAAATGGCATCGCCCATCAAAGACATGCCTCTTAGGATAATGAAGCAACCAACTGCTCCAGCAACAATCCCGATGACAATGGCTGTAATCAGCGCATTTTGTAGAAAATGGAAATTTTGTAGTCCATCAATAAATTCTGAAAACATATTAGAGACCTCCATTCACAAAAAGCTGAGAGCCATAGGCTTTTTTCAAGTTTTCTTCTGTGAAAGTTGATGAAGTTTCCCCAATGGCAATGAGTTCTTTATTCAAAATTAAAACTTGATCAAAGTAATGTGGGACTTTTCCTAAGTCATGGTGGACGATGAGAATCGTTTTTCCTTGTTCTTTTAGACTGCGTAGCGTTGTCATGATGATTTCTTCACTGATTGAATCAATCCCAACGAATGGTTCATCCAGAAAGATACAGTCAGCTTCTTGTACTAGACAGCGCGCAATCAAGACCCGTTGAAATTGCCCTCCTGACAATTGGCTGATTTGGCGTTCAGCATAATCCTCTAAGCCGACAATGCGTAACGCATTTGTCACCTTGTCCCAGTCTGTGCTTGTTAGTCTGTGGAAGAGTTTCACTTTTGGATACAGTCCAAGAGACACACACTCTTTCACTTTGATAGGGAAGTTGTAGTCAATGTGAACTTTTTGTTCCACATAAGCAACGTGACTGAGTACTTTTGAGAATTCTTTATCATCAAGATAAGTTTGTCCAGCGTGGTCAATGATGCCCAACATCCCTTTTAAAAGGGTGGATTTGCCAGCTCCGTTTGGACCGATAATTCCCATGATAGTTGGGCCTTGGATTTCCAAAGAAATCTGATTGAGAGCAAGCGTTTCCTGATAAGAGACACTTAAATTTTCGATACGTATCATTTTTATACACCCCTACTATTAATATACATTAAAATAAAAATTAAGTCAAGTTAATTTTTAGAATTTTTAAGAAAAATCAGAAGCAAGGTTTGCCAGAAAACTCCCTTTTGATAAAAGTTTGATTATTCAGAACTTTTTTGATAGGATTAAGGTAAAACAATGAAAGCGAGAACAAGATGACACGTTTACAAGATGATTTTTTTGACTATGTTAATGGTGAATGGGAAAAAACAGCAGTTATTCCTGATGACAAGCCTATGACAGGTGGATTTATGGATCTGGATCAAGATATTGAAAAATTGATGCTAGCTACAACTGATAAATGGTTAGCAGGTCAAGATGTACCGGATGATCCAATCTTGCAAAATTTTGTGAAATACCATCGTTTGGTGGCAGATTTTGACGGACGGGAACGAGCAGGAGTTACCCCTGCAATGCCGCTGGTGGAAGAATATAAAGCGCTTGGCTCTTTTAAGGAATTTGCAGATAAGATTGCTGAATATGAAATGGCTGGAAAGCCAAATTTCTTTACTTTTGATGTTGCTCCAGACTTTATGAATGCGCAAATGAATGTTCTCTGGGCTGATGCACCTGGGATCATTTTGCCAGATACAACCTACTATGAAGAAGGAAATGAAAAAGGCAAGGAATTGCTGGCAATCTGGCGGAAAATGCAGGAAGAATTGTTGCCTAAATTTGGCTTTTCGGCAGAGGAAACAAAAGATATTTTGGATAAATATCTGGAATTGGATGCTAAATTAGCCAAGTATGTCCTCTCTAATGAAGAAAGTTCAGAATATGTGAAATTGTATCATCCTTACGATTGGGCAGATTTCACGAAGCTAGCTCCAGAATTGCCGCTTGACGCGATTTTTACAGAGATTTTGGGACAAGTCCCAGACAAAGTGATTGTTCCTCAAGAGCGTTTCTGGAAAGAATTTGCAGCAGAATGTTATTCAGAAAAGAATTGGGAGCATTTGCATGCGGCACTGAAGTTATTCTCTACTGGAGCATGGACTTCTTTGCTCACTGAAGAAATTCGTGTCCTTTCAGGTACCTATGCACGCGCTATCTCAGGTGTTCCAGAACCTCGTCCAAAAGAAAAGGCAGCTTACCAGCTAGCGCAAGGTCCATATAACCAAGCACTTGGTTTGTGGTATGCGGGAGAAAAATTCTCACCTGAAGCAAAAGCAGATGTAGAGCACAAAGTTGCTGCTATGATTGATGTTTATAAGTCGCGTCTGGAAACGGCGGATTGGCTCGCTAAGGAAACACGTGACAAAGCGATTGTCAAGCTCAATGTCATCACACCGCATATCGGCTATCCAGAGAAATTGCCAGAAACCTATGAGAAAAAAGTGATTGATGAGAATTTGAGCTTAGTTGAGAATGCTCGAAACTTAGCAAAAATTTCTATTGCGCACACATGGAGCAAGTGGAACAAGGAAGTGGATCGCAGTGAATGGCACATGCCAGCTCATATGGTCAACGCGTATTATGACCCACAGCAAAATCAAATTGTGTTCCCAGCAGCCATTCTCCAAGCGCCATTTTATGATTTACATCAATCTTCATCAGCCAACTATGGCGGTATCGGTGCGGTGATTGCTCATGAAATTTCTCATGCCTTTGACTCAAATGGAGCTTCATTTGACGAACACGGAAGTTTGAACAATTGGTGGAAGCCAGAAGATTACGAGGCCTTTCAAGCACGTACTCAAAAGGTGATTGAGCAATTTGACGGACAGGATTCTTACGGTGCTAAAGTCAATGGGAAACTAACTGTTTCAGAAAATATTGCAGACCTTGGTGGTATTGCGGCAGCACTGGAAGCCGCTAAGAAAGAAGCAGACTTCTCTGCAGAAGAATTCTTTACTAATTTTGCCCGTATCTGGCGCATGAAAGCTCGTCCAGAATACATGCAAATGTTAGCCAGCGTGGACGTGCATGCTCCCGGCAAACTTCGGACAAATGTTCAATTGCCAAACTTTGATGATTTCTTTACGACTTTTGATGTTAAAGAAGGTGACGGCATGTGGCGCAAACCAGAAGACCGCGTGATTATTTGGTAATGGTTCACTTTACTTAAAACCAGTTGGAAGGGCCAGCTGGTTTTTTGTTGCCTAGCGTAGAAAGGCTGGCTAATTCTTTATCTTATGAATAGATTTCACAAGGAAGGAAAGTTTTCATAGATTGCACAAATTAAAAAAACTGAAAATTTAATTTATTTCTCTGCTTGGGAGTGTTATAATGAATAAATGTAGGATAGAATGAAGAATATGAGGAGAAAGTGATGACACAAGAGCAAGAAAAAATATCACGGAGCAGAAAGAAAGAGCTGATTGCTCGTTTGAAAGAACAGATCCAGCCTAAAATGAAACTGGTTTATCTATCGGCTTTTTTAGCCTGGCTTCAATTTATCATGCGGATTTTGAGCTTTGCATTGATAGCAAAAGTTTTGTCGGATTTATATGAGGGAATACCATTGAATTTTTTGTCGGTTCTTTTTTGGCTATTTTTCTTTTCTTGTTTAGGTTTTGCGCTTTCGCTTCTGGCGAAAAATTTCCAAGGAGTAGCTTCGCAGTTTGCTCGCAACAAACTAAAAGCAGCATTTTTTCAGGCTTTCGTAGATAAAGACGGAGAATTTCAGGATAGTAAGACGGCTGCAGATGT
>OGKB01001230.1_pt1 | contig 14129 bp, 8 predicted proteins | sample 1572351 | NCBI WGS metagenome assembly OGKB01 (sample SAMEA2582088, study PRJEB24529) | metagenome | biome: Human gut stool | place: China | collected 2011
TCTTAGGTACATGGGGGAGCTCCTTGAGCCCAGGGCTTATGTTCAACCCTCAAGTAGCGCAACTGGCGGGGGTAGACGTAATGACAGTTATTGCGAGCTTCTCCATGCAAGCCATTATCGGTATCGTAGTGGCCGCTATTTTGCTTAATATCGTTGCTATCGTTAAGAAGGAGCATACAGGGTATGTGATGAAAAATGATACTGCAGAGGAAAGTAAAGAGTTTAAGGTAAATTACTTCTATGCTATTATCCCTATCATTCCACTTGTTATGCTTGTACTCGGTAGTAAACAAGTAGCGGTGATTCCAGAAGTTTCCGTTCCCGTTTCCATGCTCATCGGTACAGCTATTGGTATTGTTGCAGTTCGTCCTAATGTGACAGACGCTGTTAAGAAGTTTTTCCGCGGTACTGGGGATGGTATGTGTGATGTCGTTGGCCTTATGGCTGCAGCAGCATGCTTCACAGCAGGGATGCAACTCATCGGGCTTACTAGTGCCCTTATTGATGGCATGAAGAATTCTCAACAAATCGCCCAAATAGGGGCAGCCTTTGGTCCGTTCTTATTGGCTGTTATCTCTGGTTCTGGTAATGCGGCAGCTCTTGCTTTTAACGGTGCTGTAACACCTCATGCAGCAGACTTTGGTTATGGTATTATGCAACTTGGATCCATGGCTCAAATCGGTGCTGGTATCGGTCGAAGCATGAGTCCTGTAGCAGGAGCAGGTATCATCATTGCGGGACTTGCAGGTATCAACCCTATGGAGATGGCGAAACGCAATGCCGTACCTTGTATTATTGCAACCGTAGTCATTATGCTATTGTTACTCTAGTTCAATAAAACTATATTGTAAAAGAAAACCCGTCATGATTGTTGTGATCATGACGGGTTTTCTTTGTTATAACTTTAAATAGCCAATCAATATATTTGTATCAAAGCACCAATTCATATGATTTAAACTAACATAGTAATCAAGATGATTGTATATAAGAGACTAATCAATTGATTATATGTAAGCGGCTAATTATATGATTTTTACGCATATATTAAAAGTTAAGATATAAGTAATATTTATGGATACCAAAGAAAAGAGCAATTTGTTTTTATTGCATTTTCATAATATATTATATATATTAAAGGAATAGTTGTTATACCTTTGTGTCAGCCCATGTTTTCATAAATGAGTAAAAAGCTTGTACTGGCTTGGATTCAAGGGCACTATGGCGCGTATACATCCACGTATCCCGAGTCATGATATGACCGTCAAGAGTTTTCAAGGTTTCCTTAAATAGGTTAGGGTAATCATTACCACAGCTTTGGGTGAGGATGGTAAAACCAAGTCCTTGGTTGACGAGCTTCATACATGTATCGATGTCGTTCACCTCAATGGTGCGCATTGGAGGTTGTGAGTAGTGGGAATACCACCAATCATCAATGGTCTGCTGTAAATTCGGATCTGTTTGATAGTGAATATAGGGCAGACGAGGTAAATCCTCTACGGCACAAGGCGTTTTGTTGAAGAAGCAGAATGGTTCAGACCAGATATGTTCTTTCGACTCTGTCCAAGTGTGGGCACCGCGAATGATGGCAGCATGTAAGCGGCCTTCAAGGAAGTCATGGTATAGCTTATAGCTAAGTCCCGTATACATGATGATATCAATGTGCGGATAAGCCTCTTTAAAGGTGGATAAGATATGGGGGATATGATACTTTGCGAATACATTTGAGCATCCTAGGTTTAATGTACCGCGTGGTTCACTACCCATAGCTAATAGCTCTTGGCGCACCGAAGTATAGGAATTGAGCAAATCTTCGGCGTATCGTACAAGGCGTTGACCTTGATAGGTAAACTCTACACCACGAGCTTGTCGGTTGATGATGGGACAGTTAAATTCCTTTTCTAATTTTTTTATTCGTTCACTCAATGCAGGTTGCGTCATAAATAGACGACGCGCTGCATAAGTAATATTATTTTCCTCTGCTAAGGTTTTTAAAATTGTACAATCTTTCGTGTCCATAAACTCTCCTTTATATATGTATTATTGTACTCTATTCCATAGAGTTGGTACAGACGAGGGGACGCTAGGGCTATACAGATTAGATATAACTAAAGACTAGGTACTAGTAAGAGGAATGGAGCTTTTACCAATAAACATGGTGAAAATATAGTGTTTGTAAAGGTTTACACATGCCTGAAAGTAATAAAGGAGCAAGTCATGGTTGAGTTAATTTCAAATGGTGTATTTTTATATCACGGTACGGATATCGTTCCTGCGGATTCTAGTGCAGCCCTTGATCAGCAAGAAGTTTTTAATAAAGAGCGCGCCTATAAGGAAACGATGGCGTACCGTATTTTAATGGACCACCAACAACACGAAGGTGATCAAGATTTACGCATCAAATTCGATGCCTTAACATCTCACGATATTACCTATGTTGGCATTATTCAAACGGCGATTGCCAGTGGTCTTGATAAATTTCCAATTCCTTACATTTTGACAAACTGTCATAATAGCTTGGCAGCAGTAGGGGGCACGATTAACGAAGACGACCATGTATTTGGCTTATCCGCGGTTCAACGCTTCGGCGGCGTGTATGTACCTCCTCATCTTGCAGTTATTCACCAATATATGCGTGAAACAATGGCAGGCTGTGGCAAAATGATTCTCGGTTCCGACAGTCATACTCGTTACGGTGCTCTTGGTACTATGGCGATTGGTGAGGGTGGTCCAGAGCTTGTAAAACAATTGCTTGGCCGTACGTATGATGTACAGCGTCCAGAAGTTATCGCTATTTACCTCGATGGAAAACCTAAACACGGCGTAGGTCCACAAGACGTGGCACTCGCTATTGAAAAAGCTGTATTCGCAAACGGCTTTGTGAAAAATAAGGTAATGGAATTCGTAGGCCCTGGTATTAAACACCTATCCATGGACTTCCGTAACGGCATCGATGTAATGACTACAGAGACTACATGCCTTACAACTATTTGGAGAACAGATAGTACAACGAAAGAATTCTTGACACTTCATGGTCGCGGTGATGCGTACAAAGAGCTTAACCCTGGTGATGTAGCTTATTATGATAGCCTTGTAAAAGTTAATCTTGGGGAAGTGGAAAGTATGATTGCTATGCCATTCCATCCAAGCAATGTATATACAATTAAAGAAATTAACGAAGGTGGTCACGATTTATTAGCAGAAATCGAACGTCAAGCGGTAGAGCAATTAGATAATAAATCCTTGTCTTTACAATTGCCTGAAAAACATTTTGACGGCAAATTGCATTTAGATCAAGGTATCATCGTAGGGTGCTCTGGTGGTTTATATGAAAACATTATGCAAGCGGCTAACATCGTACGCGGTAAGAGCGTAGGTTCCGGTCGTTTCGCATTTAGCGTTTATCCTTCTAGCCAACCAATTTACTTAGAACTCATGAAAAATGGTGCTCTTGTAGATCTTATGAGTGCTGGTGCCATCGTGCGTACAGCTTTCTGCGGACCATGCTTTGGTGCAGGCGATACACCTAACAATACTGGACTCAGTGGTCGTCATGCGACACGGAACTTCCCGAATCGCGAAGGTTCTAAACCTGGTAACGGACAAATTTCCTCCGTTGCACTTCTCGACTCTCGTTCCGTAGCGGCTACTGCTATTAACGGTGGTGCATTAACTGCGGCTACTGATATCGATTATGATGATGTAGTACCAGCTTACCACTATGATGATAAACCTTATGAAAGCAAAGTATATAGCGGCTTCAATGAACCGAATAAAGATACTGAACTTGTGTATGGACCATCCATTAAACCTTGGCCTTCTATCGAAGAATTAACGCCAAATGTATTGCTCAAGGTAGCTGCCTATATCGATGACCCTGTAACGACTACGGATGAGTTGATTCCATCTGGTGAAACATCTTCCTTCCGTTCAGATCCATATGCATTGTCTGAATTTGCCTTGATCCGTAAGGTTCCTGAATATGTAGGTCGTGCTAAAGCCGTTCGCGATTGGGAAAAATCTCGTCAAGAAGGTGAAAGTACAGTAGAGTTAGTCGCTGCATACGAAGAGGTTAAGCAAGCTCTTGGCTTGTCAGAATCTGTAGAAGATATGGCTAAGTCTACAGCTGTTTCCAGCATGGTATATGCTAATCGTCCGGGTGATGGCTCTGCTCGTGAGCAAGCAGCATCCTGTCAACGTGTATTGGGTGGCGGTGCTAATATCGCTATTGAATATGCTACAAAACGTTATCGCAGTAATGTAATTAACTGGGGCATGTTACCGTTCGTAACTAGCGAAGAAGACTCTAAAACTATGGTCGTAGGCGACTATGTATATGTGCCAAATGTGCGTGACCAATTATTCTCTGACTCCGATGATTACACAGCATATGTTATCAGTGGAGGTGCGAAGAAAGCAGAAATCACATTGCATTTAGGGCACCTCAGCGATGAAGAAAAAGATATTATCGCAGCAGGGTGTCTCATCAACTACTATGCAAATAGCAAAGCATAAGCGATGAACATAAAGGAGTAAGTTATGAACAGGTATAAAGAAATTCCTGTTACCTATATGCGCGGAGGGACTAGTAAAGGGGCGTATCTGTTAAAAGATACGCTTCCAACTGACCCGGCTGCACGAGACCGTATGATTTTAGATTTATATGGTTCTCCCGATGTGCGTCAAATTAATGGCATCGGTGGTGCCGATCCATTGACAAGCAAGGTAGCTATCGTAAATCCTTCTGACCGCGATGATGCAGATATCGACTACACCTTTGGGTATGTAGGTATCGCTGATGCGGTGGTAGATTACGAAGGTAACTGTGGTAATATTTCTGCTGGTGCAGGGGTATTCGCCATTATGGAGGGCTTTGTAAAAGCCGTAGAAACAGAAACAGTAGTTCGCATCTTTAACACGAATACAAATAAAGTTATTGAAGCGCATGTTCCAGTCCGAGATGGTAAGCCTATTATTGATGGTGACTTTTCTATCGATGGTGTTCCTGGTACAGGTGCTCGTATTACATTATATTTCTTGGAACCAGGCGGTTCTAAGACAGGTAAGTTACTACCAACAGGCAATGTACAAGACACAATTACATTGGCTGATGGTCGCACAATCCAAGTCAGTTTAGTAGATGCAGCTAATCCAGCTGTATTTGTAAAGGCTACAGATCTTGGTTATGAAGGCACGGAATTACCGGCTTTCACAGAAACGGATGGCGGTGTATTACTCAATACACTTGAAGATATTCGCACCACTGCGGCGGTAATGATGGGCCTTGCTCCATCTAAAGAGTCCGCAAGTCCTGCAGTTCCAAAGGTATGTATGGTGTCCGCACCACAAACCTACGTGGCAAGCGATGGTCGAACTATCAAGGGGAATAGTATAGACATCGTGGCTCGTACAAAGGCACTAGCTGTAATGCATAAAGCCTATGCCGTTACAGGTGGTATCTGTACTGCTACAGCAGCGCTTATTACGGGTACTGTGGCGAACGAAGTAGTTAGCGAACGTGCTAAAGAAACGAATCAAGTTACTTTAGCACATCCATCAGGGAAGTTTGATTTCGAAATATGCTTGACCCATGATAAGGGTTGGCATGTGGAGAAGGCGGGCGTCGCTAGAACAGCGCGACCGATCATGAAAGGCATAGCTTATGTTAAAGGAGAGTAAGAATGAATAAGCTACTTAAAATTGCAATTATGTTTGCCATTCCTCTGGTAATGTGGTTCATTACACCGCCAGAAGGTTTGAGCGTGGAAGCTTGGCGACTGCTAGGTTTCTATTTAATGGCTATCGTTGGTCTTGTTGTTAAACCTTGGCCAGCACCAATTATTTTGTTGTTATCTATTGCAGGTTCTTCAATTTTCTTAAATGCAACGAAAAACGTATTGTCTGGTTATGCATCCACTACAGTATGGCTAGTATTCTCTGCGTTCTCCCTCAGTGTGGCGTTCGTAAAAACAGGACTTGGCCGTCGTATTGCGTACCTATTGATTAAATCCTTAGGTCACACTACATTGCGTCTTGGCTATGTAACTGCGTTATTAGATCTTATTATTTCTCCGGTAACACCTTCCAACACAGCACGTTGTGGGGGTATCGTGTTCCCAATCATGAACTCTGTAGCAAAAGCATTGGGCTCTGAGCCTGGTGAAAGTTCAAAAAAAGCTGGTTCTTACCTCATGGTTAACACATACATGGTTACAAAAGTAACAAGCTTGATGTTCGCTACGGCTATGGCGCCAAACTTATTGGCAGCTGACTATATGAACAAAATTTTAGGCGTAGATATTAACTGGGGCCTTTGGGCATTAGCACTCGTAGTACCTGGTCTTGTAATGCTTCTCATTACACCAGCTTTGGTATACTATCTAGACAAACCATCTATTCAACACATCGATTCTCATGCGATTGCCGATGAAGGTTTGAAAGAACTTGGACCTATGACTGGTCGTGAGAAATCTCTTATCGCTATCTTTATTCTTGCTTTAGTTGGTTGGGCATTGCCTTCCATTTTGACACAAGGGTTCGGCATTAAATTCTCCATCGATGCAACAGCAGTAGCTATCGTAGCTATGGTAGCAGCTCTTGTATTCGGCGTTATCAAATGGGAAGATATGCTTGAATCTAAAGGCGCTTGGAACACACTGATTTGGTTCGGCGGTATCATCGGTATGTCCAGTGCATTGTCTAAGGTTAAATTCTTTGAATGGCTTGCTACATTCATGGGTACACACTTCAGTTTCGGCGATAATCCTATGATGGCTCTTATTATCATCGGCGCTATCAGTATCGCTGTTCGTTACTTGTTTGCATCTGGTAGTGCGTACGTTGTAGCAATGCTTCCAGTATTCCTTACTGTAGGTAAGGTTGCAGGTGTAAACCCAATGGCGTTGTCCTTGTTATTGGCTGCTACAAACTCCTACGGTGGTGCGTTGACTCACTATGGTGGTGCAGCGGCTCCAATCGTATTCGGTGCAGGTTATAACACAGTTAAGAACTGGTGGATTATCGGCGGTATCTTCGCTATCATGTGCTTCATTGTGAACCTTACAGTGGGCTACGCATGGTGGGAAATCCTTGGTATCCTTTAATACCTAATTAGAGACAATAGTTATTCTATACATATAGAATGATCATCCCCTAGCTAGTGAAAGTTTTTAAACTTTTACAAAACAACATAATAAAAGAGCTGTCCCGGAATCAGTACATCTGAATTCTTGGGACAACTTTTTTGCGTTATTTTAGTTTTAAAGAAACCCATAGGGCCGCACCGATAAAGGTAAGGTTACATGCCCAGAAGAGGGTTGTGAAGCCAAATTGAGCGGCTACGATGGAGCCGCCAAAGGAGCCTAGGAAGTAACCCATAAACAAACAAGATTGATTGTACGAGAATACTTGTCCCGTATATTCCTTAGGTGTTTTTGATGCTAAATAGGTATTGAGCGCTGGTAGCATGCCACCTAGTCCAAAACCTTGTAAGAAACGGATAAACCCAAGTACATACACAGAGTCCACATAGGCTTGCGGTATATTGAGTAGACCTACATAGATCATCGAGTAGATGAGCACCTTTCTAGGGCCTATACGGTCTACTAATTTCCCGAGTGGAGAACTACTAAAGAATTGGGCGATACCCATGGCGGAGAATACAGCACCAGATATGAAGGCTATATTTTCCGTATTGCTAGGTAGCATTCCTTTAATGTAAACCGTCATAATGGGGGAAATGGCGGTCACCGAAATGGCATACAGGAAGGAGGTTGCAGATAAAGCGACTAAACTAGAAAACTCAGGTAAGTGAGTTTTTAGATTTCTAAAGGTTTGCTTCTCCACAAGCGGCTTTGGAATATAGTTTTCATGTACCAGCATTGCCGTCAAGCCAAAGGAGATAAGCATAAGGGCTCCGATGATAAAGAAGTCATTTCGAATACCTACTACATCACTGAGATACCCTCCTACAAGCGGACCGGCTAGTGAGCCTGCAAGGTTAAAGGAGGCTATAATCCCTAGAGCCCAACCTGTATGGTTTTGCGGTGTTTCTGACGCGATAAGTGTTACCGATGCGGAGTAAAAACCGCTTACTAACCCCTGCAACGTACGAACGAGGAACACACCTTCTGGTGTAGTCTGAAAGCCCAATAAAATACTACATATAGCCATACCAAGACTAGAGCGTATGAGGGTAATTTTACGTCCCTTACGGTCTGCTAATCGGCCCCAGAAGGGAGCTGCTAAGCAGACAATGAGGAAGGTGATGCCCATGGAGGCACCGGACCATCGTGCTATCGATCCTGTATCGCTTAAGCCCATTTCATGGAAGTATAGAGGAAGAATAGGACTCACCTGACTAATCCCGAGGGACATGAAGAATACGCAGAATGCGCAAATGTACACCGTTCGTTTCCACGTTTCCAAAATATTCCTCCTTTCTTAGTCTTAGCACGTTCTTAATAAAAACTCATACTCTCTCCTTCGCATAATAATCAGTAGAAGCTGATAACATATGTAGTTTCAGTATACTATTAGTATTTAGAGGAATACAATATAAATATTCTGAAATTGGAGGGGCTTAGGGAAATCAGTAATTGGATTATATATGGATATTAGATGATGAACGAATGTAAGGATAAGGTGAAAGTTCAGATTTTCCTTGACTTTCATTCTATAGAAACATTATAATCAGATTATAATTTTATACTCGCCTGAAAGAAACCGATGAGGTGGAGATAAAAATAGGATATGCACTCACAGAGAGCGGGATTAGCTGAGAACCCGTAGTACGCAGCTTATTAAATGGACCACCGAGGGCGCATGGAAAAGAATGAATTTTCATTCCTAGTATGGTGCGACGTCACACGAGCGTTAATTGTGAGGGATATGTTAGTATCCTGCGAAAGGGGAATGCATTGCATTCAAACAAGGTGGTACCGCGATTTATAGCACATACAATCATATTGTAATAATAGAACTATAAACTCGTCCTTGACGTTATATTGTCATGGGCGAGTTTTTTTATTGGCAAATGCCAGATGGAGGTTCTCATGATTTTTCCTAGTTTTGACCGTGTGAAAGCTATCGCACCGGGCTACGATATCGTGCCTGTATATATGGAAATTTTATCCGACGTACGCACACCGATTAGTGTGTTGAAAGCGTTAAAACAAGTGAGCAGTCATACGTACTTGCTTGAAAGTGCGGATAATAGTAATCATTGGGGCCGTTACTCCTTCTTGGGTTATGATCCTAAGATTGAGCTATTCTGCAAAAACCATAAAATGACCATCAAAGACGGGACGACTCGTACCTTTGAGTGTTCTAATCCTGCAGTAGAGATTCGCAATATTTTGAGTCAATATAAAAGTCCTCGCTTAGAAGAGTTACCAACTTTTACAGGTGGCTTTGTAGGCTACTTCGCATGTGAATACATTCGCTATATCGAGCCAACATTGGATTTCCCAACGCCAGATGATGACTCTGCCATGGTAAACGATGTAGACCTTATGCTCTTTGATAAAGTTATCGCTTTTGACCACTACAAAAATAAAATCTATTTAATCGCTAACATTAGCACAGATGATTTGGAACGCAACTACAACAAGGCTGAGCTCGAATTGAAAGCATTAGCTGATCTCGTAGTGAACGGCAAAGAGGCTAACATTCCAAAAGGCATCCTTAAAACAGAGTTTACCTCTGAGTTTACAAAGGACGAGTTTGAAGCAGTCGTTAAAAAGACGCAGCATTACATCAAGGAAGGGGATATCTTCCAATGTGTTGTATCTAATCGCCGCGAAGCGGAGTTTGAAGGTAGCTTGTTAAATGCATACCGCGTATTGCGCACCTTGAATCCATCTCCGTACATGTTCTATCTATCTGGTGGCGATGTAGAGCTTACAGGGGCTTCTCCAGAAACATTGGTAAAACTGACTGACGGCAAAATGTATACCTTCCCAATTGCAGGTACGATGCGTCGTGGCAAAAACGAAGCAGAGGACCTTGCCATTGAGGAAAAACTCATCAACGACGAAAAAGAATTGGCAGAACATAATATGCTCGTTGATCTTGGACGTAACGATTTAGGTAAAATTTCTAAATTTGGTTCCGTAAAAGTAGAGGCGTTACATATGTTGCAACGTTTCTCCCATGTAATCCATATTACATCTACTGTAAGCGGTGATATTCAATACGGCAAAGATGCACTCGATGCTATCGGTGCTACCTTGCCAGCAGGGACATTGTCTGGGGCTCCTAAGATTCGTGCCATAGAGATTTTACACGAACTTGAGAAAAGCCCACGCGGCGTATACGGTGGCGCCGTAGGTTATATCGACTTCTCCGGCAACATGGACGTATGTATTGGCATCCGCATGGCCATGAATAAAGGCGGCAAGGTTTATGTTCGCGCTGGTGCAGGTATCGTTCGTGATAGCGTACCTGCTAGTGAATATAACGAAACTTTGATCAAAGGCCAATCCATGATTTCCGCAATTATAGATGCACAGGAGGTAGAATAATGGTACTCCTTATAGATAATTACGATAGCTTCTCCTTCAATTTATACCAATTAGTAGGCTCTATCGATCCAGATATTAAAGTCATCCGCAGTGATGAATTAACAGTTGAAGAAATCCGCGCTTTGAAACCGGACTATGTGATACTTTCACCAGGACCTGGTAGACCAGCTGATGCGGGCGTATACGAAGACTTCTTGCGTGAATGCAAAGGGGAATTCCCAATCCTCGGCGTATGCCTCGGGCACCAAGCCATCGGCGAAGTATTCGGTGGCACCGTATCATACGCAAAACAAGTGATGCACGGCAAACAAAGCGTGGCAAAACAAGTACACCCATCGAAAATCCTAAAAGGCGTACCAGAACAATTTGAAGTGGCTCGATACCACTCCTTGGCGATCATTGACGAAACCATGCCAAGCGAACTCATCGTTACATCCATTACAGACGACGGCGAAGTAATGAGCGTGGAACACAAAGACTACCCGATTTATGGAGTCCAATTCCATCCGGAATCCATCATGACACCAAACGGGGAACAAATGATTCGCAATTTCTTAGAAAAATAACCACTGTTTTGTATTCGAGGGGCTATTTATAAGTCTTAGAATGATAGAGCAGAAATAAGGTCTCTCGGAACTCCAAGTGGCCACCGCCCCACTACGTGGGGCCGACAAGTCGTTCCTTAAGACCTTATTTCCTGCCAACTCAATCTTGGCATTACTCATTCAATAGCCCCTCTACAGCACATACCTTAAACGATAGACATATTTTCTAAAGAAATATGCGAATCAGAACCCCTAATATAGGAAAAAGGTGGTGCAAAGCACCACCAGTCCCACACACCCTGTAAAGAAATGACCTGTGCATTACTCCATATAATGCGTAGGATCATTTGATAATAGTTTGTTTGAGGGATATCTATTAAATTGGTAGGGTTTTTAGCTGATAGATGCGATTGGGTTATGTGCGAAGCCGACTTGGCGCTCCGCATAGCGGGGGATGGCCACTTGGAGGCTGAGGGCATGACCCAATCGGTAGTAGTCAGTTTGATATGGTATCAATTTAATAGATATCCTCAAAAGGAGTTATAAATGATTAAAGACGCATTATATGCAGTAACGCATGGTCAGGACTTATCCTACGACCTTGCTAAAGATACAATGAACAAAATTATGAGCGGCGATGTACCCGAGGTGCCTATGGCTGGTTTCTTATGCGCTTTAGCGGCAAAAGGCCCTACTGTCGATGAGGTTACGGCTTTTGCTGAGGTTATGCGCGAGAAGGCTGGTTCTGTGCCTCATGAAGGTACAGTTGTAGAAATCGTAGGTACTGGCGGTGATGAGGCTAATACTTTTAATATTTCTACGACTTCTGGCTTTATCATTTCTGCAGCAGGTATTCCTGTAGCGAAACATGGTAACCGCAGTGTATCTAGTAAATGTGGTGCTGCAGATTTAATTGAAGCGTTGGGCGCTAAATTAGAGCTTAACGGCGAGCAAAACGAAGCGGTTCTTAACAAAGCCAATATGTGCTTTATGTTTGCTCCTGTATATCACCAAGCTATGAAGTATGCAGGTCCTGTACGTAAGGCGTTGGGCGTTCGTACGGTGTTTAACATCCTTGGCCCTTTGGCAAATCCAGCAGGTGCTACTGTGGAGTTGATGGGTGTGTACGATAAATCTCTGGTAGAACCGTTGGCTCGCGTATTGGCTAATCTTGGTGTTAAACGCGGTGTCGTGGTACATGGCTTCGACGGCCTTGATGAGATTACGGCTACTAATAAAACGTATGTATGCGAAATTAATAATGGGACGTTCACAAGCTACGAATTCGATCCTAAGGAATACGGTTTCGAATACGCTGATAAAACTGAGCTTGAAGGTGGCGATGCTACGGTAAACGCTGAGATTACACGTCGCGTTCTCAGTGGTGAGCAAGGTGGTAAACGCACGGCTGTTGTTCTTAACGCGGGCATGGCGATTTACCTTGCGAAAGACGGTATTACATTGGCAGAGGGCATCGAAGAGGCGAAACATATGATCGACTCTGGCAAGGCTCTTGCGACAATGGAACAGTTTGTGAAAGCAACCCAAGAGGTGTAACCATTGATTTTAGATAAGATTATAGAGGCGACCAAAATTCGGGTAGCCCAAGAAAAACAGGTGGAATCTCCAGAGTCTGTGAAAGCAGTAGCTTTAGCATTACCATCTGATACAGGATTTCCTTTTGAAGCGGCCCTTCGTCAGCAAGACTTCAACTTCATTTGCGAAGTAAAGAAAGCATCTCCTTCAAAGGGCATCATCGCAGAGCACTTTCCTTATTTAGACATCGCTATAGAATACGAGGTAGCAGGTGCGGCGGCTATTTCCGTTTTGACGGAGCCAGATTTCTTTAAGGGGGATAAAACATATCTTCAAGAAATTGTTAGTACCGTAAAAATCCCTGTGTTACGTAAGGATTTCATCATCGATGAATACCAAATTTACCAAGCTAAGGTGTGGGGCGCTAGTGCCATTCTCTTGATCTGTGCATGTTTAGATGTGCCTACGTTAACAAAATTTCGTGAGTTAGCTGATTCTCTTGGCTTATCTTCCTTAGTAGAGGCTCACGACGAGCACGAAGTACAAATGGCTATTGATTGCGGGGCCCGTATCATTGGCGTTAATAACCGCAACTTGAAAGACTTCACGGTGGATGTACAAAACAGTGTACGCTTGCGCAATCTTGTTCAAGACGATGTAATCTTCGTATCTGAAAGTGGCCTTGAAACGCCAGAGGACATCCAAGTATTGCGCGATAACAATATCGGCGTCGCCTTGATGGGTGAAACCTTCATGCGTTCTCCTAATAAGGTTGAAAAGTTAGTCTATCTTTATGGGCCGACATATTATACGCCTAAGATTAAGATGTGCGGTATCTCTAAGGTGGAAACTATCCCTGCTATAGTCGATGCAAAGCCAGACTACATGGGCTTAGTATTTGCACCAAGCAAACGGCAAGTCACTGTAGATCAAGCAAAAACCTTAGTTGAAGAACTACATAAGCAATATGGAAATCGATATAGTCGAGACGAAGTACAATGCAGTAATGATGTAGTACAAGATGGACCAGTAATTGGTGCTGTGCAAGAAAGAACAGTAATTGGTACTGTGCAAGAAGAAACAGCAACTGGTGATGCGCATGAAGGTACACTGACTAGTACAGAAAATACAAGTCCGACGATTATACATCAAGAATCTATTAAAACAGTTGGGGTATTCGTAAACGAAACGGTGGAAAAGCTACTTAAGATTGCTGAGGAGGTCAAACTTGATGTAATTCAACTTCATGGAGATGAAGATGAATCTTTCATCCAAACATTAAAAGAACAGTCTAATGTAGAGATTTGGAAAGCTGTTCAAGTCCGAAGTGCTACAGATGCAGAACAATGGATTGATAGCAGTGCCGATATGCTGCTGTTTGATGCATACCACAAAGACGAACGGGGCGGTACGGGTGAAGTATTCGACTGGTCTTGCTTAGATGAGTTTGAACGACCATTTATGCTCGCAGGCGGTATCGATAGCACCAATGTGGCGCGTGCCATTCGTACGGTTCGACCGTACGGCA
>OGKB01001243.1_pt1 | contig 14020 bp, 13 predicted proteins | sample 1572351 | NCBI WGS metagenome assembly OGKB01 (sample SAMEA2582088, study PRJEB24529) | metagenome | biome: Human gut stool | place: China | collected 2011
GCTTTACCAGCAGGGATTTGCAATTTTACAAGTTTTTCGACTTTTTTAGCCATTTTTAAATCCTCCTTTGTGGTTTTGGCGGTAATGTAAGATTTTTACCTCCCACAAGTATGCTTCTTGCATACCTTTCTATTATACACTAAAACGACTAAATTGCAAGAAAAAATACTAAAAAAATTCTCTATCTTTCTCGATTTTTGTGGTAAAATATGTGTATGACATTATTAAAAATCGCATCTATTTTATTTATCTTTTTAACCATTATTTTAACCATTATTATTACTAAATTATTTCGCTTGAAACGATTTGGCTTGAATTTTGCAGATTTGGCTTTTCCACTTTTTGTGTTAGAATTCTATGTCATCTCTGATAGAGCTTTCTACCACAGTTTCTTGCCAGAATTAGCATTAGCCCTTTCTGCCTTAGCAATTGCCATTACTGTCTACTTTCTTCGAGTTAAACGCAGTTTTTACTATCCTAAGTTCTTTAAATTTTTCTGGCGAGCTGGTTTTATTTTGACCTTCTTCCTCTACCTCGCCATGGTGATTGGCTTATTATTAACAAAATAATGAAAAATATCGGACAGACTCATCTGCTTCCGATATTTTTATATTTTGTTGAGAACTTATCAAATAGAGCAAATAACTTATTTGTTATGAATTGGAACAGTCTCATGAGTGATTCTAACATTAAGGAGAGAATGACTGTGAGGATAATGGTAATCGGTGAGATTTTAGATAACAAAAAGATAGAGTGAAATAACAAGCCTGAAATCACCAAACCGATGATGTTAAAGAGTACGACAATGGTTTTCATTCGATTGAGCGGCTGAATAAGCTTGATGATGATAATGAAACCAACTACTGCTAATAAGATAACAGACGATGTCGCCACTTCTTGCGTAGATAATCGAAAAATCCGACCACAAGCCATGACAATCAAAACGGCCAATAAATCAACAAAAGCTGCTGGTATCGCATTCTGTAAAACCGTTCTGATGAAACGCCCTCGAATGCGCTGCTTGTTGGGCTCCAAAGCTAACATAAATCCAGGTATACCAATAGTGAACGCACTAATCAAGGAAACTTGTGATGCTTGCAAAGGATAGGTAAAAGCAAACAAACTGGACAAAATAGCTAGTGAAATGGAAAAGATATTTTTCACAAGAAATAAACTAGCGGAACGCTGAATGTTATTGACAACCCTACGTCCTTCTGTCACAATATGCGGCATATGCGAAAAGTCAGAATCCAGCAAAACAACTTGTGCAATCTGCTTGGTAGCATCGTTACCCGATTCCATAGCAATGCTGCAATCTGCAGTCTTCATTGCTAAAATATCATTTACACCGTCACCTGTCATTGCAACTTTATGTTGATTAGCTTGAAGTGCTTGAACTAATTTTTGTTTCTGTTGAGGGGTCACTCGACCAAAGACCGTATATTTTTCAACTGCTTGAGTGATTTTTTCATCAGTATCCAAGCTTTGCGCGTCTACATAATTTTCAGCATGAGGAATCTCTGCTTTGGTAGCCACTGCAGCAACTGTGACAGGATTATCTCCTGAAATAACTTTGACTTCCACACCTTGAACATCAAAATATGAAAAGGTCTCGGCTGCATTTTCTCGAATTGGATTTTCTAATAAGATGAAAAGTAAGGGCTCTACCGTTTGAATCAAAGTGCCTGTAATTAACGGCTCTTTTGATTCAGCAAAAACAAGAACGCGTGAACCACTTTCTGCATATTGTTGAAAATAGTTGCGATATTCTTCCAGCTTTTCTTTTAATACAAACTCTGGAGCACCTAAAATAAAATTGCCTTCTTTGAAAGAAATAGCACCAAACTTGGTCTTTGAACTAAACGGAAGGGTCTTCACTACGGTCCAAGCCTTTTCTACTACTTCTGAAGCAAAAAAGTCTCGAATTGCTACAATCGTTTCATTTTCATCTGGACTTGCTGCCAAATATTGTTTAAGAGCTTCCTGTGAGGCATTATTGTCTTGCTGAACAGAGAGTACTTGTGCAACTTTCATCGTATTTTCCGTAATGGTTCCTGTCTTATCTACACACAAAACATCTACACGAGAAAGAGACTCAATCCCTTTCATACTATTTAATAAAACCTGCTGTCTTGCTAGACTAGCTGCTCCCAAAGCCAGCGCCAGAGTCATCAAAAGATAAAGCCCTTCTGGAATCATCCCAATAATAGCTCCTACCGTGGAGACAATACTAACTTGAAAACTTTCGTGATTGGTCACATAACTTTGGAAAAATAGAAGAAGCCCTAAAGGAATAATCAAAAATCCAATCACTTTAACCAGATTATTGACCGAACGTACCATTTCCGATTCTTCTTTTCCAGAGACTTCTTTTGCTTTCAATGTCAGTTGATTGATGTAGGATTCATCGCCTACTTTTTCCAAGCGAGCATAGGCTTTACCAGATACGACAAAACTGCCTGACATAACTGTATCACTTATTTGCTTTGCTATTTCATCCGCTTCTCCTGTCAACTGTGATTCATTGACTTTCAATTCACCTGATACAATCTTAGCATCTGCATAGATTTGGTCCCCTGCCGAGAAAAGAACGATATCATCTTGTACTAAATCTTTTGTCTCTAGTTGGATTTCTTTACCGTCTCGCACTGCAATCGCTGTGTAGTGATGAAGTAACTGCATGTTGCTCAATATTTTGCGCGCTCTAAGCTCTTGAACAATTCCAATCAAAGAATTGATAATAACAATAGGTAAAAAAAGTAAATTATTCCATGATTGTACAATAACTAGCAACATAGCAAGGACAAAAAATATAAAATTAAAATAAGTAAACACATTCGACTGAATGATTTGCCAAGTTGTTTTTTCCGTGCTAACTGTTACTTTATTGACTAAGCCTTTTTGAATTCGTTCTTCAACCTCTTGTTGGCTAAGCCCTGTGTATATCTGTTCTGACATATAGCCTCCATTCACAAATCATATTAGTATTCTATCAAAAAAGTTATCCTTAGGTCATAGAAAAGTCATAAAACTGGAAAACATGAGATTTTTCATACCTTTTCTACAAAACTTTCAAAATAAAACAGCTACAGAAAAAGAGGCTAGGACAAAAGTCCTTAACCTCGTCAGATTTTTATGAGTTTCTTGCAAGTCGCAGTGGTTGAGTGGGTTCTATGCGGTTGATAAATCAACCTTTATAGCCCTACTCAACTGTGCGGGGGTGGGACGACAAAATCAAATTTCTTCGAAATTACCGATTTTTGTCCCACTCCCAAGGATGTTACATTTTTTAAACAGCACCTATTTTAGTTATTCAATAAAACTTTTCTTGGCTTGGTGCCTTCTGCTGGACCGATGACACCTGCAGCTTCCAACTCTTCCATCAGTCGAGTCGCACGATTAAATCCGACGGACAATCGACGTTGGAGCATTGAAGCACTCGCTTTTTGAGTTTCTATGACCAAAGCCTTGGCTTCTTCAAAGAGTGGATCACCTTGTTCACTCTCACTACCTGAATCCATGTCATTCTCAGATACTTCGCCTGGGTCAAAATTATCATCATAATCTGCTTCGGCTTGATTCTTAACAAAAGTGACAATGCGCTCCACATCTTCATCAGAGATGAACGATCCTTGCAGACGAACGGGATGATTTTCATCAATCGGCTTAAAGAGCATATCCCCACGTCCCAAGAGTTTCTCTGCACCATTTTCATCTAGAATCGTTCGGCTATCAGTTCCACTAGAGACAGCAAAAGCAATCCGCGAAGGAACATTTGCCTTGATGAGCCCAGAGATAACATCAACAGACGGTCGCTGAGTGGCCAAAATCATGTGAATACCAGCCGCTCGAGCTTTTTGTCCCAAGCGAATAATGGCGTCTTCCACTTCTTTGCTGGCTACCATCATGAGGTCTGCCAACTCATCCACAATAACCACAATCAAAGGAAGAGGAATTTGTTTATATTCTGGTTGACTGGCATTGTACTCGGCTACTTTGGCATTGTAACCTGCAATATTGCGAGCACCAACCTTAGAAAAGAGCTCATAGCGATTTTCCATTTCATCGACCACTTTTTGCAAAGCCCGACTCGCTTTGCGAGGATTGGTCACAACAGGGATCAGTAAGTGAGGAATATCATTATAGACAGACAATTCGACCATTTTAGGATCGACCATCATGAACTTGACTTCATCTGGTCGTGCTTTCATGAGAATACTAGCAATAATACCGTTGACTGCAACGGATTTCCCTGAACCAGTCGAACCTGCTACTAGCAAATGAGGCATTTTTGCCAAATCAAATGTCCGAACGGAGCCATTGACTGCTTTCCCCAAAGGGATTTCGAGTAATTTCTTGTCGTCTGTCTTAGACTGCTCCCAGAGCTCACGGAAAGTAACCGTCGCAATCTCGGAATTCGGAACTTCAATTCCGACTAAAGATTTGCCCGGAATAGGTGCCTCAATTCGCACATCTTTGGCAGCCAAAGCCAGAGCTAAATCGTCAGCCAGATTGGAAATGCGATTGACCCGCACTCCGACAGCTGGCTTGACCTCGTACTTAGTCACAGACGGTCCGATTTCAGCACGTTCAACGCTAGCACGAATGCCAAAGCTAGCAAATGTTTCTTCCAAAATCTTGATATTTTCGCGGACAATTTTCTTTTCTTTGGATTGATTTTTAGGCTTGTCTGGCGCAAACAAATTGATTGTTGGAAGTTTGTAATCTAAACTTTCTTTGGGGGTGAAATTAACTTCAACATCTTCATCTGTGTTATCTTGCTGCTCTTCTTTGTGTTGTTTCTCAGACAAACTCTCATCATAATCATAAATTTCTGGCTCTGCTTCTTCAAACTGAATCGGCGTATGAGCTAAGACCTCATCATCTAAAATTTCTCCCGTTGCGGGATCAATTTGTGGCTCGTCTTGCTCTACTTGAATAGCACTCATCGCTGCTTGCGCAGCTTTTTCTTCTTTTTCGATAAAACGTTGCTGACGCTTTGCTTCTCGCTTCTCACTCCAAGCATGATAGGTTTCACTTAATTTTTCAAAAATATCATAAATCGAATACGGACTGATGAGTAGCGCCCCTAGCAATATTAAGAGGAGCCCGATAAAGTAGGTGCCAATATTTGAAAATAAAAAGGCTATAGGAGTATAGAGTGTCGCTCCTAATAAACCGCCACCAGCAAAAGCACTGACTTTAACAGCTGTCAAATCCGTTAAAATCCGTGACAAGGTTGTACTTAGAACCTGTCCTTTTAAATTTAAAACATTTACAAAATAAGCTTGAAATATGAGTAGCAAGCCAATAAAAATACTGAAAAAGCCTGATTTATACCCTTCATGCTTATTGACCCACTTAAAAAAGAAAAGATAAATGAGACTGGCTATAATAACTACATAAGCTAAACTTCCTACCAATAAGCGAATGAGATTGTAAAGAGTGATTCCAACAGCACCCCATTTTAATGCTGCAAAAAGAAGCAAAAGAGCTACTCCGAAAGTTATCAACATCCTCCGAATGGCCTTTTGCCGTTCTAACTCTGCTTTTGTAGGTCGTCTCGTTGTCCGACCTTTTTTACTATTTTTCTTACTTGCCATAACTTTTATTATACCATAAGTCGGACACTAATCCAATGAAAGAAAAAAGCAGAAAATCAATGTTCCTGCTTTTAAATAATAATCTTTACTTCCAAATCACATCACCATCATCATTATCTACTGGTAAAACAAACCACAAAATCAAATAAGGGATTAGACCGATTCCATATACAAAAAATGCTACTCCCCAGATCAGTCGTACAATGGTAGGATCAATGTCAAAATAATTTGCTATACCTGCACAGACACCCGCAATTTTCTTATTTCGCACATCTCTTGTCAATCGTTTAGCCATTCTCTATCCCTCCTTTATAAATCTATTATAACATAAATTTTTTACCATTAAATAAATATCATAAAGAATTTCCATGAACCAATTGTCAAACGTTCATCGTCAGCAAGATTAAAAAAGTTGCTGTTGCAGTTGACCTAAAATAAAGCGAGAAATTGGTCCAACAATCAGAAAATTCAAGGGAAAAGCCACAATAAAATTGGTTAGCCAAGTTTCTAGATAATTGGCTAGTGAAAGCGGTACGCTGTTAAAAAATATACCATAAAAAGGCATCAATGAAACCATAATCAGAACCATACCACCTGAAACAACGAGGATCTTCTGCCAAGGTTTATGGCGTTCTGTTAAAAATTTAAAAGCAACTCCCTTCACAACTGGTCCTGCCACAAGAAGGTCTAAGAGAAAAGTGGTAATCAATCCAGGAACATATCCCATTGCTAGATGAGCCCATGAAAAATATCCTACAACGGACAGGTTCCAAATGCTCATTCCAAATACCATCATGCTGCACATAAGGGCTGTAAAAAATAACGATTCCTTAAAATTCTTCGGCATAAAAACTCCATTTCTTTGTTGATAAACGCTATTTTAGCACAAAAAATTTTTTCTCGTAAGCAAATTTACAAAACTTTTCATAAGAAAATGTTTTCATACTTTAAACGATTGAACTATCTTTACATCAAAAAAGTAGCCCGATAGTGCCTTTCAGTTAGCATGGACAAACTCTCAAAAGGTTTGAAAAAGGCTTTTATTTATAGTAAAATGTGAATAGTTCAACATTCAGAAAGGAAATCTATGAAAAAATTACTTATCTTAGGACTGGCTGCTGGTTTATTTTTGACAGGCTGTACAAACTTACAAAGAGCTATTAGAGGAAATGACTATGTAGACTCCAGCCTTGCTTCCGAATCCAGCTCAAGAGCAGCGGAAAAACAAAAAGAAGAGCAAAAAGCTGCTTTGAGCGATAAAAATGCTAACTTTCCACAGCTGTCTGACAAGGTCGCTGACGATGAAGCGGAAGTGAAAATAACCACAACTGAAGGTGCCATTTCTATGAAGCTTTTTCCAAAATATGCTCCACTTGCAGTTGAAAATTTCTTAACGCATGCTAAGGAAGGTTATTATAACGGCGTGACTTTCCACCGTGTCATTAAGAACTTTATGATTCAAACAGGAGACCCTAAGGGAGACGGTACTGGTGGTGAATCCATTTGGAAAGGCAAAAATTCTAAGATCGACTCTGGAAGTGGCTTTAAAACAGAGATTTCGTCTTATCTCTACAATATCCGTGGCGCATTAGCCATGGCTCGTTCTTCCAATCCAAATTCCAACGGTAGTCAATTTTTCATCAACCAAAATACCAAGGACAGTTCTAATCAGCTCTCTAGTACAACTTATCCTGAAAAAATCATTGAAGCCTATAAAAAAGGTGGAAATCCAAGTTTAGATGGAAATTACACTGTCTTTGGGCAAGTCATTTCTGGCATGGAGGTCGTGGATAAAATCGCTGCTACCGAGACTGGCGAAAACGACAAACCCAAAAAAGAAATCAAAATTGAGAAAATTGAAGTCATCAAGGACTATACATTTAAGAAATAATCACAAAACGAGTCTGGGCAAAAATGTTCCAGACTCGTTTACTTTCTAGAATAAAACTCATTGAGTGGTCTCTAATGTGCTGATGCTATCAGCTTTTACAGCCCTACTCAACCTTACGGAGTGGTGGGACGACAAAATCGATTTCTTACGAAATACTGATTTTTGTCCTACACCCCGTTTTCTTTATGCCTACGTTAATTGATTAAAATCCCAAATCTGATCTACCCATCCTTTGTAGAAGTCAGGCTCATGGCAGACCATGAGAATACTGCCTTTGTATGCTTGAAGAGCGCGCTTGAGCTCATCTTTGGCATCCACATCGAGGTGATTCGTGGGCTCATCCAGCACTAAGACATTATTTTCTCGGTTCATAAGGAGACAAAGCCGAACCTTAGCCTGCTCGCCTCCTGAGAGAACCTGAATCTGGCTTTCAATATGCTTTGAGGTCAGACCGCAGCGAGCCAGAGCAGCACGAACTTCCGCTTGATTGAGTGACGGGAAAGCATCCCAAACAGCTTCCAGAGGAGTCTGGCGATTACCACCAGCTGTCTCTTGCTCAAAATAGCCCAATTCCAGATAGTCTCCACGCTCAACTTCCCCAGCGATTGGTGGTATAATCCCCAAGAGACTCTTCAAAAGAGTTGTTTTCCCAATCCCATTTGCCCCGATGATGGCCACTTTCTGATTGCGCTCAAAGGTCAGATTAAGAGGCTGGGTCAGTGGACAGTCATACCCAATCTGCAAGTCCTTGGCTTGGAAAATAAAGCGCCCTGGTGTACGAGCCATTTTGAAGTCAAAGGAGGGCTTAGGCTTCTCGCCTTGCAGTTCAATCAGTTCCATTTTGTCTAATTTTTTCTGGCGGGACATGGCCATATTCCGGGTCGCCACACGGGCTTTATTGCGAGCTACAAAGTCCTTGAGGTCTGCAATTTCCTTCTGCTGACGCTCATAAGCTACTTCCAGCTGAGATTTTTTCATCTCGTAGACTTCTAAGAATTGATAATAATCACCAGAATAGCGGGTCAAGTTTTGATTTTCTACATGGTAGACGATATTGATTACATCGTTTAAGAAAGGAATATCATGGGAAATGAGCACGAAAGCATTTTCATAATTTTGCAGATAGCGCTTGAGCCAATCAATATGCTCTGCGTCCAAATAGTTGGTAGGCTCATCTAAGAGCAAGATGTCTGGTTTTTGAAGGAGAAGTTTTGCTAAGAGCACCTTGGTTCGTTGACCTCCAGAAAGAGCGGTGACATCCGTTTCCATACCGTAATCCATAACCCCTAAAGCACGAGCTACCTCATCAATCTTAGCATCTAAAGTATAAAAGTCTCGACTTTCCAATCGCTCCTGCAATTCACCCACTTCTTCCATAAGGACATCAACATCAGCTCCGTCTTCTGCCATAGCTAGATATATCTCATTGATTCGAGACTCAGTCTTGAAAAGTTCATCAAAAGCCGTCCGCAACACATCACGCACGGATTGACCTTCTTTCAACACAGCGTGCTGATCTAAGTAACCAGCTGTCACATACTTGGACCACTCAACCTTGCCTTCATCTGGCAACAATTGACCAGTTACAATGCTCATAAAGGTGGATTTCCCTTCACCGTTTGCTCCAACTAAACCGATATGCTCACCCTTAAGCAAGCGGAAAGATACATCCTCAAAAATAGCCCGGTCACCAAAACCGTGGCTCAAATTTTTCACTTCTAAAATACTCATTCTTATAAAACTTTCTGATTTATTGAGCGTGAGATAGAATCTGCACTTCAAAAATTATATCATCTTCTTGGTCAAATTGGCAAGGACAGAAAAAATAGTCTGGAATAACAGTATTCCAGACTCGATAAAACTCAATGCACTGTAGTTGAATACCTTCTAATGCTGATACTATCAGCTTTTTCAGAATTACTCAACCTTGCAGGGCTGGGACAACAAAATCAATTGCTGACAAAACGCTGATTTTGTTCCATTCTTATTTCATAATGTTAAACAGCCAACTATAAAGCCTGATAAAGCCAAGCTCTCCATCTACAACTGCTAACTCATTCTTTAAATTAATTCTTTCAAAAACGCTATCAAGGTCTCAGCTGATCGCCTGCCAGCTTCATGGATAAATTCGTCAAAGCTGATATTTGCGTCATGAGAAGCTGTATCACTCATGGCACGAATGACCATAAAAGGCAGACCGATAGAATGGGTTGCTTGCGCAATGGCTGCTCCTTCCATTTCTACTGCTAAAACATCTGAAAAATGCTGCTTAATGGCTTGAATCTTGTCTTGTCCCGCAATAAAACTGTCTCCTGTTGCAATCAAGCCAACGCGACTTGTCTGATGTGTCTTTTCTAAAAGCTTCCTCATCTCAGAAACCAAATAGCGGCTCGCTTCAAAATACAGTGGCTGGCGCGCCATTTGTCCGTATTCATAGCCAAAAGCTGTTACATCTACATCGTGGTACACTAGCCGGTCAGCCACTACAACATCGCCGATTTGCAAGCCTTCGGCTACCGCACCAGCAGAACCTGTATTGATGACAGCCGTCACTTTAAACTCATTGACCAAAACAGCCACGCTCATAGCAGACATGACCTTGCCGATCCCGCTTTCCACCAGCACAACTTCATGATAACCGATACTTCCCGTATGATACACATGCCCCAAACGTAAGTGCTTTTCGGCATTTTCCAAGTTTTCCACTAAGATTTTTAGTTCCTCAGGCATGGCCGCAATAATTCCGATTTTCATTATTTCCTCTCATTCTATCACAAAAAAGCGAAAGTCGAGCTTATCGCTTTTTATAGCCAAATAATAGCAGCAATCAAAGCCATCAAAAGCAGGACAATCCAAAATAGAATTTTGTTTAATTTTGCTTGAAATACTCCACGTTTTGCATTTTCAATGCGTCGGCTTTTGGTTACCGTTGGTTCCACATCAATTTGCAGCGTATCTTGATTGAAGCCACTATTTTGAGAGGAATAACCAAACTGGCTTCTAGTCGTTTTTAAAATTTTGGTTTCTTCCTCATCATGCAAAGGTGGACCTGAAATATCTTCACCACGATTTGCCCGTTCAATCATTTCATCTGTTAATAAAGGTCTTCCCATGAGCGTTCCCCTATCTTCGATTCATTTTCATTTCCCAATATTGGAGTGCAATAATGGTTTTTGCATCACAAATATCACCACTAGCAAGGAGAGCTTTCGCTTCTTCCAAGGTCACTTCATGGAGTTCTAAGGTCTCGTCCTCATCTTGTGGACGAGGATTTTCAACTTTTGTCAAATGGCTAGCGCTATAAAGTTTGATTCGCTCATTGCAAAAGCCAATCGCTGAATAGAAATCATAGAGCAGTTCCAATTCACCTGTATAGCCGGTCTCTTCTTCCAATTCACGCAAAGCAGCAGCTTTAGGATCCGCATTTTCACCGACTTCTAACTTGCCTGCCGGAATTTCATAAGAGGTTGCTTCAATAGCTTTGCGGTACTGCCTGACCAAAATCATTTTGTCTTCTGGGGTTAACGCAATAACTGCTACAGCACCATTATGGAAAATCAAATCACGGTAAGCTGTCCCTTTTCCTTCTGGTAATTGAACTTTATCCTTGACAAGGTTAAAAATAGGACCTTGATAAATTTCTGTTCGTTTTAGCGTTTTTTCTTCAAAATCCATAGCCGTTCCTACTTATTATCTGGATGATGTGGCAAGCGTTTTGCATATTCATCTTTGTTAATCTGACGTCCACGTCCGATGGCAATAGCGTCTGCTGGTACATCCTTAGTAATGGTTGAGCCTGCACCTACAAGAGAATTGTCCCCAAGTTCTACCGGCGCAATAATGGTCGAATTAGAACCTACAAAGACATTGTTCCCAATGACGGTCTTAAACTTGTGCTGTCCGTCATAATTAACTGTAATCGTTCCAGCACCAAAATTAACATTCGCACCCACTTCAGAATTACCAATATAGGTCAGATGCCCAGCTTTGGTATTTTCACCGATAGAAGAACCTTTCACTTCAACGAAATTACCAACATGTACATTTTTAGCAAGGCTTGAATCTGGGCGAACATGAGCGTAAGGTCCCACCGTTACACCGTCTGCAACTGTAGACTCTTCAATCATCGAATTGGTAATAACCGTTTGTTCACCAATAACAGAGTCAACAATATACGTACCGTTTGTCAAAATGCTGCCTGCACCAATTTTCGTTGTTCCTTTCAAGGTAACATTGGCTTCAATTTGTACTTCTGGTTCAATCTGTACGTCTACATCAATATAAGTCGTTTCTGGATTTACAAAACTAACGCCATTCACCATGTGAGCTTGATTGATTCGACGACGCATAATTCCTTCGGCAGTCGCAAGAGCTACACGGTCATTGACACCAAGACTTTCATCAAAGTCTTTCAGAGTATAAGCGCCGACTTTTTCGCCATTCTCACGGAAAATGCCGATTACATCTGTGATGTAGTATTCTCCTTGCGCATTGTTGGTATTGATATTTTTCAGGGCTTCAAAAAGACGAGCGTTATCAAAAACATACGTTCCTGTATTGATTTCTTTGATTTGCTTTTCAAAATCCGAAGCATCCTTTTGCTCCACAATTTTGAGCACTTCTTCCTGCTGATTACGGACAATCCGCCCATAACCAAATGGATTTTCCGCTTCTGCTGTCAAGATCGTTGCAACATTTTTGTGGTTGACATGAAAATCAATCAGATTTTTCAAGCTTTCTCCTGTGATTAAAGGAGTGTCTCCTGCAATGACTAATGTTTGCCCTGCCAAACCTTCCAGCACAGGCTCTGCCATCATCACAGCATGACCAGTTCCTAATTGCTCCGTTTGACGAACAAACTCTGTCTGCCCCGCCAATACCTGCTCCACCAGCTCTGCCTTGTGTCCGACCACTGTCACAGTCTTTTCTGGTGCAATGGCAGCAACACTTCTAAATACGTGTTCTAACATCGAAATTCCAGCAACTTTGTGAAGCACTTTTGGTAAATCTGATTTCATGCGAGTGCCTTTTCCAGCTGCTAAAATAATTGCATAGTTTGTCATAATAGTTCCTTTTATCAAAGTAAATTTACTTTATTATATCACTTTTTGTGTCATTTGTTAAGATTTTCTCCATGACACATATATATGTTTGTTTCATAGTGGATAAACCTTATGAAATTCCTCAAGAACAACTTTAGAATCTTGGTTAAAGGTAAATCCCACTTCCTCCAACCAAGGTCGGAAAACTTCCTCATGCACCTTCCGCCAATAAGCCAAAGATTTATCTCCCTCTCCTTCTTTAAAAGCGTGCTCTGCAGACACTTGATTGAAAGGGACAACCGTTACCTTGGTCACTTTAATGATACAGACAGCTTGACCCTGACCGTCTAAAATCACATCAAAGGTTCCTGCTTGAGGAATCGGCTCACCATCTATCTGATACAAATCGTAGGCAGAAGCTGTCGCAGTCTTCTCTCCTTTCAAAACTAAATCCGCCAGCTGATCTGGCTCTACACCAAATGCCCAGGCGTCAATGTCATCACCGATTGCGGGGTTGATTGTTTTGTATTCATTCCATAATTGTTCTGGTGTCATGGTTTCTCCTATCTGTTACTGATTTCAACTCATAAGCTGGATAAGCTCCTAAACATTGATAGCCTAGCTTCTCAGCTATTTTATTTGAGGCTTCATTGTGGGCGTCCCAGAGCGGAAAAACGCCGCATTGCAGGGATGCCAAAATCATCTTCGCCCCAAGAACAGTAGCTAAACCTTGCTGTTGACAAGTCGGTTTTGTTGCAATCTCAATTTCAATGGCTTTTTGGTAGACAAGTGCTGTCGAGACCCCAGCGACGATTTCCTGACCCTTCCGGATCACAAAGCCAAAAGCTCCGCCTTCTTGAAAGTCTTTAAAAGTTGCAAAATTCCCCTGCAAATCCTGAGACCATTCTTCCTGAGCTAGTTCTTGATAGGTTTTTGAATTGATTGCCTCAATAACGAGCTGCTTCGATAGCTGCTCCACGATGTTTTTCAATACCTTGTCATCAAAATCTGCCTCATCTTTAAAAGCATAGCGGGTAAAGGTAGATAAGGCTGGACAAGAGGACAAGCAGCCTTGCCAAGAAGCCTCTTCAGATATGAGAATGCGGTAGTCTGGCTTACAAAAGTCCCTATAATCCGCCAGTAATGCCATATCTGCCTGCCCAGCCAAAAAGAGAAAATCTCCTTGTTCATACAAAACGGCAGTCTCGTCTTCATTTGTATAAAACTGCCCTAACTTCGCCTTCAAACCATATCTCACCATGTTCTTTTGCCAATGTTGGAAACATTCCTGCAGTCTTGGCTCAATGCTCACTGCTTTCATTCTACTTGCCTCTTCACTTCAAACTCCAGCCACCGTCAATCTTGACAATCTCGCCCTGCATGGACTGAGCTTTTCCCGAGGCAAGAAAGAGGGTCAGCTCAGCGACTTCTTCTGGTTCTATCCAGCGCTTGATCGGCGTTTTTTCAGCAACCCAATCTGCTAA
>OGKB01001253.1_pt1 | contig 13927 bp, 9 predicted proteins | sample 1572351 | NCBI WGS metagenome assembly OGKB01 (sample SAMEA2582088, study PRJEB24529) | metagenome | biome: Human gut stool | place: China | collected 2011
AATCAAACTTTTTCACTTCTACATCAAAACCATAAGCTGGTGCATAGCTATTAATCGCTTCTGCAATTTGCGCGCCATAGAACATCACTTTTTTCGGTACACAACCCACATTCACGCAAGTGCCACCTAAATGTTTTGCTTCGATAATTGCGCATTTTTTACCATAGCTTGCCGCACGGTTAATTGAAGCAATCCCGCCGGAACCGCCACCGATCGCAATATAATCATAATGTTTAGTCATTTTCATTATCCTTTTTTACTCATTGGAATTTTGCTCTATTGTGCCTAAAACTGAACGAGAAAGCTATAAATTGATGTGATTGGAATTGTCTATATGCAAGGAAAAGTGCGGTCATTTTTCACATAATTTTCAGCAAGCAAAATGTATTTTCGTTATAATGCCCTTCAACTCTAAAGAGAAATAAATTTGAATGAATAATAAACATAAGAGATAGAAAAATGCCTCAAAGAACTGATAAAAAAACAATCTGTTTGAATATGATTGTCAAAAATGAATCCGCTATCATCCGAGATACATTAGAGAACATTATTACTCATCTTCCATTAGATTATTATGTCATTAGTGATACAGGATCGGACGACAATACTGCAGACATTATCAAACAATTCTTTGATGAAAAAGGTATTCAAGGCGAAATTCATTACGATGAATGGGTAAACTTTGCCCATAATCGAAACTGTGCGTTACAACATGCACAAGGAAAAACAGATTATGTATTAATCTTTGATGCTGATGATCGTTTTGAAGGAAACTTTGTATTGCCTGAAGAACTAACAAGCGATCGCTATTATCTACGCATGGCAAATAGTGTAACGGGTGCAAATGTTTATTTCCGTACGCTTATGTTTCGTAATGATGGCTCATTCTATTGGCGTGGCGTATTGCATGAATTTGTTGAACAACGTAAAAAAACCGTTGTGGAGCAAAAAATCTTTGGTGATTATTATGTGATTAGTGGTCGATTTGGGGCTCGTAGCAACAATCCACAAAAATATTTCCAAGATGCTCAAGTGTTAGAAAAAGCCTTCAATTCACCAGAAGATGAAGATCTTAAAGATCGCTATGCTTTCTACACCGCACAATCTTATCGTGATGCAGATATGCCTGAAAAGGCCATTGAGTGGTATGCCAAACGTGCAAATTTAGGGGGATGGTATGAAGAAGTTTATTATTCACTTCTCCAAATTGCCCTATTAAAAATTGAATTAAATGCATCACTCAATGAAATACAAAATTTATTATTGGCTACTTATGAATATCGCCCACAACGTGCGGAAAGTCTTTATCATTTAGCTCGCCAACTACGCTACCACAACAAAGCCAGACTGGCTTATATTTATGCAACTGTGGCGGCAAACATCCCGCTAAGTAAAGATATTCTTTTTGTGGATCACGCTGTTTATGAATGGAAAGCTAAAGAGGAATTGGCTATGAGTGCCAATTCGGTGGGAAATTATCAGCTTTGCCATGATCTTTGCATCGAATTATTATTTAATCCAGCAGTACCAGAACCAAATAGAAAACTATTACTAGACAATTTGAAGTTAGCAAAAGAGCATCTTTAAAAATATTAGGCGTTCAATGCAAGGTAAATAGAGATGAATAAAAAACTTGTTGGCTTAAGTATGGTGCGTAATGAAAGTGATGTTATTGAAACTTTTATTCGACACAATTTAACCTTATTAGATGAACTTCATATTGTTGACCACAATAGCAGTGACAATACGCGTGAAATTCTCACACATCTAAAACAAGAGAGATTACCAATTCATATCTATCATTACAATGAACTCGAATTTGCTCCTGAACGCGTATTAAATCATATGATGCAACATATTCTCAACAATGATGCTGACATTGATTATATTTTTCCACTTGATGCAGATGAATTTATTTATTGTCCTTCCCGTGAGAAATTGAATGCTTTTCTTACTCTTATTCCTCAAAATCGCGTAGGCATGTACATCTGGAGAGGCTATTTACCGAGCTCTACAGAGTATGATCCAGATTTCATTTGCCACTTCACCGATCAACGAAAAGAAGAAATACTCACTCCTAAAGTGATTATTCCTCGTGCTATTGCTGAAACTTGTATATTAACGATTGGTAGCCATTACATGATAGACAGTGATGGAAAAGAAATTAAAAGCACCGTATTTATCGAACCAAACAACCAACAATTCTATTATTGGTTTATTGAGAGATTTCAAGCGGAATTTATTACCACTAATGACTTATGGCTAGGTCACTACCCTATTCGCTCAACAATTCAGCAAATTAAAAAAGTCTTGGAAAAATCTATCACGATGGTGATGGAGAAAAAGGGATATCGTGATTCAGCTTGGGAAAATCAATTACGTGATTTACTCACTCATAATCTTGACATATCACTTGATGAACTCCGACTAATTGCCTATAACTATCGTGCATCTGATGAGAAACAAATACAAATTGCTTGCCAACAACCTCTGCGCTCCACGAAATTGGCATTGAAATATCAACATCTAATAAATAACGATCCACTTCCTGTACTCGCAAAACTCATCCTCGACCTTGCTGAGAAATTGAGATAGTTCTCTAGAATTAAGATCAAACTATAAAATTTTATTCGGTTGCATAATAAGATAAGACCAATCTAGATGGCGGAAAAACCAATATTTTTCACGTTCAAATAATGTCGGGTTATGATTATCCCAAGGTTTATGCTTTGCAGCATAGTGAATGATTGTTGGAGTTGCATCAAGGCTAATTGACTTAATATTATGCCGATTTTTAATTGCTTCAATATATTGCACCTGCGCATTTTCAGTGAAACTATAATATTTCGCCTTTTCTCGTAAAACAATATTCAAAATACACTGATCACCGTATAACACTTGATTGCCATATTCTTCAACTGTTTGCAATAAGGTATCGACTAAACCTTCATTTCGCCACTTCACACAATCAATCAAAAGAACACCACTATTGAAATAATTTTTAGAAACGGATGCATCTAAATAAGGAAATGGAAAGTTTTCACCCATTCCATAATCTTTCACAACGCCTACAGGAGCACCATTAAGATCACTATAATAAAAATCAGATAATGAGCCATTCACTATAATATCTGCATCTAAATACAAGACACGTGCTTGATTAATCAATTTTGGGATCAAAAGACGATAATAGCTACTCGACGAAGAAATATGTTCCAACGTCTTATAGTCTTTAAAAATATCGTCAGAAATATGAATAGAAAATAGATTATTTCCCATTTTCTCTAATTTACATTGAATCCCTTCAAACCATTCTTCTGGAATATCATTATGCAAAACATAAAAGTTTACATTCTTATTATAGTAACAAATTGACTTTATCAACGCTTCCAAATGCGGGGTATATTTTGCATCAATCGCAAACGCAATATTGATTTTTTCTGAAGTGGTCATTTGGGTTACATATCCTTAAGCTTGTCTAATTAATCACAAAAACTATTTTTTAGAAATATTATTATGTGCTCATTCTATCCCATTTCATCCTTAATTTGATACAAATAAAAAACCCAGCCGAAGCTGGGTTTTTATCTATCTTAATGGAAAGTTAATTACCATTGGTAACCTACACCCACAGAGCCACCTACGTCGCCTTGGGTATTCGCGTTACCTTGAAGTTTGAAGATAACTTTACCATTGTCGCTTGAGCGTGAGTAACCTACTGCTACAGCGCTTTCACCTTTGAAAGTACCTGCAGAAGCGGCAACCATTGATTTACCTGGGATGTAAACTTGTGGTAAACCTGCTGCTGCGTTAGCACCTGCGATACCGCCGCGAGCTTCTTTGCCCACTTTATTGATACGTTTATGTACGTCACCAATTGATTGTTTCAATTGAGATACGTTAACCGCATCAGTATCTTTAGTACCCGCTTTCACGTTGTGAATTTGGTTACCACCCATATCAATGTTACCACCTTTGTTAACAGTTAAGTTATTTGTGGTTACGCTGTTATGGTCTACATCATTTGTTGTTGAAACAAGGATTTCACCACCATTTTGCTCAATTGCGATGTTTTTACCTGCAGTATAAGTAATTGTTTTACCGCTAGTAATTTTCGCTGTTGAGCTACCGCCTTTCTTAGCCACTTTGTTACCGCCATCTTTAGTTGCAACATTAAAGTTGGTTGCACCATTAGCGACTAATTGGCCTTTATTATTCACAGTGATGGTATCGTTATCAACGTTAACATCAAGGTTCACAACAGATGTTTTACCATCTGAGTTCGCTTTAACTGTCACAGTACCTTTATCACTTGCAAAGTTCACGTTGTTGCCGTGTGTTACAGCATCAACCGGTTTACCATTTGCTTGTAAGTTCCAGCCTGAGTTCAATACATCACGAACTGTTGCAGCTTCTTTTTTCTTCTCATCAGTGATATTTAACACTTTGTCATCCACAACAGTTGTTGGGTTATCAATATGATGTGTTAAGTTAGTCACTACACCATTGTTAATTGTGGTGTCACCCGCTTTGAATGTTGGTGCTGAGATTGTACCTTTAGCAGTTACATTGTTGTTAACATCTACATTATCAACTTCTAAGTCTTTCGCTAATCCCACAGTAATGGTATCACCGTTAACTTGAGTCATAATGTTTTTACCAGCATCAAACTTGTTCCAATCTGTATTGGTAGTTGCACCTTTAACATTCACTTGTGTACCAAGTGCTGCTTTGTGTGCTTCTCCAGTGTTACCACCGAAGATTAAGCCATCATCCATGGTTGCAACTTCACGTTTGATTGTTTTACCGTTCTCATCTTTGAGAGGGTTACCATCTTTGTCTGTTGGTACGTAAATGATACGTTGGGTAGTTTCACCTGGTTTACCATCAGCACCAACTTCACGGTTTACAAGTGTTTGTTTACCGTTGTCTGTTGTGATGTTGATAGATGCACCGTCTTTACCGTCTTTACCGTCTTTACCTTTCGGTCCGGTTAAGCCGATTTGACCTACGCCGTCTTTACCAGAGATAGAAACTGCATCTTTGCCGTCTTTACCACTGATTCCAACTTTGCCGTCTGAACCATCTTTACCATCTTTAGCTTCAACAGGTGCTGTAATGGTTACACCATCTTTACCGTCTACACCATCTTTACCATTAACAACAACTTTATCTAAGTTGGTTACAGTGCTGTTTAAGGCAAATTCAACTTTCGCACCATCACTGTTGTTGGTTTGGTTAACAGTTAAGTTTTTACCTGCGGCCATATCAACGGTGTTAGTATGCTTAATAGTTTTCGCTGTATCTGCTGAGCCTTCAGTTGTGTTACCTGTAGATTTAATATCCCAAGTCATCACACCATCTTTACCGTTTTTACCATCTTTAACGATAGTCGTTGTGGTATTACCGTTACCATCTTTAATGGTTACAGTATGAGTACCGTCGCCGTTGTCTTTCACATCAGCTTCAGCGTTCTTACCATCAGCACCAGTTGCACCGGTCGCACCAGTTGCACCATCTTTACCATCTTTAACGATAGTCGTGGTCACTGAGCCAGTACCTAAATCAGTAATGGTAATAGTGTGAGTACCGTCACCGTTATCTACAACTTCACCTGTAATGCTGGTACCGTCTTCACCTTTATCACCTTTATCACCTTTAGCACCGGTTGCACCATCTTTAACGATAGTCGTTGTGGTATTACCGTTACCATCTTTGATAGTTACTGTGTGAGTACCGTCGCCGTTGTCTTTAACATCTGCTTCAGCGTTCTTACCATCTGCACCTGTTGCACCAGTATCACCTTTCTCACCTTTCGCACCAGTTGCACCATCTTTAATGATAGTTGTTGTGGTATTACCGTTACCATCTTTGATAGTTACAGTATGAGTACCGTCGCCGTTATCTTTAACGTCTGCTTCAGCGTTCTTACCGTCTGCACCAGTATCACCTTTCGCACCAGTTGCACCATCTTTAATGATAGTCGTTGTGGTGTTACCGTTACCATCTTTGATGGTTACTGTGTGAGTACCGTCGCCGTTGTCTTTAACGTCTGCTTCAGCGTTCTTACCGTCTGCACCTGTTGCACCTGTATCACCTTTAGCACCAGTTGCACCATCTTTGATGATAGCTGTTGTGGTATTACCGTTACCGTCTTTGATAGTTACAGTGTGAGTACCATCGCCGTTGTCTTTAACATCTGCTTCAGCGTTTTTACCATCTTTAACGATAGTCGTTGTGGTATTACCGTTACCGTCTTTGATAGTTACAGTGTGAGTACCGTCGCCGTTGTCTTTAACATCTGCTTCAGCGTTCTTACCGTCTGCACCAGTTGCACCGGTCGCACCATCTTTACCGTCTTTACCATCTTTAACGATAGTAGTAGTCACTGATCCTGTACCTAAATCAGTAATGGTAATAGTGTGAGTACCGTCACCGTTATCTACAACTTCACCTGTAATGCTGTCACCTTTATCACCTTTCTCACCAGTTGCACCAGTGTCACCTTTCGCACCTGCTGCACCAGTTGCACCATCTTTAACGATAGTGGTGGTAGTGTTACCGTTACCATCTACGACAGTTAATGTATGTGTACCATTACCGTTGTTTGTAACAGATGCTTCCGCATTTTTACCATCTTTAACAACAGTTGAAGTGGTTTGACCGTTGCCATCTACGATAGTAACTGTGTGTGTACCATTACCGTTGTTAACAACACTTGCTTCAGCGTTTTTACCGTCAGCACCTTTCGCACCGGTATCACCTTTCGCACCTGCTGCACCAGTATCACCTTTCGCACCAGTTGCACCATCTTTAACGATAGTAGTGGTAGTGTTACCGTTACCATCTACGACAGTTAATGTATGTGTACCATTACCGTTGTTTGTAACAGATGCTTCCGCATTTTTACCATCTTTAACAACTGTTGAAGTGGTTTGACCGTTGCCATCTACGATAGTGACTGTGTGTGTACCGTTACCGTTGTTTACAACACTTGCTTCAGCGTTTTTACCGTCAGCACCTTTCGCACCGGTTGCACCATCTTTACCGTCTTTACCATCTTTTACGATAGTAGTGGTCACTGAGCCTGTACCTAAATCAGTAATGGTAATAGTGTGAGTACCGTCGTTGTTATCTACAACCTCACCTGTAATGCTGTCACCTTTATCACCTTTCTCACCAGTTGCACCAGTGTCACCTTTCGCACCTGCTGCACCGGTATCACCTTTCGCACCTGTTGCACCGGTGTCACCTTTCTCACCTTTTTCACCAGCAGTTGAGCTGATTTCAATGGTTGTGCCGTTACGTTTGATTTCGATGTTTTTACCTGCATTAATGTTTACAGTATTCGATGCTTTAACATCTGCTGCTTCAGTATCACTACCTTCAGTAATTTTACCGTTTGTACCTGTTACCGCAGATGAATTCAAATGCCATGAAACATTATTCACAATATCAGTTACAGTACTTACGTTAGTTAAACGAGAACCATAGTTACCGCCCGTTGCTTTATCACCATCTTTCGCATAGGTTGCAGCACCAACAGGTGTGGTAGAAATAGAACCGGTTTTTGCATCAACATTGTAAGTTGTTACATTGCCTGTAGTAGTATTCGTTACAGTTAATGCATCAGTAGTAGTTGTTGTCACTGCTGCAGTAGTATCTGTACCGCCAGACACTTTCGCATTGATTTTAACTGAACCATCAGAGTTATAAACTACTTCAGTATTATCGCCACTTACGATATTCGCGTTGTATTTAACAATAGTCTTAGCTGCGCGACCAGAACTCTTATCCGCTGGGGTATTTTCTACAGTTGCAGTTGTACCTTTACCATTTTGGAATTCTACGATGTCTGCATTTTTAACATCAGAGTAATCAAGTTTAACTGGAGCAACATCTGTATTCTTAGCTGTGGTGTTACCGCCGATAACCCAATGGTGATTACTTACAGCATCAGCTACCGCATATAATTGAGAACCGTTAACTGCATCAGTTGAATCACCATTAATACGACCTGCCGCTACATTAACTAACTGACGCTCTTTACCTTCAGAACCAATACTTACTACACTGCTTGGTGATCCACCCGCAAATACATATCTTTTGCCCAAAAATGTTTGATTCGGATTAGCAATAGGTGATTTAGTTGTAGAGCCAGAACCTAGAGCAACTGCATTATTATCAGATGCAACTGCACCTGTACCAATTGCAGTTGTATTAGCAGCTGATGCTTGAGCAGCTTCTGCTGGAGTCATTGATCCACCGATAGCGACAGAGTTAGTACCTGAAGCATTTGCAGATGTACCACCAGCAAATGAAGCAGTGCCTGATGCTTTTGATGCTGCACCTACTGCTGTTGCACGCTCACCAGAAGCTGAAGAATAACCACCTAATGCCATGGCATTACGAGCGCTAGCATTAGTTTGCACACCAACAGCAACTGCATTATCAACACTCGCAGTAGCACTCTTACCTGTAGCAACAGTATTAGCCGCTCCTGCATTTGCCAAATAACCTGTCGCTACCGCAGAATCACCTGCTGCAACAGATGATTTACCAACGGAAATCGCAGCTTTAGCACTTGAGTTAGCCTCAGAACCAAAAGCAAGAGATTCACCACCTGAAGCAGCAGCACCCTTACCAACTGCCACATCCATATCTTTACTTGATGTTGCATTTTCACCAATTGCTACTGAGCTTTGGGAAGTATTTTTTGCCTTGTGACCGATAGCAACACCATTTTGTTCTGTTGCACTAGCTTCCAAACCAATAGCTACTGCAGCATCGCCTGTACCTGTCGCGTTAGAACCAATTGCAATTGCATCGTGAGATACTTTGCCATTTGCATTTCTGTAAGTATTAGCACCGGTACCGATATTAATATTTTGTTTGCCTTTTGTGGCTTCATTTGCCGTTGGATTATTAGATGCAATCGTAATAGAACTAGAATCTACATCCACTGCAGCTTGAGCAGTACCCACTACACCAAGAACAGCACCAGCAAGTGCGGTCAATTTAACGATCTTTTTAGATTTGGTTTTACCTTTAGCATGCCCAAGTTCAGAAACAGCTGTCCACGTTTGTGTAGCATGATTCCAAATAACTTTAAACACTTTGTTCATATAAATTTATTCCTTTTATTAGGATGGTTAAGAAGCTGTTACTCATGCAACAGCGCCGAAAAATTCAACGTCAGAAAGGCGGCGACCACAGATTTTGGCAATAGTTTCCCCTTCCTTTCTGGTCGGAACAGCTTATTCTAAGCGAACTTTGTACAAAAAGGAAGCATAATAAAAAGGATTTACCAAAAATTACAATTAATTAAGATAAAACTTGAGTTATGTAAATATATGTAAAGATTTTTAGAATTTTTCACAAAAAACTTAAAGATATGTAAAGTTTTGTTTAAAAAATAGACGTATTTAGAGGCTAAAAGCACAACTTCGCCTTTCTTTTTTCTTTACGAAAGTGTCGAATTAGATCAAACTAACGCTATCAAATAAGGTAAGGAAGAAAGCACATGGCAATTTGGAAAAAAGCATTCACGCTTGAGCAGCTTAATGAAATGGGGAAACATTGTGCGGTTGGGCATTTAGGCATTGAGATTTCGGCTTATGGTGAAAACTGGATTGAGGCAAAAATGCCAGTGGATCATCGCACCACACAGCCTTTCGGTTTATTGCATGGCGGTGTGTCTGTTGCATTGGCTGAAACCATTGGTTCATTAGCCGGATTTCTCTGTATAGAAGAAGGGCAAGTTGCCTTAGGGTTGGATATCAATGCCAATCATCTTCGACCAGTGAGACAAGGTTTTGTTACCGCAAAAGCAACACCAATTGCTTTAAGTCAAAATACCCATGTTTGGCAAATTGACATTCGCGATGAACAAGATAAACTTTGCTGCGTTTCTCGATTAACGCTTTATATCAAACATTTATGACTACAACTCAAAAAATTGGCATCATTTTAGCGAACCTTGGTACGCCTGATGCCCCTCAACCCGCTGCGATCTCGCGTTATTTAGCGGATTTTTTAATGGATCCCCGCGTGGTCGATTTGCCTCGTTGGAAATGGTATCCCCTTTTAAAAGCCATTATTTTACCAATGCGTTCTAAACGTATTGCTCAAAATTACCAAGCTATTTGGACAGAACAAGGCTCTCCCCTGCTTGCCATTACAAAGCAACAACAAGCCGGTTTACAAGCTTATTTAAATGAACAAGGCATCAATGCCCAAGTCGAAATGGCCATGACTTACGGCAATCCCTCAATGCAAAGTGCGGTCAAAAATTTACTTAAAAATGATATAGAACGCATGATTGTGTTGCCACTTTATCCGCAATATTCCAGTACCACAACGGGTGCATTAATCGATGCCTTCAATCGTGCCATTGCGCAAGAACGCAATATTGTGCCTTTTGAGTTTATTCATTCTTATCATCTTGATGAAAACTACATTAATGCCTTAGTGGATTCGATTAAAGTGCGGTTAAAACCCGATGAGTTTTTGCTTTTTTCTTATCATGGCATTCCATTGCGTTATGAGAATATGGGCGATTATTATCGTCAGCACTGCAAACAAACCACCATTGCGATTGTGGATAAATTAGGTTTGACAGAAAATCAATGGAATATGACTTTCCAATCTCGTTTTGGTCGTGAAGAATGGTTACAACCTTATACCGATCACTTTTTAGAAGAAGCGGCTTCTCAAGGGATTCAAAAAATAGCGGTGATTTGCCCTGGTTTTTCGGTGGATTGTTTAGAAACCTTAGAAGAAATTGAGGTTGAAAATAAAGAAACATTCTTAAATCATGGCGGTGTGTCTTATCACTATATCCCTGCATTAAATGCAGAAAAAGCCCATATTGAAATGATGGGGAAATTGATTTCGGATAGATTGAAATAGTTAAATCTCCCCCTAGCCCCCTCTTTACGAAAGAGGGGGATCTTAATAGCCAATAAATGCTCTCCGTTCTTAACCTCTCTCAAATACATTCCCAATAAAACCACTAAAAGCCACATCATAAAAAAGCCCCTCTTTTGTAAAGAGGGGTTGGGGAGATTTAAAAAAATAAACAAAAAGGCGAACCTTTCGATTCGCCTTTTAAGATTCTTATCTAATCAAAGATTAGAAGAATACACGCATACCTACACCGATAGCTCTGTCTTTAGTTTTACCGTTGTAAGCATAACCGCCATTTGCATTTTCAGCGTATTTTTTAGCTGTTACGTATTTACCTTCTACGAATACTACAACTTGTTTATGAAGTTGGTAGTCAGCACCAAGTAAGAAACCATGAGTTTTATCTTTAGTAGTTTCACCTTTTACGCGTTCATATAGGTAGTTACCATATACTTGAGAGGCTGGAGCCACTTGATATGCAAAACCTGGAGCCACATAGAATTTGTTGGTTTTTGCACTACCATCTTTTTCATGCGCATAACCAAAATCACCAGTTACTGTGAAATCGGCAAATTTATAGCCTAATGATGCTAAGAAACCATCTTTACGATGAGATGCAACTGAAGAACCTGTTTCATAATTAGTATGACCATAAGCAAAGCGTAAATCATAAGCATCTTGTGCGTAACGTACACCTACGCCGTAAGCATTCTTAATATTACCTGTTGGATCCGCAACATAAGTTTGATCCCCATTAACATCTAATGCACCTTTTTTAGTTTTTAAAGGCTCTCCCATTTCATCATGACGTTGACCAAAATTATAGTTTGCACTTAATTGTAAACCTTCGATACCTTTATAGTCATAACGAACTACGCCAGTACCAGAAGTAGGAATATATTTACCTTTTGGAATGAAACCGTATTCATAGTCATTTGCTTGTACTAAATCATCCGCGATGGTTAATTGACGACCAAATGTGATATCACCAGTCGCTTTGCTACCTAAACCTACGTAAGCACGTTTAGTATAAAGACTACCAAACTCATCACGAGATTTAGTATCGTTGAAACGGAATTCTAAACGACCTAATGCATAGAAATCGTTATCTAAGTTATGTTTTACAGTGATGCCGAAACGTGAGCCTGCATTACGTAAAGCTGAGTTAGCTGTTTTAGTTGATTGGTTAGCGGCGTTGTACACTTTTTTATCCGCTTTTTCCATGATTAAACGAAGAGAACCATTTAATTCAACTTTAGTACCTTCGTTGTCATAAACTACTGCTGCGTTTGCTGCTGAAGCGGCAAATGCAGAAACGATTAATGCTGCTAGTGTCTTTTTCATAATTGTTATTCCTTTTGGTTGTTACCTATGATTTTTGATTGAAGCAATTTTTCATAAAAAGTTCAATCTCCGAAATAGACGTCGCAAATATTACAAAATAAACCTATAGTGTCAATGGAGGATCTGTTTCAATTTTCTAAAATCGGATCAAGATCACATTTTTTACGCAAAAAAGGATATTTTTTAATCAAAAACATCCTTTCACATCGAACTTTTCCAGAATTTTGTCTATACAATGATCGCTCTATTTTGAGCAATTTGTTCTTCCTTTTTATTCATTTCCGAAGAAATAATGAATGTTTTTTGAGCAAACTAAGCACATTCTATCGAAAATGAAATCACTTCTTTAATACTTTCAGCGCCTAATGCAATCATAATTAAACGATCGACCCCTAAAGCCACACCAGAAGTATTTGGAATGCCTGCTTGTAAAGCCCCTAAAAAACGATAGTCAATTTCACGTTGTGGCAAGCCTGCTTTTTCCCGTAGACGATTGTCTTTTTCAAAGCGGTATTGTTGTTCGCGTGCATCGGTGAGCTCATGGAAACCGTTGGCTAACTCTAAGCCTTTATAATAAAACTCAAAACGTTCTGCCACACGGCTATCTTCTGGGCTAAGCTGTGCAAGCGCGGCTTGGGAAGAAGGGAAATGATAAACCGCAACAGGCGCCTCTTGCCCAATTTTAGGTTCCACCACTTCACTGAATAGAAATTGTAATAAGGTATCACGATCTTCATCTTCATCTGCCATAAAGTTGTGTTTACGTGCTGCTTCCACCAATTCTTGACGAGTGGCTGATAATGGATCTAATCCGACATATTCTTGGAAGACAAATTGATAACTTAAGGTTTCTGCCGGTTTACAATCGAGGATCTGTTGTAACAAATCATCCACTTCATTCATCAGACGATACATGTCAAAGTGCGGTCGATACCATTCAAGCATGGTGAATTCCGGATTATGGCGATTACCCGCTTCTTCATTACGGAACACTTTACCAATTTGAAAGATCGGTCCGCTGCCTGCCGCCAGTAAACGCTTCATGTGATATTCCGGACTTGTGGAAAGCCAGAGCGTTTTCGAGAGTTCGTCAAAAGGGGCAACAAATTCGGTATTAAAGGTGGAAAGGTGAAGATCCGTTACGCCAAATTCACTTAAAACGGGCGTTTCCACTTCTAATAATCCACGTTCAGTAAAGAACTGGCGGATATCCGCAATGATTTTGGCACGCGCCAATAGATTTTTAATTGATGCGGAAGGTTGCCATTCTGTTTTTTTATCGCTAAGTGCGGTCATTTTTTTCTCCGTTTTCACCTTTAAAATGAATAAGGCTATTGTAAACAAGAGCGATTTTTAACTCAATAATCCGACTAAATCATTCTTAAATGAAAACGGTTATCATCTAAAAAATATAAAAAAAGTAACTTTTTTGAGTTAGATCACACTTTTGATATTTTATCCGTTTATTCCGGAAAAAAGGTTACTAATTTGTAAACAAAAATGGCAGAATGGCAATATATCCCCTATTTATTTAGGGCATTTTATTTTTTTACTTTCTATTGATTGGAGGATATCGTGCAAACGGTTAATGTCGATATTGCTATTGTTGGCGCTGGTGGCGGCGGTTTACGTGCAGCAATTGCAGCAGCAGAAGCAAACCCTAACTTAAAGATCG
>OGKB01001275.1_pt1 | contig 13756 bp, 14 predicted proteins | sample 1572351 | NCBI WGS metagenome assembly OGKB01 (sample SAMEA2582088, study PRJEB24529) | metagenome | biome: Human gut stool | place: China | collected 2011
CGAGATGCATTCAAGTCAAAACACGCATCCTCCGTGTCAATCAGCGGAGTGATTGCCACGGGAGTGAACAGTCACTGATTTTATTTCATTACTGATCTAACCACCGATTCCGTACATGGCCCGATGTTCTTTTTTCTGCCCAACTTCTTCATCTCTTCGCTCATCAGAGAAATTGTGACAAGCCGGTTTTTCCCAGATTGCCTGACGCATTGCTTCTTTCACTTCTTCATCCGTTGCACCGCTTCTTAAAAGTTTTCTTAAATCAATTCCACTTTCATACTGTAGACAGAGTTTCAGATATCCTTCCGCTGTGAGCCGGATCCTGTTGCAGGAATCGCAAAACTTGTGACTCACTGCACTGATAAATCCAATTCTGCCCTGGAATCCAGGAAAGCTTACATATTCCGCCGGACCATTCCCCAAATATTTTTCATACGGTTCAGCGTTTCCAAATGCTTTCTCTAAAAGTTCCAGAAGCTCATCTCTTGATTTTCCCTGACAGGCTTTTCCCATCCCGATCGGCATCATTTCTATAAAACGAACCTCTAACGGATGCTCCTTTGCATACTCTGCCATCTGAATTTACTCTTCTTCTGACTGATTCATCGGCACACAATTTAACTTCACACGCAGATTCGGATATTCGAGTGCTGCCTGCAGTCCTTCCAGTGCCTGATTTAATTCCCCACATCTTGTCACTGTATGGTAACACGTTTCATCCAATGTATCAATACTGATATTCACTGCATCCAGCCCCTGACGCATCAACTCATCCAACTGATTTTTAAGAAGAATTCCGTTTGTTGTCAATGTCACCTGTTCGATCCCCGAAATTCTCTTAATTTTCCCCAATAAGTCCGGCAATCCTTTTCTCACCAACGGTTCCCCACCAGTCAGTTTGATCTTTGAAATCCCAAGTTCTGTACTGATCCGGCATACTCTCTCAATCTCATCAAAAGTCAGAATCTGCTCATGCGGCAGCTGCTCAATGCCCTCTTCCGGCATGCAGTAGACACAGCGCAGATTACACCGATCCGTCACAGAGATGCGCAGATATTCTATTGTTCTTCCATATTGATCGATCATCTCTTACATACCTCTTTCTTATCTCTTTTTATTACTACGTTATTTCCCCGCAGAAAGAGGTTTCCCACACTCACTTGCATTTCCCGTAAGGATAGCAAGTCCATGTTCCAAAGACGGAAGTACCGCTTCTAAATTCTCCTTTACCGCCTTCGGACTTCCCGGAAGATTAATAATCAATGTCTGATTGCGGATCACAGATGCGCCACGGCTGAGCATTGCTCTTGGTGTCACTTGAAGTGAAGCCAGTCGCATTGCCTCTGCAATTCCAGGTGCATTCTTCGTTGCCACGGCAAGTGTCGCTTCCGGTGTGCAGTCACGCGGTGCAAAACCTGTTCCTCCGGTTGTTGCGATCAGATCCACTTTTTTCTCATCTGCAAGTTCGCAGAGACACTGTTCGATCATCTTCTGCTCATCCGGAAGAAGTCTTACTTCTGTCACTTCATATCCGGCTTCTTCTAACATACTGCAAAGAAGCGGTCCACTCTTATCCTCCCGCTCTCCTGCATATCCTTTATCACTCAGTGTCACTACCGCTGCTTTCCATCTTTGTTCTTTCTTTTCCACTTTACTTTTCGCCTTCTTTTCTTTCCTTCTTATATCCATTATTGATCAGCCCACTCTTACCGCCGCTCTTTCTGACCAGATAGATTTCCCCAATCTCCATCTTTTTATCCATCGCTTTGCACATATCGTAAACTGTCAAAAGTGCTACGCTTGCTCCTGTCAGAGCTTCCATTTCAACACCTGTCTTCCCGGTCACACGTACCGTACAATTACAATAAATTGCAAGTTCACTCTCAACCATCTCGAACTCTACCTTGCACTTTGTGATCGGAAGAATGTGACACATCGGAATCAGATCCGATGTCCTCTTTGCTCCCATAATCCCTGCTGTTGTCGCAACTCCAAGCACATCCCCTTTGCCTGCGGTTCCTTCTTTAACAGCACGGAACACTTCTTCATTCACCGTGATCTTTCCTGTGGCGGTTGCTTCCCGGACTGTGTCCCGCTTCTCCGTCACATCTACCATAATGGCTTTTCCTTTTTCATCAAAATGTGTAAATCCCATTTTTTCACCTCTCAATCTGAAAATGCTGTTGTTATCCACATTCCCCTTGCGAATATCAACAAGACGATTACTTTTTTTATACCAAACGATTGTACCACAGAATAGTAGTAAAATTCAATGTTTTGGCAAAAAGAAAGGACAACTATAATAGCTGCCCTTTTACCATTATCCCATCTTTTTCTTTAATTCTTGTATCGTTTCCAGAGTTTCTTTCGTGATTTCTGCAATCTGTTCCAGTGGCAGTCCCGCTTCAATCATTGATAAAATAATTTCTTTACGTCCACGGTTTTCTCCCGTCTTGATCAATATATCACGATCTCTGATTGCTTTCTGTCTTGCTTCATATTCAAGACGTTTTTTCTCGTCCGCACTTAATTTGTCCAATTCTTTATACGCTTCTTCAAAACAAGAATTCTTCTTAGCCATTTTCTCAAAATCCTCCCTGCGTTTACCATTCAAAAAGCGCATCCACTGCATTAAATCTGTTTCACTCTTTTGTTCCGGCGGTAATTTAGGCAGTTCCAAAATATGCATTTCCATCAGATCTGTATATTCCTTTCCCGTCTTTACATCACAAAACGAAATACGTCGATAACACTCATCATCTTCTTGAAATAATACATGAGCAAGAATACTTACTTGAATACATTTCTGTAATCTATCATAGCTATCACCTTCTCGTATCTGTTCCGTATACATCTTACTCAAATAATAAATTGTACGATTCGCCCAATAATCATAATAAACCACCTGCATCTCAAAATCAATCTGTACTTCATTATCTAACTGCACCCGAACATCTAGAATTCCATACTTATCATCTTCCGAATCCTTTCTTAGGATTGTGGGGAGAAGCTCAGTATTTACAATTTCATCTGGACGCCTGTTTAATATAGCTGCAATAATTCCTTTTCTCACATTTTCATTTTGCATCAACTCTTTAAAGCAAAAATCAACTGTTGGCAACATAATGAAATCTTCTTTTTCATTTAATGCATTTTCGCTTTTAATTGCACTTTTAGATACTTTTCTTGGGTTTTCTTTCATAAGAATTCTCCTTTTCGTTTTTGTAAGACAAACACTTATATGAAGGAAAGAATTCTTTATCCAAATTTATTGTAACATAGGTTTTTTTTTCAGAAAAGCAGAACTTTTAAACCTGATCATTTAATAAACTTTCAGTTATCATTCATACAATATTCGTCTTATGTTTTGTTATCGGATTATTTGTTCGAATACTGAACTATGGAAATAATTACCGATTGGTTAATAGATCTCTTTGCTGTTCGTAAGAATAAGAACTGCGTGAATTTAGGCTAGCATATATTTTCGAAAATTACAACCTCTTTTTGATTTTCCGTTTAATAAAAATAAGGACAACTATAATAGCTGCCCTTAAAATCGATTATTAAAATTCAATATTTAGCATCTCATCTGACCTCTCCGGAATCTTATGTCTTTCCGCATATCCTGTAAGAATCAGTGTAAGTGCTCCGTCCCCTGTTACATTACAAGCTGTTCCAAAACTATCCTGAAGTGCGAAAATTGTAAGCATCAGTGCTGTTCCCGCATCATCAAACAGAAGGACTCCTGTGATAAGTCCAAGGGATGCCATAACTGTTCCTCCTGGAACTCCCGGTGCACCGATTGCAAATACTCCAAGAAGTATACAAAACAGAAGCATTGTTGGAATTGACGGAAGTTTTCCATACAGAATCTGTGAGATTGTCATACAGAAGAACACTTCTGTGAGTACAGATCCACACAGATGGATATTAGCAAACAACGGAATTCCAAACTGTACCATATCTTTTCTTAATGGTTTCGCCTTTCCTGCACACTGCAGAGCAACTCCAAGTGTTGCTGCGGAAGACATTGTTCCAACGGCTGTCAGATATGCCGGTCCGTAATGCTTCACAACCTCCAGTGGATTCTTTCCTGAATAAACGCCGGCGATTGTATAAAGAAGTGCCATCCAGATATAATGTCCGATCATAACAATAATGATAACCTTAAGGAATACCGGAAGCTGTTTTGTAATGGATCCTTCATATGCCAGAGAACAAAATGTGAATCCAATAAATAACGGAAGGATTGGAATCAAAATCCTTGACACGATGGAAAGCACGATCTTTTGGAATTCTTCCAACATTCCTGTGATTAATTTTGCCTTATTCCATGCCGCTGCAAGTCCGATCATAATAGAAAATACAAGTGCACTCATAACCGGCATGATCTGTGGGATAGAAAGTTCAAACACCATATCCGGCAGTTCTTTCAGTCCATCTACATTTGTCACAATAGAAAGATGCGGGATCAGCGCATATCCTGCTGCTGTAGAGAATAACGCAGCCCCAACAGAAGATACATATGCAATACATACTGCAAGCAGAAGTAATCTCGATGCATTATTTCCCATCTTTGTAATGGACGGTGCGATAAATCCAATGATGATCAGCGGAACGCAGAATGAAATAATCTGTCCCAGAACATATTTCAAAGTTACAATAATGTTCAGAATTGCATTTGTCAAACCTGTCCCGTCATTTGCATTAAGAGCAAGTCCGGCAAGAATTCCGATCACAACACCTACCAGAAGTTTAAATGGCAGGCTTTTGAAAAAACTCGATTTTTTCATAAAAAGAATCCTCCAATACTATTTTTCGGTCCTATTTCACAGATGTCTGTAATCCCCAACCTTTCTCAGACCTGTTTAGTCGGTATGCAATATTATAATACACGAAGGATAAATCTACAACTGTCTGTTTGCAGCTTACCGATTTGCACCTATAGGACTTTTATATTTTATTGTCCTGCAGGGCAGAAGAATATTATAAGTCCATGCGCTTTTTTGTCTTGTTTTTAATTTCTCGAAAAACAAATCCTGAGGTTAGTGTGCAAACCATAGCTGATTATTTTGCTGCTCAGCTATACGGATGTAAGTTTTGCTTTGAAAAATTCAAAGTTGTCTATAAGATGTATAAAATTAATTGACAAATAAAGTTGTCAATGTTATCATCATAAATGACAAGAAAAGTTGTCAAAGCAAAACGAAAGGGGACTGGAAATTGCCTTTATTAAATCGATTAAAAGAATATAGATCAAAACTGGGAATCAATCAGACAGAGCTTGGAAAGCGGGCAGGAGTTTCCCGCCAGACGATCAGTCTGATCGAGCGTGGGGACTATTCCCCATCTGTGACACTGGCATTAAAAATTGCAAAGATCTGTCAGGTTACAGTAGAAGATATCTTTGAGTATAAGGAGGATGAAAACGATGAAGAGTGATACAAAGACGAGAAACACAAAGAAAACCATTGTAAGGATGTTAGCGGCAATGCTGATAGGCGGAGTAATAGGAGGCGTAAGTACTGTAGTTTATGAAATTGTTTTTGGGGAAGATTTTAGTGGAAGATCGCTGAGCCTTCTGACGGAAGTGACACGGAGGCTTATGGTTCCGGGGCTCCTGTCAGTGCTTGTCGTTTCAATTGCAGCATATGAGATCTGCTTCAAAAAGCTAAGAAACGTCTGTGATCGGATTGAAGATGCAGAAGATGAAGAATTTCATCGACTGGATTATGAGGAAGAAAGGTACGGAGCAATTCTGCAGTGTATCAATGTAGTGGCACAGGTGCTTTGCATTGCTTTGTTGGGAAGTGGATATTCTATGAGATATATTCATGATGGAAGAACTTCGCTGGTAAAATTTCTTACAGCATGTGTCCTGTTTTTAATCTGTTTCTTTTACTGTGGCATGGCTCAGGCCCGTTATGTAAAACTGCTTCAGAAAGTACATCCAGAGAAAAAGGGCGATATTGCTTCCAAAGATTTTCATAAACAATGGCTGGAAAGCTGTGATGAGGCAGAAAAGGAAGCTGTTTATCAAAGTTCCTACAGTACTTACATATTCTCAGGAAAATTAATCGGAATATTGTTAGTTGTGACGATGATCGCGCATTTATTTTTCAATACAGGAGTGTTCGCGATTGTTGTGGTCGGTGTAATCTATTTATGTATAACTGTAAAATACTGTGTTTCCTGTGTTAAATTAAAGAATAAATCATAGCGGTTAACTATAGGAATTTCAGTAAATAATGCAAGTAATTCGTGCTCTTCCTTTTTTGCCGTTAACATGGGAATAAACCAATGTCATTTAGTTAACATTCAATAATGATATTATGCGTGAGAAAAAATGTTAAATAATTTTAGCAGAACTGTTTTTTAAGAGACACTTATAAAAATAGATACACTAGCGAGTGAATATTCTTTCTTCGCCATAAATTACCTTTCCTTTCTACAATATAGCCTGAACAACTTTATTGTACACGGAAAGGTGATTTTTTTGTATAACAATAAACCCATAACAAAAGCGACCAGCTGAGTTAACAGTTGATTGCCTTTGGCTTAATCATTTTGACATTGTATTTAATTCTCTCAATCTAACCTTCAATCGCAGATAATTTCTGTATCTTACTAAATTCCACTTAAATCCATTTCTTGGAATATAATTAAAACGAACTATATATTCGATTTTTCTTCCATTTAGCCAATAACAAACATTATGCATTTTCAGTTTTTCTTCTTTTTCAAACCGATTAATGATTGACTTATAATCCTGTTCTTCGCGTTCATTAGTAGTATACACAATTAACTTAAACGAATACATACAATATGTGTGTTTATTTCTCACTTGCCCACCAGAACAGTAATACTTAGCAAGGCAATCGTGACATTTCGTAAGATTGTTTACATCATATCTCTTGAATCTGACCGACCACAAGGTAATCTCTTCCCAATCGGCTCATGTCCTTAATGATAATGGTTCCAATGTTTCCGACCTTAACCTCATTCATCATCTGAATGAAGCCTGGGCGATCAAATCGTATACCGGGAAATACCATCATCTGTGAAATGACGAACCGGTGTCAGGCTATGTGCCTCTGCATTGCATATTCTTGAAGAATCTGCTTCTGATGAGAGATACTGTTAGATTCTCCCTGAAGCTCATCATCGTGATTCAAACGCTCATACAGATCTGTATATAATTTTCCCTTTGCCATTTTCGGCTTTCTCCTTTCCATCTCAATCGTATTTGTAAGCTTGTAAACACAACAGCCTAAGCAAATACACGATAAGTGGTTCATGTAATTGATTAAGATGTTGTACATATGTTACCACACCTACTGCTTGATATTTTCAGGGAAAAAGTTCCCTTTTTATATCAGCACTAACTATCATAGGATTGGTTCTATCATTAATCATTCGGAATCATTCTTATTCTTTACTTTTTTGTAATTCATGATAGAATGTCTTTGTAATTGAAACACTTTTTCTGTCAAATTCAAATGGCAGACCTATGATATTTATCAGGAGGATTTTATGTCTGATTATATAATCTCTCAGATCTACCCATCTGACATTCTGGCAAACAAGCAGATAAACGAACTGCTCCTTGCAGAAGGTATCCGCCGAGATGCAAATCTTGACTACACCTGCGATATGTATGATGATGAGATGAACATCATCGCTACCGGAAGCTGTTTTGGCAACACACTCCGCTGTATAGCAGTCAGCAACGCGCATCAGGGAGAAGGACTGATGAATCAGATTGTAACTCACTTGATCAGCGTACAGTTCGAGCGTGGTAATACACATCTTTTTCTCTATACAAAATGCAATTCCGCCAAGTTTTTTGGTGATCTCGGTTTTTATGAGATTGCCCGAATTGACGGTCAGATTGTATTTATGGAGAACAGAAAAACAGGATTCTCCGCTTATCTGGAACGTTTAAAGAAAGAAAGCGAACAGTCAGAAGTTACGAAACGATTCGCCACTGACAATACACCGATTCTTTCTGAAGTATCCTCTAAGGCACAAAAGAACCTTCGCATTGCAGCACTTGTCATGAATGCGAATCCATTTACTTTGGGGCATCAATATCTGGTGGAAAAAGCTGCTGAAAGTGATATTCTTCATTTATTTATCGTCAGTGAAGATCAGAGTCTTGTTCCGTTCTCTGTGCGAAAACAATTAGTTCTGGAAGGAACCGCTCACCTTAACAACATCATTTATCATGAGAGTGGTCCTTACATTATCAGCAATGCAACTTTCCCAAGCTATTTCCAGAAAGATGCCGATGCTGTTATGGAAAGTCATGCGAACCTTGACCTGACGATCTTTGTTAGAATCGCGCAGGCGCTTGGAATCAACTGCCGCTATGTAGGTGAAGAGCCAAACAGACAGGTGACTGGAATCTACAACAAGATTATGGCTAAAAAACTTCCCGAAAATAAAATTTCATGTACGATTGTTCCGCGAAAAGAAGCTAACGGAGCTGTAATCAGCGCATCGACTGTACGAACTGCGCTAAAAAATGATAATATAGAGTTGTTGAAGACACTTGTTCCTGAAACAACACTTCACTATTTTCAGAGCAAAGACGCAGATCCTGTGATTGCAAAGATCAAAGCTGCTGAACATGTTGTACATCATTAAGGAGCAACTACTATGTAAAATATATACTGCGTAGAATTGCTGAAACCGTGTAATTCACCCTTAAACAAAACGCGAGAAAATGACAAGGAGGTTTCCTTATGCAAGGAGAACAGGTTGTATTAACAGATATGCTGCAATGTCGTGAGCGGCGTGCACAAATCCAGGATACATTCATTGAACAATACCACTGTCCAGTCATTTCATTCTGTATGAACATCCCAGGACCCGTGAAGACAAATGAACAGATCCGCACCGCCTTTGACAGTGGAAAGAATACACTGCTTCTAAAGCTGGAACAAGCTGAGGCAGATATTAAAAACTCAATTGAAATTCACGAAAAAACCGGAGATGAATTATTGCTTGCAATCGACTGTCCGGCAGAAAAAATCAAAAATCTCACAACTGAGATTGAAGAAACACATCCGATTGGGCGTCTCTTTGATATGGATGTGATTGACACAGACGGACAGAAACTTTCCCGCCCTTCCTACCGCAAATGTATCATCTGTGGCTGTCAGGCGCAGGAATGTGCACGCACAAGAAACCACACTGTAGAAGAGATGCAGGCAAAGATTGAAGAAATGCTGGAAAAAAGGAGATTTTAAAATGTTAGTATGTGATTATATCGTAGAACAGATTGATGGAGATTATGCACACTTAAGAAGAGTTGATCTTCCGGATGAAGAGTTAAAACTCGTAGCCAGAGCACTGCTCCCGGCTGAGATTGTAGAAGGTTGTAAACTGCACTATGAACTGATGCAGTATACAATCATCTAATGTTACTATTCTTCTACCTGTTTTTATTCAAAGAAGACTGTAAAGAGGGTTCCCTCCTGAAAATATTTCATTTTAAAGAAAAGGAAATATTTTCAGGCAGGAATCCTCTTTGTACGTTTTCTCTATTTCATTCCCCGTCAATTAATCTTCATCAAACGGAACAACATCATCCTCTGCATTTTCCACAGCTTCACCAGAACCACCTGCTTTCGGTCCTGCAACGCCTTTTACCTTCATCGTTCTGACATTGATCCCATTGACCTCAATGTGGTCATCCACAGGAATCACAAGGCACTGTCTTCCGTCGATCATTCTTGTCTCTACAAGATCCATTCTGTCCGGATTTACTTTAATCACAACATATGGTGTCTCGATATTGAACTTTCTTGTCTCTGCGATATTACTTGCCAGAAGCGTTGCTTTCTCGCCTGCATTTTCTTCGAAGTTCTTCTCAAAGTTCTCCATCTTCTCATTCGGCACACCGCTCTGCTCGAAAATCTTCTTCACATCCGTTTTATCCAATGTCAGCGGATCCGGTTCTTCTTTATGTTCTTCAATCAAGTCATTCAATGTCTCATGGATATTACGGACTGTCTCATAATCTCCGTCTTCTCCCAGCGTATCTTCTATGATCATTTGGAATGTCTCTTTCTGTGTATCCGCAGACATCGGCATCTTCGCACCAAGAAGCTGGTCGATCATCTCCGGCTGGAGGTCTTCTGATTTCTTGGTGTAATAAAGCACACTATGAAGATCAGTACTTCTGTCGTTGAATGCCGGAAAGAGGAATCCTTTATCTGGCTTATCAACAATCCAGTCACGGATTCTGTCCTGAATGCAATTCTCTTCTACGTTATAGCTAAGCCCTGCCTTTGACAGACTGACCGGACAGATGCTCATCAGTATATGCTGATATACTTCATCTGAAGCATCATCCATCTCAAGATCATCGGATGTTCTTCCAGGAACATCGTATGCTGCATGGATCAAAATAATGTAATAATTCTCCGCATACTCATACGTTGCAATCACTTTGTCATAGAATTCTTCCAAAAGCATATCGTCTTCGAGACGGCTGTCACGAAGCTTCAACAGAAATTCCTGCGTTCCGCCCGGCATCTCTGCATCCAGTGGAAACTCCATATTCAGCATATTCTTTCCAATACTTCCGGAAAGTGTCTTCTTAAAAATATCAAAATACTTAAATGCTTCTTCCTCCGGAAGTGCGAGAAATGCGTCTTTTGACTCCATCTTTTTATTCTTCTCATAATCCACATAGCAGCCACAGATTTTCGTAATCGCACAGTTTTTCGGTGAGAACTGCTTACGGATCTCAAGTACTTCTTTTTTATTCATATATGTTTCCTTTCTTCGTTCTATGTTATAATGAGTAAACCACCTTTTCGGGGATTGTAAATACCGTAGACATAACATTTTTATTTTACCTCTATTTTCATAAGAAAGAAAGATTTGATTTTCTCAAAATTCTATGGTATTATACGCATTTTGAAAATACAGAAAGGAATTTGTAATTATGTCATCCAACTCAGTTACTTCAACTGCCCGGGAACATGTATTTCCACTCTTTGTTAAATATGTCTCAGCAAATGTACTCGGCATGATCGGATATTCTTGTTATATCCTTGCCGATACGTTTTTTGTTGCTCGGGGAATCGGCTCGGATGCGATTGCCGCGCTTAATCTGGTTCTTCCTGCTTTCAGCTTGTTAAACGGAACGGGACTTATGATCGGCATGGGGGCCGCTGCGCGATATTCTCTTTCCTCTGGCAGAGCTGACAGTGAAATTCACCGCACGATCTTTACCCAGGCACTTCAGCTTGCATTTGTAGCTATGCTGTTCTTTTTCAGCATCGGACTGTTTTTTGCAAGACCTCTTTGTGTCTTACTCGGAGCCGACGGAACTACATTGCCGCATGCGATTCCATATATCAGCATCCTGCTTATGTTTTCTCCGCTGTTTTTGTGCAACAATCTGTTGAACTGTTTCGTCAGAAATGATGGAGAGCCGCGACTTTCAATGACTGCAATGCTCGTTGGAAGTCTGACCAACATCGTGCTGGATTACATTTTCATCTATCCCATGCAACTTGGCATGACCGGAGCCGCACTGGCTACTGCAACCGCTCCACTGGTTGGAATGAGTATTCTGTCCATGCATTTCTGGAAAAAGAAGAATCAGTTTCATCTGGTAAAAACAAGAATACACCTAAAAACTGCTGTAGATATCTGCCGGCTTGGAGTTTCTTCTCTTGTAGCTGAATTATCTTCCGGCATCGTAATTCTTGTCTTCAACATGCTGACACTGAAGTTTAGTGGAACAACCGGACTTGCAGCATACAGTATCCTTGCTAATATTGCACTCGTACTTGTAGCAATCTTTACCGGAATCGGACAGGGCATCCAGCCGATTGTCAGCAGTCACCCCGGTGAAAATGGAATTCCTGTACGCCACCAGGTAAGACGCTATGCATTAAGCACTGCATTACTCATGGCTTTCATCGCTTATTTGGTTGTGTTTGTCTTTGCAGTTCCGATTGCTGACCTGTTCAATAAAGACAAGAATCCGCTGCTTACTTCAATGGCAGCAGAAGGAATGCGCATTTACTTTGTAAGCCTGTTCTTTTCAGGCGTCAATATGGTGTCAGCCACTTATTTAAGTGCTTCTGATCAGCCAGTACCGGGATTCATCATTTCCATCCTGCGTGGACTTGTACTGATCCTGCCGATTGCTTTCCTGCTTGCCTCACTTTTTAAAATGACAGGTATCTGGCTCTGCCTTCCTGTTACCGAGGCAATCGTGTGTGTCGTGACCTTCTTCTTTCTGAGAAAATTTTAAGCAAGGTATTTATAAAAGAAGAACTCTGTTGCGAATGTATTGATTCATACATCTCATAACAGAGTTCTTTTTTTATCTTATTTCAAATATTTCGCTGTCTCAAGAATACGGTTTGCATTCTCAATTCTCTCCTGTGTCGGAGGATCGATTCCCTCTAACTTGTAATCATATCCAAGTTCTTTCCACTTATATGCACCAAGTGTATGATATGGAAGAACTTCAACACGCTCTACATTATCCAGTGTCTCGATGAAATCATGGAGTCTCTCCAGGTACTCATCCTTGTCACTGCGCTCCGGAACGAGTACGTGACGGATCCAGATTGGTTTCTTGATATCAGACAGATAACGTGCAAACTCAAGAATATTCTTGTTGCTCTGTCCTGTGAGAATCTTATGCTGCTCGTCATCAATATGCTTAATATCAAGCATCAGCATATCTGTGTATTTCAGCAGCTCCTGCAATTTGCCAAAGAATGGTTCTTCCCTTGTAAATACAGCTCCACTTGTATCAATATTGGTATGAACCCCCTGTTCTTTCGCCTTCTTGAAAAGGTCAATCAGAAAATCCATCTGCATCAAAGGTTCTCCGCCGCTGACTGTGATACCACCTTTGTCTTTCCAGTAGCTTTTATAACGAAGTGCTGTTTTAAGCAGTTCGTCTGTTGTCTTCAGTTCGCCATCCTGCATCTTCCATGTATCCGGGTTGTGGCAGAACTGACAGCGCATTGGACATCCGCTTACAAAAATAATAAAGCGTACGCCAGGTCCGTCAACGGAACCGAAGCTTTCTGTTGAGTGAATATATCCTTTTACTTCTGACATGTTCTTCTCCTCCTAAATTTTATTGTAACTGTTCAGAGCCAACCTCCAAAATGCTACGCATTTTATAGCTGTTTTATGAAATTTTGCTTGGCTCTAAACAGTTACATTTTATTTTTAAAAAAGGACGCAGCATGGTGAAATGACTGCGTCCTGATGTAATATGCATAGGCTAAAGCCCTGAATTCCAGAGCATCGCCATGCTCACAGCTCGATTCCGCTTCGCTTCTTCTCGCTGTGGGGCTGCGCCCTATGAAACCAGCCAGTCAAAAGTCTCTTAGCAAGCAAGCTTACACGAGTCTTTTACTGTCTGATTTCGCATGGCTTGGCTGTATTACATATGATCGTGGCAAGTTCTTGCGATAACGTCAAGCTGCTGCTCACGAGTAAGGTCGATAAACTTAACAGCGTATCCTGATACACGGATTGTGAAGTTAGCGTACTCAGGTTTCTCTGGGTGCTCCATAGCATCTTTCAGTTTGTCAACGCCAAATACGTTAACATTCAGATGATGTGCTCCCTGATCGAAGTATCCGTCAAGTACGTGAGCGAGGTTTTCTTTACGCTCTTCATCAGAATGTCCAAGTGCACCTGGGTTGATTGTCTGTGTATTAGAGATTCCGTCAAGTGCAAGCTCGTAAGGAAGCTTAGC
>OGKB01001293.1_pt1 | contig 13599 bp, 8 predicted proteins | sample 1572351 | NCBI WGS metagenome assembly OGKB01 (sample SAMEA2582088, study PRJEB24529) | metagenome | biome: Human gut stool | place: China | collected 2011
AAGGAATAAAACGTAAAAACACTGCCTACAACCGTTCCCAATAATAACATCCAATTGAGCGAAATCACATTCAAAGAATCATAACCAAGCACAACTTCCATATAGATATGTTCAAACAAATGCGAAGGTGCCAATAAGATATCGACAACAATGTAAAGCAGAAATGTGAGATAAACCGCTTTAAACCGCCAGGTAGCCAACGCAATGAACGGATGACGAATGAAAGAAGCCCGCCACAGGTTCAATAACAGGACTGTTATTCCTCCCACGGTTGCCACCCGAATGTAGACTGACTCATACCAATCGTAATGTTCGCCATACACACAGACAAAGATTATGCATAAAATCACAATCCCCCACATCAAAGCGCCCAGCCAGTCAATGCCGAAGAGAGGTAACTTTGGCATCGAACGGTAATTGCGGAACAGAATCATAGTCGCTATCATCACAAGCAGCAATAAAGCAATAATCAACCAATGCATATATTCCCATTTAATCCAGAAAGCAGTATAAACGGTTATCAGTCCTGACAGTTGAAGACAGCCCTGCACCAACAGATAGATATAACAGAAGAAGACAGAAAGATCTCTCTGAGGGGTAAGCCAAAGCTGGATGGTAGAGTTACATTCAAAGGTAGCCCACATCCTGAAAATTCCACCAAAGAAACAAACCGTCACCAATAGCGGTACACTGCGGGTATACATACATATCAGATTACACAAAATAATGGCAATACCACATGTCAGGAAAGTGGTTTTCGAGGGAAAACGGAACTTCAGACGGAACATGATGGCAAACGTCAGCGACATCCCTACCAGAGAAGCATAACCCGCCATCATAATATCTTCCTGCATCAATGCCGTCGAGCCGACCATCTCACTGACTGCGGCCAGATAGACACCTCCGGAGAACTGGAAGATGATAACAAAGAGGATTACAATCCACGGCCTCAGCTTCTCCGGTACAAAATCACGCATTGCCGGAATGGCAAAAGGAGTTATTTCATGCATACTTTAATAGTTTACCACACATTCCACATTCATTCCGGCACGCAGGCGCTTCATATCTTCGGGTTTGTTTCCGTCCGAAAACTCGATACGTACGGGAATACGCTGCTCTACCTTCACAAAATTGCCTGCAGAATTATCCTGCGGAAGAAGAGAGAAACTTGCCCCCGTTGCCTGCGAAACAGATTTTACCACCCCTTTAAACACGACTCCGGGAATAGCATCTACTTCAATATCGACCGGATAACCTTCATCAATATGGGTTGTTTGGGTTTCCTTATAGTTAGCAACCACCCATTTATCGTTTTCGTCTACCAGATTGACCAATGTTTGTCCGGGCTGTACCAATACACCTTCCCGAATCTCTTTTCGTCCGGTAGTTCCGTCGCAAGGAGCCGTAATCACTGTATACGAAAGGTTTAACCTGGCTATTTCCAGAGCTGCTTCTGCCAGTTTTATACCGGCTTCGGTCTGTTCCAGACGTTCCGTCTGCTCCTGCTTGACGAGTGCTGTCGACTTTTTCTGACGAAGTAACAGTTCGTAACGTGCTTTCGATGCTTCAAAATTTGTTTTCACCGCATCGTATTGCTGACGGGTAACGGCATCTCGTTCCAACAAGTTCTGATAACGTTTATATTCGCGTCCGGCATTATCCATACGTATTTTAGCCTCCTGAATGCTGGCATCGGATACGGAAATATTGTTCTGGATGGTATGGATGGACGAAGTCATCACGGTCTTACCCGATAAGGCATTCTGATAATCAGCCTCTGCCTGTGCCAGTCTGAAACGAAACTCGGCATCTTCTATCAAGGCCAGTGTATCACCTTTATGCACCGTCTGATACTCCGTAAAATAGATTTTCCTGATGAAACCCTGTACCCGGCAGTTGACAGGTACGATGTGTTGACGCACCTGTGCATTGTCCGTAAACTCCACGTTTCCCCAATGGATAAAACGAGAGCAGACCCAACCGAGAGCCAGAAGCAACACGATAATAACAGAGATATTAAACGCCAGTTTTTTAGTTTTCTTATTCATAACGATTGATTTTAGATAGTTCCGGAGATATACAGAAGTTTATAATAATTAAATACAATATTGATCTGTGCATTTACCAGTTGCACCTCGGCAGCAAGTTTTGAGTTACTGGCATCCAGCATATCGGTGATCAGTGCCATATCATTTTTATAACGGTCACGGATAACGGCATAGTTCAGATTGGCGAGTTCCACACTTTTCCGCTGGGTATTCAGTTCCACATAAGTTTCCAGATATTTCACCTGTCCTGCATTGACGGCCAGTTCGGTTTGCTCTTTGGCATCTTCATACTGCTCTGTACTCCGCCGGATGGCAAACTTATCCCGGGCAACGGCCTTGTCAGCCTTAAACAGAGAAGAGAAATTATACTTCAACCCCACTCCTACATACCAATAGTTAAGGTTCTTATTGATGGGAGGCACTTCGATGGTAATAGGTCCATCCAGTTTGTTACCGGCAAACAGAGCAACCTTCGGGATCCGTTCCGATCGGGTAATCTTCTGCTGATGCCTGCTCATTTGCACTGCAAGCGACATCTGTTTCAATACGGGAGAGTTCGCGTAAGCGGCAGTAGTCCAGTTCTCTTTAGCTTCAACAGGCAGAGCTTTCGAAAGAATGGTAGTGTCCGGCTGTATACTGACATTTTCCGGCAGCCCCAGGCTGGTGGTCAAATTGTTATTCAGGATGGAGATTGTATTTTCAATCTGTGTACGGGTCAATTCCAGATTGGCCAACAACAACTCGTACCGGGTGATGTCGTTTTTCAGAACGACTCCTTCAGCCTCCTTCGCGTGGAGTTCCCCGATGACCTGTTTAGTCTGTTCAATGTTCTTCTCATATACCTGTAACATGTTCTGTTGTTTGAACAGGTCGAGATAATACCCAATCAGCAGAAAGCGCACCTTATCGCGGCTTGTATCCAGATTCAGACGGGCCATCTCTTCCTGCAAACGGGCAATGGCAATACTATTTGTGATGGCTCCTCCCGCATATACCACTTGCGTGGCTTCTATTGCAAAATTATTGCCATAATGCGGCATTGACGCATTGGACCCATTCGAAAAATTACGGTCTGTCAGCAATGCATCTCCCAGATAGCTGAATGACAAAGAAGCCTCAATCTCGGGCAGACGGGCATTTTTAGCAACCCTCACGCCTTCGTGTGCTTCACTGATACCGGTTGCGCACGGACGCAACGATTTACTGTTCTGGTCGGCAAGCGAAAACATCTCTTCAATGGACATGGTTTGTCGTGCCGCTTCCTGAGCATACACGCTCAAGGGACATAATGACGCATAGAGCATCATTATGAACAAAGTGAATTTGTTCATACGTTGTTACTTATGAATTTTAAGAAATAATAAAATGTAAAGAGGAAAAATCAGGTAAAGGGACTTACCTAATCCGAATTTTCTCTTCCCCACTGATGGAAGAGTGCAAGTTTGGTTAGTATACCTTGAAAGGACTCAAAACGGGGCTTTCTGTGTTTCTGTTTCATTCGTCTCGTGGAACTTTATGCTCCATCCGGGGGACAAAGTTACAAAAAAACAAGATTCAGGTGGCAACGGAAGAGGTTATTTTTTTCATACAGCCTCTCCGAAAACCAAGAGAGGGAGCCAAGCACGCAGCCAAACTCCCTCTCTTTATTCAGATTAATGTCTTATTTCTTATAGACTTTCAGATTCGTAATCTTGCTATCAAACTTCCCGGCTTTCTCTAATGGGAAAACCAAAGTACGGACATAATTCATAGAATCCTTTCCGGCATTATAGTAAAGTTTCTGAGTATTCATTTCCTCTACCACCTGACCGTTGATAAGCAAGCGGGTCGACTTATTATCACCACTGATACCGATGGTTGCTTTCTCACCTTTGTGAATACGGTGACTAAATGTATTCAAATAACCGTCACGGGCAAAACCTAACATACCACGGATCGGATCGGAAAGATAAAATACGGCATCGGGCGAACGGAACAGTTCTGTACCCTTTGCTTCGTCGGCTCCGTCAATATCGAATGTCACCAGATAGTCGTATCCGATTTCGCGATGGGGTGTCTTGCTACCCGGAGCAACAGAGGCCTGCTCGTATACCAACCCTGGTGCTGTACCGATACGCCCGAGTTGGTTCACACCCGGAGCCTCACTGATGGCATTACGTTGTTTGTCGAAGTCGGCATAAGGAACAGACGTATCTTTTCCTGTCCACATCTTCACAGCCAAAGTCTGCAAAGCCGGATAAACGCGGTGGTGAATATCTTTTGTCGAGATACCGTTGCCTACATGGTCGTTCCATACGGCAAACATACCACCCAGGACAGAAGGATCTTTCTCCGGGAAAACTGCTTTGCCGATGTGTACAGGAGTCCAGTTCTCATACAGATACTTCGTGTTCAGGTAGTCATAATAGTATCCGGCAGCCGGAACGATGTATACCAGCCCATCAGGAATACTGATCAGCTTATATCCCTGTTCGATCATATCTTTCGGATTGGCATAGCCATTGTACCAGGCACTCATGATCACATTCTCCGATTTCACCGGTGTATCACCTTTGGCATGTGTCAGCGCTCCCCATACGCAAGCCTGTTTGCCAAAACTCTCTACATAACGGATATAGTGGTCGGTGAAAGCACGGAACTTCTCTACCACATCTTTCTTTTTATTAGAATATTCGTCAGTACCGATATGCACTTTCTTTCCACGGAATACCGGTTCGTCTCCTTCCAGATACTCCTTAAAGAGACCATCCATAAACTTATAAGTTTTAGGATTGAACAAGTCGAGGTGATCCATGCCATATTCTTTGCTGCCGATCTCCGGTTTATAATGTGTAAAGGCAAGAGTATGTGCCGGAGCATCGATCTCGGGAATGATCTCTACATAAAGATTCTCGGCCAGCTTTTGCAAGTCGATAAATTCACGTTTGGTGTAATATCCGTCTTCGGCAGTCAGTCCGGGATACGTATCCGACTCCAGACGGAACGCAGCATAAGTCTTCGACCAATCATGTTCAAAGTACTGTTTAAAGCCATTATCATTCAGGTGAATCTGCAAAGTATTCATCTTGTAATAAGCCATGATCTTCACATAGTCCTGAAGGAAAGCAAGAGGAATAAACTTACGTCCGCAGTCTATCATGAAGCCACGCACGGCATAGTCGGGAAAATCGCGCAAAGTTCCTTTCGGGAACCGGTGGTTTTCACTTTGTTCCGCAATCTGGAGCAAAGTACGGGTTCCCCAATATACGCCTATGCTTTCGGGAGCAGTCAGCAAGATCCGGTCGGTTACTTTTACCGTATAACCTTCTTTACCCAACTTTTTATCTGCGCGGATGGCAAGGATCACGTCGCCGGCTCCGCCTTTGCCCTGTACCACTTCGGGTTTATAGCCAAACATTGTTTCACAATCATCGGCCAGCATACGGGCTATGCGCAACAGTTCCGGCTGATTGGCGGGACAGACAATCTTTGTAGCTTCGGTAGGCACAAACGCTCCTTCGGCACCTTTCCACTCTTTCAGTTCGGGAATCACAAAAGGTTTGGGATTAACAACTGCACTGATGCCGGGACAAACCAGGCATAGTGCCACAAGAATCATAAAGAATCGGTTAACAAGTTTCATATCGTGTCGTTATAAAAGGGTTAATTCAACCGGACATCCGATTGCGGAACCAAAAGTAATGTAAATCTATCGATTGTACAACATTCTGTTCAAAATAAAAGAAAGTTGGCACCCCGGCAGACAAAATTACATATCCGCTGAAGTGCCAACGCGGGGTCTTTGTTTCCGCTGAAACGGTGACCTCATCACAAACAAAACAAACATCAAGCTGATGGCAAACACCAACTTGCTACAGAAGTCCTTTTCAGGGAACCTCACGGTCTCTCATCCGTAGATCTTAAATAAGTTTACCGGACAAATCGGGGAGAGTAAACCAGAAAGTCGATCCTTCTCCGACCTTTGAGTCCACCCCAATTGTTCCGTGCAATCGGTCGACAATGATTTTACAAAGGGGCAATCCGAGTCCCAGCCCCTGCACAAAGTCGTCAAGTTTCACAAAACGTTCAAATATAAATTCCTTTTTCTCTTCGGGAATACCACATCCGGTATCCGTCACGTAAAACCAGATCCGTCCTTCCTCTTTCTTCCGATAACCTAAGCGGACCGTTCCTTTCAACGTGAACTTTATGGCGTTACACAGCAGATGCTCCAATATCTGTATCAACCGGCCCCGGTCTGTGTAAATATGCCCTCCGAGTTGCTCTCCGTCCCAAGCCAACACGAGGTTACGTGATTCCGCCTTGGGCCTGTATATCTGTTCAATCTCCTCCATCAACGGGTCGAGGAGAACATCCGAACCGGCCATATTCATCACACCCGACTCAATGTTAGAGAGGTCGATCACATCGTTCATCAACCGCAAAAGATGTTCCGTATTGCTTTGTATCAAGCCGATATATTCCTGCCGCTCCTTCTCATCGTCCACAATGGAAAGAAGGGATGCAAAACCGACAATCGCATTCAAGGGAGTACGTATCTCGTGGTTCATGTTCGCAATCAATGCCGACTTCAGCCGATTTGCTTCTTCCGCCCTTTCCTTGGCGGCTGTCAGCTCTTCTTCCAAGGCCTTCCGTTTGGAAATCGACATCAGCGAGCCTTCTACCGTCAGCAACTTGCCATTCCCGTCGTACTTACCGGGGATGGCATGCATCTCCAACCACTCCAACACCAGTCCTTCTTTCTTTTTGGCCCAGAAACGGAGTTCAATAACTACTTTCTTGGCTTTGCCATCCAGCAATTCGCGACAGGCCCTGACCACACGGGGGCGGTCTTCCTTGTATATGCCCTCGTAAACACGCGTAATAGAAACCGGGAACAAATCATTATGAATAATCTCCCACCCTTCGGGATCGTCCGACGGACGGGCATCAAACCAGACCATACGTTCCGCCAGTTCCCATTTCCATGGGAAAACCTCTGCAACCCCAAGCGTCATCAGCAGCTTGCGGTTCACTTCATTCAGCATCTGCTGAGTCCGCAACAGTTCGGTTTGTTCTTTTTGTTTCATTTATGCGTTATTTATTGATACATACGATATTCTGTGAGTGTCATCCCGGTATGCTTCCTGAAAAAGCGTCCCAATGACGACTGGTTCGCAAAATTTGTCTTGATGGATATCTCCTGTATATTCATGGTAGAGTTCTTCAGCATGGCTTTGATCTCTAAAATGGTATACTCTACAATCCAGTCTTTCGCCGTCTTTCCGCTTGCTTCTTTTATCACCATCGACAGATATTTGGAGGTGATACACAATTTGTCGGCATAAAAGGCGACATCTTTATGTTCTCTGTAATGCTGCATTATCAAACAAAAGAACTCATGTGCCAACTTGCTTTTACCCAAGTCCGACTCTCCTTTCACCAGATGGGACTTGCCATAATAGTCGTTGTAGATGTCCAGATAAAAAATCCTCAACAACAGCAGTACGGACTCTCTCCTGAAAAAGTGGGTAGGATCTTTGGCCCGTTCTGAGAGCGATTCATAAAAACGCTTGAACCGCCCGATCTCTTCTCCGGTCAGTTCGTACCAGTAATGGCTCCTCATATAAACATAGAAAAGAGGAGAAAAGCGACTGAACCCACTCAACGTATCATCAAAAAGCGCACGGGAGAGCACGACTATATCACAAAGAAAATCACTGCTCAACTCGGTTATCGAAACCAATTGCCCAGGCAGAATAACTGCCAGCTCGTTCTTCGTAAGAATGTGGATATTGTCAAAGATACAAACCTTAGCGGTCCCTCTCAAACATAAAATAATCATTCCGGCTTCAGTATAGGAAGGAGCAGAGGTCACACGAATGTGCTTCATATTCTCACAAACCATGAGTTCATCCCCCAATAAAGTCGTGGCATAACTATCTGTTATCAATTTCTCACTATCCCTGTTTGGCATCAGAATTCTTTCATTGTTGATACAAAAGTAAAATAACTATGCTAACCCCGTTACCGCACAAGACTTTTGGTATCACAATACGGAAATATGGGGGCTCTTCTTGACATTTTTTTATAAACAAAATGTCTATAAGACTATAAACAACCTATTCCGCATCTGTTTGTTCGCCCTGTTAATGTATATTGGATTCCGTTCATATCTTTAATATTTTAAGAAAGGGATAGGGACGGAAAAGAATAGATTTCCTATTTTTGCAACCAAATATAACTATAGCAACAAAGATCATGCGTTATCTACTCTCAGCGCCTTCGCACATAAAGGCCACCATCCAGCTTCCGGCGTCAAAAAGTATCAGCAACCGTGCGCTTATCATCCATGCACTGTCGAAGGGCAATGACGCGCTTTCGAACTTGTCCGACTGTGACGATACGAGGGTCATGGTCAAGGCTCTGACAGAGGGAGGGGAAGTAATCGACATCCTTGCCGCCGGAACGGCCATGCGCTTCCTGACAGCCTATCTGAGCAGTACGCCGGGCACTCACATCATCACCGGGACGGAACGGATGCAGCAGCGCCCCATACAGATATTGGTGAACGCCTTACGGGAACTGGGAGCCAGTATCGAATATACCCGCAACGAGGGTTTCCCGCCCCTGCGGATTGAAGGGGCACCACTGGCCGGCAACGAAATTACATTGAAGGGCAACGTGAGTTCACAATACATTTCGGCCTTGCTGATGATCGGGCCGATCCTGAAAAACGGTTTGCAGCTCCGGCTGACAGGTGAGGTCGTCTCGCGCCCGTATATCAACCTGACCCTGCAACTGATGCGCGACTTCGGCGCCCAAGCCGACTGGGTCTCCGAAGATTGCATCACCGTCAGCCCCGGCGGATACACGGATACCCCTTTCACCGTAGTCGAGCCACAGCCTTACCGCTGCGTCCCGTTTACTGTAGAGAGCGACTGGAGCGCAGCCTCTTACTGGTATCAGATGGCTGTCTTGTCTTCCGAAGCGGATATTGAACTGACCGGACTGTTCCGCCACAGCTATCAGGGGGACAGCCGGGGAGCGGAGGTATTTGCCCGGCTGGGAATAGAAACCGAATATACGGAAGAAGGCATACGGCTGAGGAAAAACGGCAGCTGTGTCAAACGGCTGGATGAAGATTTCGTCGACATCCCGGATCTGGCGCAGACGTTTGTCGTAACTTGTGCACTACTGGATGTCCCTTTCCGGTTCACCGGGCTGCAAAGCCTCAAAATCAAAGAGACAGACCGCATCGAAGCTCTTAAAGCGGAAATGAAGAAACTGGGGTATGTGTTACACGACGAGGACGACAGCATTCTGTACTGGAACGGCGAACGCATAGAGCCGCAGGTATGTCCCGTCATAAAGACGTATGAAGATCACCGCATGGCCATGGCTTTTGCCCCGGCAGCGATTCATTATCCGACAATACAGATCGATGAGCCACAGGTCGTATCCAAGTCATATCCCGGATATTGGGACGATTTGCGCAAAGCCGGTTTTATGATCGAGGCGCATGCAGCAGAGTAATACTAAATATTTATTATTTAATGAAGAGCATTCCCATCTCCGGACACAGAATCCTCTAAGTTAAAATATACACAAAGATAGCATAAAGAAACACCGAGCTATCAGAAAGACAGTAAAAAGCCTTTTTCACTGACTGTACCCTTTACAAAAAAGGAGCAACCGGAAGAAACATGCAGGCAAAACCGGGCAAATGGAGGTGAAAAGCCGGGCTTTTTCTCCTCGAGAGCCTTGATTGGGAGTGAAAAGAGCCGGGCTTTTCCGAAAAAGAAGTAAGCATTTGGTCGAAAAGAAGTAAGCATTCCCGGAAAATGCTTACTTCTTTTTCAAATATCTCTATATGTTTTGGCCGATAACATATATTGTTACGGAGACAGAGGGTCTACGGGAACTATTTTACTTCTGGTTGGATGACCGGGAGAAGGCTTCACGAAGTATCGAAAGGACAGGTATTCCACCATTAAGCGGACAGGCGGTACGGGATGGCATCGCTTACGTTTCTCCACTGATTGAAAACAGGCAGAATTACTGCCGGAAAGATAAACAGACAAACGAAATGGCGGCGTTTTTTCACCCCCGCCTTGTCCAATGGCCGAAATAACGAAAACCGGGAGGCTTTCGTTAGCATTTTGACAAATTGGCAACGGGACAATACTTAAACTTTGATGTCGGCGAAAGCAATGCTGTATTCCTCGTTCATCATCCGCTTATAATCTTTTGTAAACGCGGCATAACGCCTGATGGCCTCCTCCGGGTTATTCTGTTTCCGAAGGGCGCAAACCGTGTAGGCAAGTGCCATATCCGACAAAGGATCGGCTATGAAAAGGATGTTACAAAGACGGATGACGATACTGAACCGGGCATCTTTGTAAGCAAGTTCCAGCTGTTCGGGCAGCAGAGAATGAATCAGAGATTCCACCTTTTGTTTATAATAATCGAAGAGATCGGATTCGACAGTAGATATGAACTTGCCCCGCAGAAGTATTTCCAACCATTCGGCACGGATGGCACCGGGACTCTCCTTCTTTTTCTTTTCGGGAGAAGTAAGAGCAATCAGACGGATATAATCGCAATAGAACTCTTCACCAAACACCAGGCAGAAGTATCCGTTGCGGAATACAAGCTCGATACCGTCTACATCCTGCAATATCTTTCTCAGATGATTCATGGCTACTCCCTTCAGGTTCTTCACGTTACTATCGGGTTTGTCCGGCCAGAATATCTTATTCATATCCGATGAAAGCACCCCTCTCTTCCCCACACTGTTCAACAGAATATATAAAAAGAGAACACGCAGCTTAGGACTGAGCATATAAGTTATATCACGCCCGGCATTGTCGAGTATGGTAAACATACCAAAAAGAAAAATCGCATTCTTATCGGGCGGCAATACAGCCGGCAACTCATCCCACTCAGAAGGTTCTTTTCCAAGTTCGGATTCCTCGATCTCAGGCAGCTCCATAACCGAAAGTTCCGGGGCACTCTGCCCTCTTTCGGGAAGAACCCCGGCAGATGTTTCCTCCGGGGATGCCGCATTCCGTTTCCGCCTGTAACGTATGATTCCCCATACACAGCCCATCAAGAGCAATACCCCGCCAACGATTCCCCCGGTCAGCCTGTTGTTCAGAGTGGTCCGCATCCGGCTGTAATATTCCACATCGGCCAGAGTCACCGGCGGAGCAGCCAGAGAATAGAGGCGGGTAGTCACCTGACCGTGCTTCTCGAACTCCTGAACAGAGCAGTAGAACTCGCCGAGTTCTTCATTGAAATAAAGATTAGCATTGGTGGCAATCTCTTCCGAAACAATGGGAATGCTGTCTCCTACCACTTCACACTCTCCGTCACGGACGGACAAACGGTACAGTTGCAAAGTGGAATTGGGCAGATATTCCGGATACCCCAACAAGAACAGGTATTTTTCATCGGCAGAGAGTATCATATTGCGGGGGACCACCCGGTTGACCGCCGGTGCTTTCACTTCCCAGAGTTTCCGTACCGAACGGGTGTTCATATCCACCCGGTACAGATCGTACAGATAGTTGCGTCCCACATTCTGATCACCGGCTTCATTGCCCATGCCTCCATAAAGGTAAACCCGTTTGTAATCGCGGCTGACGGCCATACCGGAAAAATAGCGGGGAGTTACCCGGTCGCCTGAGAAAGTCAGTGTATCCCAGCGGCAAGTTTTCAGGTCGTATGCAAGAAACGTATTGCTATACCTGCGGCTTCCGTAACCGCCAAACAGAAAGAATTTCTTTTCGGCCGGATGAAAGAATCCGCTATGATGATGGAGTTGCTGACAAAGATAATCGGTACTGGCGGAACGCCACTCGTTGGTGGAAAGATCGAGTGCCGCCACCATGGCATCACCGTGCGAGTCGGCTACTTCGTAGGTATACAGTTCGCGGGAAGCCTCATCCAGGAAGTTCATACCCAGACGAAGCTGAACCGGCAAAGGATTCTTATAAGGCACCTGTGACAATTCGTGGGTATAGAGGTTGAACGTAGACAGAGAATCCTGATTAAAGAAAAGAATCTCCTGATGTGTTTTGTCAAAGTTCAGACCGGAGGGTGTGGAAGAGTAATCCGTAAAAAGCTCTTTCCAATAGTAGGACTGATTGATAAGCCACATGGGGTTGGTAACCCGTCCCACAACATGTCCCCGGCTATCGTGTACATCTTCTCCGCTACTCTCGTTCAAAGGGAATATCATGATCTCTTCTCCGTCGGTAAGCGACAGGTTACGGATGGCATACGAAGCCACGTCCAGAATGTATTCACATTTACCGAAATAAATATGCGGAGAGAAGCCGCCTTTCTCCAATCCCAGATTAGAGATCTCTTTGCTTTGGCTGCCAACGGTTATCCGGGCCTGGTCTTTGTGTATGTCCAGCGCAATGGAGACGGGCAACCAACGATGGTCATAATCTTCTTTATTCAGTTCAAAAGTACAAAAGATACGTTTGCCGTCTTCGTTAAAAGAAAAAGAACAGCGGTCACCGGATTTATGAAGATAGGTGAAGCTATAGGTCTTTCCGGCATCCCGGTCTTCCAGATAAAGGATATAACCGGGACTCTCCACATTCCGTACCAGATAGTCAAAAGAGATGCAGAAGGTGTTGGTAAAGGTACGCTGATGTTCCTCGCGCAGGACAGAATAAGTGGCACGCTCACTGATCCGCTTCTCATTTCCATAGAAAAGAAGTCCCTGCGGGAAACAATCGGCTATACAAAGCCATATCATTCCGATAGCAAACAAACATCTCAACCTTCTCATATACTGTTCTTCGATAAATGCGTCATCCGTTCCATAGTGCAACAAAAATACGAAAAATAATAGAAATGACAAACGTATACCGGGGGATTAGTGCCCCCGGGAGTAAGAGTAAGGCAGATCCGTCTTCAGGGTACCACGGCGGAGATCGGGACTGCTACGGCAGGATAGGTGTTCCCATGCGAAAAGGCATAAGTAGACTCTGTCCCCATCAGGGGATTTACATAATCGACAGGACTGAAAGGTACTTTTTGTTGTGTACACGAAGCCAGCAAAAGGGCTGCACTAACGATAAAGGTAATCGAAATATTCTTCCTCATAGCTCAGAAATTGAATTTTAAACGAGGCTGTGTCGAAACTCTTTTCACCACAGAGTATCACAGAGTTTTTTTTCACTAATAATCAGTAACTTAAAAACACCTCTGTGTTACTCTGTGTCCTCTGTGGTGAGTTATGACACACCCTCTTGCATTTAATTTATGCTGCGAAGCTAATGAGGAAGGGTTAGAAGGAGGGTTAATTCCCGGTTAACCCTCCAGAGAAAAATCATTAACCGGGATTATTTTCTTCTTACAACCTGCAAATTGGATTGTCGTGCATAACCGATCCGGAAATTCAGGGGCTTGGGATCGCCCAACTGATAAGCATCTCGCAACTCCGGCTGAGAATATTGCGAGAAAGCTGAGATAGGTTTATAAAAGGTACCGTACAAAGTAACCGTCCACATCTCCGGGTCGAAACAGGACAACGGGATGGAAGAGTCGT
>OGKB01001296.1_pt1 | contig 13575 bp, 10 predicted proteins | sample 1572351 | NCBI WGS metagenome assembly OGKB01 (sample SAMEA2582088, study PRJEB24529) | metagenome | biome: Human gut stool | place: China | collected 2011
CCTGTGGTGATGGAACATGGTTTACAGCCAACGCATACTTTTGTTTTTCTCTTTGGACAGACACGTTTTTCGATCGGTCTTCCTTTTTCGATCATTAAGATGTTTAATTCTGGTTTTTCTTTGATCAGTTCATAGGCGCAGAAGATACCGGACGGGCCGGCGCCGATGATGATCACGTCAAAGTGTTCTCCGGATTTCATATCACAAGTCTCCTTTCGGGTGAGCATATACGGACACCAGGACAGGGAGCGTTCCTTGCACACCATTCTTTATCGTATCATAGTTCTCCCCGACACGCAAGATGAGAGAAACGAAAATCAGATCATTGATATGGGAAAGAATACCGGCAAAATTGTCTAAAAATTAACGTTAAACAAAAGATTATTAAGTAAAGAACATAAAAGACTTGATTTATTTAATAATTACGTGATAGAATCGACAATATGTTAAGAAACAAATTCAATAAGCCATAGAGGGGAAAGCAGGCATACCTGCGTGAGCAGGTGTGACCGATGAAAAAATTGCAGAGGAGTGAATCATATGAGCAGATTGGAGATCATGTCCCCGACCCGCGCGCGGATCGTGATGGAGGGACTTTATAAAGATTTGGAGAGAAGAATCGAATCGAGCCCGCCTGGGCTCTGTCCTGTTGATATGGCGAGAGCGTTTCTGGAGCTCTGCCACGCGCAGACGTGCGGAAAATGCGTTCCGTGCCGGATCGGTCTCGGGCAGTTAAACCAGCTGATCCGTGACGTATTAAACGGAAAAGCGACAATGGATACGCTGGATCTCATGGAGAAGACGGCGCTTTCCATCATGGATTCCGCGGACTGTGCGATCGGCTATGAGGCGGCGAACATGGTCTATAAGGGGCTGATCGGCTACCGAGATGACTATGTGGAGCACATCAAGAACGGCCGCTGTACCTGTACATACAACCAGCCGGTCCCGTGTGTCGCGATCTGTCCGGCCCATGTGGACATTCCGGGTTATGTGGCGCTCGTGGAAGAAGGAAGATATGCCGATGCGATCCGTCTGATCCGGAAGGACAACCCGTTCCCGACGACCTGCGGTTTTATCTGTGAGCATCCGTGTGAGGCGAGATGCCGGAGAAACATGGTCGACGATGCGGTCAATATCCGGGGACTGAAACGGTTCGCGGCAGATTACGCGGGTGTTGTGGATCCGCCGAAATGTGCTCCGTCGACCGGGAAAAAGGTCGCTGTCCTCGGCGGCGGTCCCGGTGGTTTAAGCGCAGCTTACTACTTACAGCTCATGGGACATCAGACTACCGTATATGAGATGCTTCCGAAGCTTGGCGGCATGCTCCGCTACGGAATCCCGAACTACCGTCTCCCAAAGGATCGGCTGGATGACGATATCAACGCGATCTTAAAGACCGGCGTGGAAGTAAAATATGGCTTAAAGATCGGTGTGGACATCACGATCCAGGAACTGCAGGAACAGTATGACGCGGTGCTCATCACGATCGGCGCCAGCACGGATAAGAAGCTTGGACTTCCGGGTGAGGACGCGGACGGCGTTCTCTCCGCGGTACAGTTCCTGCGGAGTGTCGGAAAAGACGAGATCATCGACCTGACCGGAAAGGAAGTCGTTGTCATCGGCGGCGGAAACGTGTCCATGGATGCAGTCCGCACGGCAAAACGACTTGGAGCGAAGAAAGTCAGCATTTTATATAGAAGACGGAGAAACGATATGACGGCGCTGCCGGGTGAGATCGAGGGCGCGATCGCGGAGGGGATCGAGATCGTGACTTTAAAGGCCCCGGCTTCTCTGGATGTCGGAGAAGACCATAAGATCCATGGCATCTACGCGACCCCGCAGATGATCAGCGCGATCAGGGACGGCCGCGCCAGCGTGAAGCCGACCGGAGAGCCGGATGTCTACATCCCATGCGATATCCTCATCAAGGCCATCGGACAGGATATCGAGTCCGGACATTTCGAGAAAGCCGGGATCCCGGTATCCCGCGGAAAGATCGTGACCTTAAAGAGCGGTGCATTTGAAAACATGCCGGGCGTCTTCGCGGGCGGCGACTGCTCAAGCGGTCCGGCATCTGTAATTAAAGCGATCGCAGCAGCGAAGGTTGTTGCGGCGAACATCGATGAATACCTGGGTTACCACCACGAGATCACGAGCGGAGTGGAAATTCCGGAGGCGAGCTTAAAGGACAAGACTCCGTGCGGACGTGTGAACTTAATGGAGCGGGAAGCAGGCGAGCGTGTCTGTGATTTCGAGGCAGTCGAGAAGTGCATGACCGAGAAGGAGGCGAAGCAGGAAGCCGGACGGTGCCTGCGCTGCGACCATTTCGGATACGGAATCTTTAAAGGAGGCAGGAGTACATTATGGTAAATATGATCATCGACGGAAAACATGTTTCGGCAGAGGAAAATATCACGATCATGGAAGCTGCTGAGAGAAACGGGATCCCGATCCCGAAGCTCTGTTACTTAAAGGGGATCAACGAGATCGCGGCCTGCAGAGTCTGTGTCGTGGAGCTGGAAGGAAAAGAAAAGCTGATCACATCCTGCAACAACGTCGTGAAGGATGGCATGGTCATCCATACGAACAGCCCGAAGGTCCGGAATCACAGAAGAAATACGGTCCAGCTGCTGCTGTCCCAGCATGATAACCGCTGCGTGGTCTGTCCGAGAAACGGAAACTGTGGTCTGCAGCAGGTGGCATATGATCTGAATATTCTGGAAATCCCGTTTAAGCAGGAACCGGAATATCAGCCGTGGGATAAGAATTTCCCGCTGATCCGTAATTCCGCGAAGTGCATTAAGTGCATGCGCTGTGTTCAGGTCTGTGATAAGATCCAGGGACTCGGGATCTGGGATGTGGAAGGAACCGGTTCCAGAACGACCGTGAATGTTGCAGGACATAAGACGATCGGGGAAGCGAACTGCGCTCTCTGCGGTCAGTGTATCACCCACTGTCCGGTCGGCGCCCTCTCGGAGCGCGACGATACGGAAAAAGTCTGGGAAGCGATCGAAAATAAAGAGAAGATCGTTGTGGCGCAGGTTGCCCCGGCGGTCCGCACGGCCTGGGGAGAGGAACTTGGACTCTCCGGCGCGGACGCTCCGGTCGGAAAGATCTTCGACGCATTAAAGAGAATGGGCGTCGATTACGCGTTTGATACGGTATTTTCCGCGGATCTCACGATCATGGAGGAGAGCACGGAGTTTATCAGCCGTTTCACAAGCGGCGAACTGAAAGACCGTCCGATGTTCACCTCATGCTGCCCTGGCTGGGTTCGATTTGCGAAGAGCCAGTTTCCGTATATGGTGAACTATCTCTCCACGGCGAAATCCCCGCAGCAGATGTTCGGTGCGGTCATGAAGACATATTTTGCGGAAAAACTCGGAGTTTCTCCGGATCAGATCTTTACGCTCTCCATCATGCCCTGCGTGGCAAAGAAAGGCGAGCGTGAGATGGACCTGTTCTACGGGGAGTATGCCGGACATGACGTCGATGCGGTTCTCACGACGAGAGAACTCGTGAAGATGATCCGCTCCGCCCATATCCGTCCGAATACACTGGTCGAGATCCCGGGCGACAGCCCGATGCACGCGGGAACCGGCGCCGGTGTGATCTTCGGCGCGACCGGCGGCGTTATGGAAGCAGCCCTGCGCACCGCATATTTCACCTTAAAGGGCGAGAATCCGCCGGCAGACGCGTTCCGTGCGGTCCGCAGTGAAGGATTCCAGGAAAACGCAGGAGTCCAGGAAGCGGAGTTTACGATCGGAGACATTAAGCTGCGCACGGCGGCAGTCAGCGGCCTTGGAAATACACGGAGACTGCTGCAGCAGATCGAGCGCGGGGAAGTCCACTACGACTTTGTCGAAGTCATGGCCTGCCCGGGCGGCTGCGTCGGCGGCGGCGGACAGCCGATCCACGACGGAGAGGAGCTGGCGTTTACGAGAGGCAGAAAGCTCTATGCGCTGGACGCAAAAGCAAAATTGCGCTACTCCCATGAGAACCCGGATATCAGGGAGATCTACAGCGATTTCTTTGGAAAGCCGATGTCCCATAAGGCGCATATGTTATTGCATACGGAGCATTGGAAAAATAATTAAAGTGTCAGTTAAATTACGGATATAGGAAAAGCACGCAGATGCAAAAACGTCTGCGTGCTTTTCCTGTATCGAAAGATCTTGGATGCTATGCCTTTTGACGGCTCATGAAGGAATATGCGGAGTTTATTTGGCTGCGCTCTGAAATACAGCGTTTATTGACTGAGCAGCCAATCTATGAGATTTTCGGATCTGATGCCGTCATAGGAAGCATCAAGCCCTGGTTCAAGCGATAAAACGATTTTTTCGTAGTTATCACGGATGTTTTGCAGCGGTGTAAGTTCCCGATTGCGTACATCCTCACTCATCATAGATTCTGTCACCTGGATATACTTTTTAGCATCGGCTTTCGTTGCAATAAAGTCTACTTCGGCGCTGCCGATCTTGCCGATCGCTACATCATAACCCCTGCGAAGCAATTCAAAGTAAACGACATTTTCGATGGCATGACCGCTGTCACGATTACGGAAGCCCAGCAGATAATTGCGAAGGCCGATGTCAACGATATAGTATTTTCCCAACGTGCGGAGGTATGCCTTTCCCTTGATGTCAAAGCGCTTGATCTCATAGAAAAAATAGCTTTCCAGAAGTGCATTCACATATGCCTGCACAGTATGTGCGCTAGGAGCGCCCTTGCGTTTACCATCATCAAGGAGCCCTTCGTTTATCAAAGTGTTGCCTATGGAGGAAATGGATACGCTGGAGCCGATATTGTCGGCAAGGAACAGGATGATCTTGCGAAGAAGCGTGGGGTCTGTGATCTGTTTTTGCCCCCTGCGTTTTTCACGTTCCAAAATATCACGGATGACTACCGTGGAATAGATACCGTCAAGAAGAGACAGTGCTTTTTCCTGATCCAGACCGACATCGGCGATTCCCGGCATTCCGCCGAATCTTATATAGGCATCAAATACCTCACGCAATTCATAATGTTCCCCGTTTTTGTCGAATACCTGTTTGCGGAGTCCCCCGAGCGCGCTTTGTATTTCATGTACTTCAAAGCCGTGAAAATCAAGAAATTCATGGAATGAGAGCGGCAGCATTCTGATTTCTACACACCGCCCGGAGAGGTAGGTGGAATACTCCGAAGAAAGAAGGTAAGCGTTTGATCCAGTAACATAGATGTCACAGTCAAAATCTACACGGAAGGCGTTTACCGCGTCCTCCCATGCTTCGATCCTCTGCAGCTCATCAAAGAAGAGATACATCCGCTTTCCGGGAACAATACGTTCTTTTACATAGCGATAAATATCGTCGGCATTCATCCTGCGAAAATCAAAGGATTCAAAATTCATTTCAAGGATCTGTTCCGGAAGAACACCGGTATTTTTCAAATGCTGAACCATCAGCTTTAACAGACTGGACTTTCCGCAGCGGCGAATACCAGTAATCACTTTGACCGGTTCTGTATCTTGAAAACCTATCAGCTTATTCAGGTAACTGTCACGCTGCCTGAGTTCATGGGAACCTATCATGTCTATCACCTCCTGCAGTATTAGTATGGCATAAACTGGTGAAATAATCAAGTAATTGCATTATAGTGCAAAAAGCTTTTTACTTTCGACAGTTTTTGCAAACATAAACAAATAATAAAAAGATCCGGCAGGATATCTGGACAATATATCCTGCCGGAGAGAGGGGGATGAGTGAAAATTACTGCTTCTGTTTTTTAGTGAGTACGTTTTTTAAAACAGGAACCATTGCGAAAGCAATGATTACAAGCAGGATGATGATTGCAATCGGGCGGGAGAAGAAATACGGGATGAGTCCGCCCTTCGGTGCAGCCATGATCAAGGTTCTGCGGAAGTTGGATTCCAGAATATCGGCAAGGACAACGCCGAGAACCAGAGGTGCCGGTTCAAATCCGTAGATTTTCATAAGGTATCCGATGAGACCGAACACGAGCATGATGATAACTTCGTACATGCTGTTGCTCAGTGCATAAGTACCGATGCAGGATAATGCAACGATGATCGGAACGAGAACAGAGTTTGGAACGAGGCAGACTCTTGCCATCTGTCTTGCCATGGAAACTCCGATGATTCCCATCAGCACATTCGCGAAAAGGAAACCAAGGAAGATCGCATAAGTAGTTGGAGCCTTAGAACCTGTAAACAGGTCACTGCCAGGCTGTAAGCCATGCATGAGAAGCGCTCCGTAAAGGATTGCTGTGACCGGGCTTCCAGGAATACCTAAAGTGAAAAGTGGGATCATGGCACCGCCGCAGGCTGCGTTGTTTGCGGCCTCAGAGGCAGCAATTCCGACAATGGAACCTTTTCCGTATTCTTCCGGATTTTTAGAAGTCCGTTTGGAAAGACCATAACTGATCCATGCGGCGATGGAACAGCCGGCAGCAGGGATAAATCCGATAAATGCACCGATAACAGAACTTTTTAACATGGTAGGAGTTAATAGACCGGCATTGCCTTTTTCCCAACGCTTTCCCTTTAAGGCAGCTGCCGGGTCGTCAACAATGGTTGCACCGGTTCCTGTCATCAGCTTTTCAACGAGGATGAGAACCTGGGAGATTGAGAATAATCCGATCAGGATCGGTGTGGAGTCAAGACCATCCTCAAGCCAGAGCTGTCCGAACGTGAATCGAGACACACCGCTGATGGAGTCCATGCCGATGCAGCCGATCAGAAGACCTAACAGAGCGGCGAAGATTCCTTTTGCCTGGTTATCTCCTGTGAGTCCGGCAACGACGAGAACACCGAAGCAGGCAACGAGGAAATACTCAAGGCAGGAGAACATCTGACTGATTCTTCCGAGTGCCGGGGCAAATAAGATCAGGCAGATGGCACCAATGATACCACCGACAACGGATGCGATGGTTACGACGGACACGGCCTCCATGCCGCGGCCTTTTTTCGTCATTTCATAGCCATCCTGTGTGGTCGCCGCAGATGCCGCGGTACCTGGTGTATGGCACAAAACAGCAGTGATGGATCCGCCGTACACACCGGTTGTGTACATTGCGGTCATCATGACAAGGGCAGCTGTGGGGCTCATGGAAAATGAGATCGGCAGCAGCAGGGCAATACCGACGGACGGTCCCAATCCGGGAATAATTCCGATGATCATTCCGCCTACAACACCGACGAGCAGTCCGAGAAAGACATCGATGGAGAGGAACGAACTCAATGCGAGTGATAAATATTCAGCCATTTTATAAGCTCCTTTCCTTAAATATAACGGAACAGTTGTCCGAGAATGCCGACTTTATAGATCGGGAGATGAAGAATGATAACGAAAACAACATAACAGATCAGGGTGTAGAGAACGGTGATCACAATGTTTACTTTCCAGGACTTCAGCTTTAAATATTTCATGGAAAGCAGCATAAAGATCGGTGTCGCGATCCAGTATGTGATATAGCGTAAGCCAAGGAAATAGATAAAAATAAAAAACATGAACAGGAATGCGTATTTACTGCTCTTTATAGTCATGGAGTAGTGGAAATCCCCATCCTGCTCCTTGGTGAGCCGGAGACCTTTCAGAATAATAAATACAGAACATAATCCCATTAACAGGGACAGAGTGATCGGAAGATAGGAAGCCTGTCCAGGAATCTGTACCGCAGTAAAGAACACTGCGATACAGAAGATGAGAAGAACGGTTCCTACCCATACGTCGCGATGAAACTTTTTTGCCATATGGATAAACTCCTTTTCTTATGTGGGAATGATCAGTTACTGTACGTTCCAGATCATTTTTCTGGTTTCAACCTGGCTCTCAAGAAGTTCTTTGAAGTCCTCACCGGAGGTATTGTCGAGCTGAAGACCAAGAGCAGCCATATTTTCGATATAGTCAGGATCTTCCATTGCTTTTAATAATGCGTCAGTGGTCGTGTCGACGATATCCTGTGGAACACCATTCGGATAGAAGTATCCGCGAGCTGCGAATGCGACAAAGTCTTCACCGGTTGCCTCTTTGATCGTAGGAACATCCGGTATGAAGTCACTGCGTTCGTCGGAAAAAATGCATGCAACCTTCATCTCACCAGACTGATAGGAAGCCATGACATCAGAGATGGATGCAAAAAAGATATCTGTGTCACCGGATAAGAACATTCCGCGGCTGTCGGAAGCTCCGTCTACCGGAACAACGGTGATCTGGGTTCCGAAGGTCTTGTTGAACCATTCAGCAGTTGTTGCGTCTCCGTCGGTAATTCCTGTTGCCTGGGCGGAAACGAGAACAGGATTGGATTTGGCGTACTCGATAAAGCTGTTAATATCGGAGAACCGTGTGTCATTAGAACGGATCGCCATGACATTGTAGTCGAGAGCCTGGTTTGCAAGGACAGTGACGTCATCGAGATTATATTTTCTAGGGTTATCCGGATCAAGCTCACCCATCGCATAGTTATGGTTGATCAGACCGATCGTATAACCGTCTTTGTAATCGCCCTGGATCAGATCGGTCCATGCGACCCATCCGCCAGATCCTGTCTGGTTTTCAACGACAACATTGACTCCCATTACTTTAGAAAGAGCCTGTGCAAGATTGCGGGCACCAATGTCGGTTCCGCCGCCGGCTGAGAACGGGCAGACGAGAGTGATCGTTTCGCTTGGGAAAGAACCATCGTTTTTGGCTGCTGCAGTATCAGTGGAATCAGCAGATTTTGTTGTGGTGTCTGTTGTCTGCTGGTTGGAAGTTTGGCACGCGCTAAGAGATAATGCTAAAGCTCCTGCGGTCATAAGTGCAAATATTTTTTTCATGTGAGATCCTCCTTTTATAGTAGAACTAAAAAATTTTGTCGTCATAATAGACTGGTCCAGCAAGAAACGCGTTTGCTTTTGTTACATTCATTTTAGTGAATTTTATGTCAGAAAACAAACAGCTTTTCCGTGTTATATCACAATATAATGACTGTAAAATGGATAAAAAAGGAAAAAATGAACAAAAAACATATTAAATTACAACTGAATGATTGTGAATAAAAGAATAAAACTTGTTAGACATTTGTAATCTGAATTCTTATACTGGCATCGAAAACAAAAACGTGAACGGCTAAAGGAGGTCACTATATGATGACAAAGAAAGAGAGAATTCAGGCAGCTATTGCAGGGGAAAAACCGGACAAACTTCCATATTCATTCTGGACCCACCTTCCGGGAATCGATCTGAATCCGGAACTTTTAGCGGAAAAGACATATGAGTTTTATAAAAAGTATGATATCGACTTTATAAAGACTATGAATAACGGAATGTACGCCATCGAAGACTTCGGTTGTGAGATTGATTATTCAGATATTGCGAAAGGCGGAGTGGCGAAAGTTACAAAAACACCGATCCATGAAGCGAAGGACTGGCATGAACTGAAACCGTGTTCTGTAAAGGAAGGAAGTCTTGCGAGAGAATTAAAAGGATTGAAACTTATTCTCGATAAGGTAAAGAATGAGGATGTGCCAGTCATTTTCACGATATTCAGCCCGTTGACAACAGCGAATAAATTGTCCGGAAATACACTTCTTCAGTATCTGGAAAATGGTGACGGGGATGCAGTTCATCATGCGCTGAAAGTGATTACGGAGACGACCTGCAATATGGCTCGGGCAGCGCTGGAAGCCGGTGCGGACGGAATCTTCTTTGCGGCGCAGAGCAGTACTTATAATTTTATGACTGCAGAACAGTATAAGGAATTTGGCGTTCCGTATGACTTGGAGGTCCTGAATGCGGCGAAAGATGGATGGATGAACACACTGCATGCCCATGGAAGTAATATCATGATGGAAATATTGAAGGATTATCCGGTACAGGTCTTCAACTGGCATGCATGGGAGACATATCCGTCAGTGGATGAGGCGGCGCTTGAGTCTGGAAAATGCCTTATGGGCGGACTAAACCGCACCGATATCACAAAAGATGACCGCAATGCCATCCATCATCAGATTTATGAGTGCTTTAAACTGATGGGTGGCTGTGGTCAGATCTTAACACCGGGTTGTGTGATCCGCTATCCGTTAAATGAGGAAACTTTAAAATTTATCCGCAAAGCGAAAGATGATGTGGAGGCGAAGATCCATCCGATCTACGCTTAGCAGGAAAACTTTTCCTGTGCCATCCGGATGAATTCATCGGCGGCTCGGCTGAGATAGTGGTCTTTCATGTAAGCGATTGTGATCGGCCGGTAGCCCGCCGGATAGTTTAACGGAAAGACAGACACCTGTTCTTTCCAGTCGAAGGAATTCCAGAATGTCATACGGCGGCTGACGAAGATTTCGGGAAGCACGATGGCACCGATTCCGGAAGAACAGAGGGAAACCATGGTGGACATACTGGTGGTCTCGAGGAGGATTTCCGGTTCAATGTTGTAGCTTTCACAACATTTTTCAAACATTTCGCCCAGCCATGTCTGTTTCGGCATTTTGATAAACGGGCAGTCGGCAAAAATGTTGAAACTTTGAACAGAACCCGGAATCAAAGCGGAGTCTGTCTTCAGATAGCGCGGCAAAAATGAGTTTGGAATAACGCAGACGAGAGATTCTGTATGGAGCAGTTCCTCGTGTACTTTTTCTGGATCATTGATCGCAAAACCGATGCAGAGATCTGCCCGTCCTTCAAACAATGCCTGGTTGATCTCTTTTGTTGTACCTTCTACAAGATTTAGTTTGATCTGGGGAAAGGCAGAGCGGAATTCCGGAAGTATCTTTGGAAGCATGACAGCTCCGCGGGAGGTACTGATTCCGAGAGTCAGTTCACCTTTTCGGAAGTCCCGGATATCCTGCATGCTTTTTTCAATCTGTTCTTTCTGTTGAAGCAGAACCTTGGAACTTGCATAGAGGGATTTTCCGGCTTCGGTGAGTGTGATCGGTTGGGTACGGTTAAAAAGGATCACACCGAATTCGTTTTCCAGGCGGGAAATGTGGTTGCTGAGGGATTGCTGGGATATAAATAAACGCTTGGCAGCATTTGTGAAACTGAGTTCTTCAGCGGCCACGCGAAAGTAGTAGAGATTTAAAAAGTTCATAGTGTGCTCCTTAAATTTTTTCTGCAGTAACATTGATGAAAGATATGAATTATTATAGCAAAAATAATCGAAAAAGAAAGAACAGAAGGAGAAAAAACGCTAAGAAACTGTTAAAAATATCATGAGGAAAAATAAGAAATGGACCAGAAATTATACACAAACCATCTTGAAATATTAAAAGACGAACTGATTATGGCGCTCGGCTGCACGGAACCGATCGCAATCGCCTATGCGGCAGCAAAAGCGCGGAAACTGTTAGGTCAGATGCCGGAGAAATGCGTAGTGTCCTGCAGCGGAAATATCGTTAAAAATGTCATGGGAGTGACGGTACCGAACTCCGGCGGATTAAAAGGAATCGATGTGGCAGCAGTACTGGGAATCGTGGGCGGAGATCCAGATATGGATCTGGCAGTGCTTGAGAGCGTGAAAAAAGAGGATCAGGAGAAGACAAAAGAGCTTTTAAAGCAGAAATTCTGTACCTGTAAACTGATCGAAGGTGTGGCGACTCTTTACATTGTAGTGGAACTGCGCGCCGGAGAGCATACGGCGCTGGTTGAGATTCAGAAGACCCATAAAAATATCACCCGGATGGAAAAAGATGGGATGAGTGTTCTGAAAAAGACTGAGGCAGATGAGGAAAATGGTCATAAGGCAGGTGACAAACAGCTTCTCACAGTGAAAAATATTCTGGAGTTTGCGGATAAAGTAAAAATTGAGGATGTTGAAGAGATCCTGAATCGCCAGATCGAGTGCAATATGGCAATCTGTCGGGAAGGACTGGAACATCCGTACGGAGCAGAGGTTGGAAGAATCCTGATCGACGGAAACGAAAAGCCGACGGTGGGTCTGAAGGCACGTGCATTTGCGGCCGCAGGTTCGGATGCCAGAATGAACGGCTGTCCGATGCCGGTGGTCATCAATTCCGGAAGTGGTAATCAGGGAATCACGGTCAGCGTGCCGGTCATTGTTTACGCGCAGGAGAAAAATATCGAAAAAGAAAAACTTTTGCGGGGACTTGTAGTTTCAAATCTGATCGCAGTTCATCAGAAAAAATATATCGGAAGTCTGTCTGCATACTGTGGCGTTGTGAGCGCCGCATGTGGAGCAGCTTGTGGTATCTGCTACATGCTTGGATATCCATATGAAGTGGTCTGTGAGACAATTACCAACACCATCGCAACTGTGGGAGGTATGGTGTGTGATGGCGCGAAATCATCCTGCGCAGCTAAAATTTCGACAGCCCTTCAGACCGCGCTTCTTGGAATGAAAATGGGCTTACATGACCGGGCATTTCAGCCAGGTGAAGGTCTGGTAGAGGACGATGTTGAAGAGACAATCCGAAGTATCGGACGCATGGGGCGTGATGGCATGCATTCTACGGATCTTGAAATTTTGAATATTATGCTGGGAAATTAGAGAAAAGAATGATCGGATATAGATGTATAAGTTTTATCAGTTGGACAGCGCTTTCCTTTTAAAAAGGAAGGCGCTGTTTGTTGATAGATGAATAAAATAATCGTATGTTCTGCTAGCCATCTACTTCCCCCACTCCTGCAGTGCTTTTGCGACCTTCGCGTATTTCCGGTCCGGGATCGGAAGAACGGTGCCGTCGGTCAGGGTGAGTTCAAAGCGGCGGATGGACTGGACAAACAATGGATTTACAATGAAACTTGCATGGATCCGCAGGAAGATGGATCCATATTGTTTCTCCAGTTTTGAAAGAGAATCGACGGAGTCAAAGGTGCTGGTCAGAGTGTGGACCACCGTGTACGGGGAGCGGGTTCCGGTCTCGATATAGAGAATGGAGTTCGCAACGAGAAAGTGGCAGACGTGATTCTGCCCATTGATCGTGATGCGCTGTCCGGTGACCGGACTGACCGTCACGGGAACCTTCATCTCATCGTAGTGGACCGGATAGATCTTATCGCTCATCGTAAGGGAACGCGTTGGAGATATGGATCACGGCGATCTTCGGGACCATAACAGATTTTCCGTCGGGTCCGGTCACCTTTTTATCCCGCCAGGTATAGTGAAGTCTCTGATCATGGACCGTCATCGCTCCGCTCGGATAGTACGTGTATACAAGATATGTCAGAATGATCTCGCAGGCATGCGGGCCGCAGGAAACGGGGGTGGCTGAGATATTGCTCATCGTGAAGGTCAGATGATGTGTTCCGTATTCCTGTGCGAAAGCGGCGAGGATCGTTGACTTTCCCTGCATCCACTGGTTCTCGGCAGGACCGATCCAGAGAAGATCGTCGTCTGCGGCATCGAAGAATGGCTGCAGGTGGTTTTCGTAGTATTCGGTGATGATGTGGACGGATTGCCGGATCTGCGCGGAAATATTCATAAATTCCTCCAATAACGGGACTGAGTCCAAAATGTGTGCTCAATTTTATCATGTGAAGTTCCAAAAAACAATTGATTTTCATGGAAAAATAAAGAAAAATGTGAAATATGGTTACTTTTATGGGTAGGAATTTTCTGAACTGAAAATTCCGTATG
>OGKB01001299.1_pt1 | contig 13554 bp, 10 predicted proteins | sample 1572351 | NCBI WGS metagenome assembly OGKB01 (sample SAMEA2582088, study PRJEB24529) | metagenome | biome: Human gut stool | place: China | collected 2011
CTTATTCTCTTCAAAGTCTCTGAGCACTCTTTGGTCCAGCTGTTCAAAAGACAATGCCGGCTTCAAATCAATAACCAATTTCAGTTCACTTCTTTTCAACTGTTTTCCGATATAACTGCTCGCGCTGAGCATCAAAGGTCCGCTCACTCCATAATGCGTAAACAGCATCTCACCAAAATCTTCATACAACTTTTTCTTTCCATCATATATCGCTGCAGTCACATTCCGAAGCGACAACCCCTGAAGTTCTTTTACGTAGGTTTCTTTAAGCTCCAACGGGACAAGCGCCGGCATAATATCAGTAACTTGATGTCCTGTTTCTTCTGCAAAACGATATCCGTCTCCCGTCGATCCGGTCGTCTGATAAGAAAATCCACCTGTCGCAACAATACATGCGTCTCCCGTAATCTTTTTCCCATCCTTCGTTTCCAAGTATTCAAATCGGCCCTCGCCGACAACCCTTTTCACTTCTGTATGCAGATGAATCGAAACGCCAAGCTGATGTAATTCTTTTGTCAATGCGCCGATGACATCCGACGAGTGATCTGACACCGGAAACACTCTATTCCCACGCTCAACCTTTGTTCTCACACCGATTCTTTCAAAAAATTCAATCACATTCTGATTGTCATAACCGTAAAAACTACTGTATAAAAATTTAGGGTTTGTCACCACAGAGGCAAACAAAGTATCCATATCACTTGCATTTGTAATATTACAGCGCCCTTTTCCTGTGATAAACAGCTTCTTTCCAAGTTTTTCGTTCTTTTCAAAAATATGAACTTCATTTCCATTATAAGCGGCAAAAATTGCGGCAAACATTCCTGCCGCACCGCCTCCTATCACAAGTACTTTACTCATCTACGTTTCCTCATTTTCTTTAAAATTAAGCGACACCGAATCGTCTACCTGATTCAATTCATCGCTGCTGTATACCTGATATTCATCCCAGATTTGTTCCAGTGTCTCAAGGGTGGCAATGACGTCTTTCTGTTTTTTCATGCATAATGCCACCACAAGTGCGTTCACAACACTTAACGGAGCAACCAGCGAATCTACAATAGATGCCATATCGCTTCTCGCAATCAGATTGCAGGATGAATATAATGTCATTGGAGAATGTACACTGTCTGTCAGTGTGATCACCTTTGCTTTCCGGTTGCTCGCAAACTCCAGCGCTTTGAGCGTGCGCATAGAATATCTCGGGAAACTGATCCCAATGATCACATCCTCTTCGTTGATCCGGATCAGCTGTTCAAAAATCTCACTGGAACTGTTGGTGTTGACAGCAGTAACATTTTCACATACCAGATTCAGATAAAAGCATAAAAAGGAGGCCAGCGGTGCGCAGCTGCGTATTCCCACTACATAAATACGTTTAGCACTGAGAATCGTATCAATCGCAAGTTCAAATGCTTTCTGATCAATCCCGGCCAATGTCAGTTTTATCTTTTCAATATCTGACTGAAGCACCGTTTCCAGAATCTCCGACTGACTGATCCGCCCATAGGTAACCTCCATCCTCTGAATGGAATTCAATTTGTTGCGCACCAGTTCTTCCAGTGCTTTCTGGAAACCGGGATATCCTTTGTATCCAAGCTGTGTGGCAAAACGTACAACTGTGGATTCACTGACTCCTACCACTTCTCCGAGACGAGCTGCTGTCAGAAATACAGCCTTATCATAGTTTTCCGTCACATAATCCGCAAGCCGTTTCTGGCCTTTGCTCATTTTTTTGTATTTTTCTTCCATGCGGATCAATAATTCGTTTGTACTATTTTCACTCACACTTCATTTCCTCTTCTTCCTCTTTGTTTTTCATTCTGCTATTTTACAGGACGGGTGTATTCCTTCAGCCATTCTTTCTCTTCTGCTTCCAGATATGGACTGATCTTCTCATATACGCTCTGATGATATGCATTGAGCAGCTGCTTTTCTTCCTCTGTCATCAATTCCGGACGCAGCGCATCCAGATCAATCGGAACAAAGGTAAGCGGCTCAAAATACAAAAACTGTCCATATTCGTTCTTTTCTCCTGCACGCACAAGCAGCTCATTTTCAATGCGGATTCCATGGGAACCTTCTATATAAATTCCCGGCTCGTTTGTGATCACCATTCCCGGCTCAATCTCGCACATGGCATCCCTTGTTGCCTTCCAGCGGAATCCGATCGGCGCCTCGTGAATATTTCCAAGATATCCCACGCCATGTCCGGTTCCATGATTATAGTTTAAGTTTCTGCGCCAGAATGGTTCTCTGGCTGCATAATCCAGAACCATGCCGCTGCATCCGGCAAGAAACTTTGCGTCAGCAAGACGCAGCATACTGCAGGCTACCATTGTAAAGTCTTCTTTCTGTTTTTCGTCAACCTCACCGATCGCCACCGTACGTGTGATATCTGTGGATCCATCATAATAATTTCCGCCGGTATCTGTCAAAAACAGTCCGCCTTCTTTCAATTCCACATTCGTCTCCGGTGTAGAAGAATAATGCACGATCGCCGCATGCTGTCCATAGGCACAGATCGGATCAAAGCTCGGCCAGAGATATCCTTCCTGCTCTTTTCTGAAGTTCTCCAGCTTCTCAGATGCGCTCAGCTCTGTAATCGTCTCTTTGCCAGCATGCTTCTTCAGCCAGTACATAAATTTTGTATGCGCCACGCCGTCTTTGATGTGACCTCTTCTGATATTCTCGATCTCAGCTGCATTTTTCACGCACTTCATCAGCACTTCCGGATTTTCTTCCTTTACAATACGGACAGCTTTCGGAATGTTGCGATACAATGCATAATTCACTCTCTGTGGATCCAGAAGAATTGAAGCCCCCTCCGGAAGAGATTTTACATCTTCATAGATTGCATTGTATGGATGCAGATGTACCTGGCACTCCTCAAAATGCTTTAAGATATTCTCATCAAACTTTCTTTCATCTGCATATAATTCCACAGAATCCATGGTGATCAGCGCATAAGAAAGCAGAAGCGGAAAATACTCCACATCCTGTCCGCGCACATTCAGCAGCCAGTCAATATCATCCAGGCTGGTCAGAAGATGATAGCCTGTATTTTCTTTCTCCATTCTCTCTCTGACTCGTTTCAGTTTCGATGCCGTAGATTCTCCTGTATAGGTCTCTTCCAGATAAAATGCCGGTTTTTCAGACAGCGCCGGTCTCTCTTCCCAGATCTCATCAATCAGATCACAGCCATAGTACACCTGTCCGTGCTTCTCTTTCGCGATCTTTTCGTACTGTTCTCCTTCTGTAATCCCGATGGTTCTTCCGTCAAATCCGATATTTTCAGATTCTCCCAGTACAGATTCAATATATTCTGCGATCGTCGGCACTCCCGGTTCTCCCATCTTCTGCAGACGGATCCCGCTTCCCTGAAGCTGGCTTTCTGCCTGAAGGAAATATCTTCCGTCCGTCCAGAGACAACTTTCTTCTTTTGTGATGACAGCAGTCCCTGCAGAGCCTGTAAATCCTGTGATAAATGCTCTGGATTTAAAGTGTTCACCTACATATTCACTCTGGTGATAATCTGCTGTCGGAATCATATAAACAGAAATATGGTGTTCTTCCATTTTCTGACGTAATCGTTCTATTCTATCTTTGATACACATAAAATCGTCCTCCTTTGCCACGGGTAATTATATCACTAAAACAGATTCTGCACAAGGAATTGAATTTTTATTTCTTTTCCGGACAACAAAAAAGGACCGGAAAACTTTCATCTTCCAATCCTTTTCTTTCATTTTATTATACCGGATATGCTCCGTCTTCTGTATCTGCTACTTTTGCATCTACTTTTGTCTGCTGAGCATCTCTGTATTTGAAGAAGTCTGTTGCAACCTGTGGGAACAATGCATATGTCAGCACATCCTCATCCTGCTGGCTGTACTGTGCACACTCTTTGCGGAGTGTATCCAGCTCGTTTGGAATCAGATCGGCTGGGCGGCATGTGATCACTTCTGCATCTTCTCCGATTACTTTTTTCTGTACTTCTGGATTAAACGGTTTTGCTGTTGCTCCATATTTTCCAGACAGTACATCTTTTGTCTCTTTTGTTGCCATCTTGTAGCGTTCTCCCATCAGCACGTTGAATACTGCCTGAGTACCAACGATCTGAGAAGAAGGTGTAACAAGCGGCGGCTCTCCAAGGTCTTTACGCACACGCGGTACTTCTTCCAGAACCTCATAGAATTTATCTTCTGCTCCCTGCTCTTTTAACTGAGATGTCAGGTTGGAAAGCATTCCTCCCGGTACCTGGTACAGAAGTGTCTTGATATTCACACCAAGGTTCTTCGGATTGAGCAGTCCGGACTCAAGTGCTTCGTCTCTGATCGGTCTGAAGTAATCAGCGATCTCTGCAAGCAGGTTCTGATCCAGTCCTGTATCATATGGAGTCCCTTTGAATGTCTCTACCATCACTTCTGTTGCCGGCTGAGAAGTTCCAAGTGCAAATGGTGACATTGCTGTATCAATGATGTCAGCACCAGCCTCTACAGATTTCAGGTATGTCATAGAAGCAACTCCTGATGTATAGTGTGTATGCATCTCGATTGGAATCTCAACTGCTTCTTTTAATGCTGTTACAAGTTCTGTTGCCTGATATGGGCAAAGAAGACCTGCCATATCTTTTACACAGATAGAATTTGCTCCCATGTCTTCAATTCTTTTTGCGAGATCTACCCAATATTCCAGAGTATATGCATCACCCAATGTATAGGACATTGCAACCTGTGCATGGGCGTTTTCTTTATTCGCTGCTGTAACTGCTGTCTGCAGATTTCTCATATCATTCATACAGTCAAAGATACGAATGATGTCAATTCCGTTTGCAGCAGATTTCTGTACGAAATACTCTACCACGTCATCTGCGTATGGACGGTATCCCAGAATGTTCTGTCCGCGGAATAACATCTGCAGTTTTGTGTTCTTGAATCCGTCACGGAATTTACGAAGTCTCTCCCATGGATCTTCGTGCAGGAAACGGAGTGATGCATCAAATGTAGCTCCTCCCCAGCACTCTACTGCATGATATCCGACTTTATCCATTTTATCCACGATCGGCATCATCTGCTCTGTTGTCATTCTTGTCGCAATCAGAGACTGATGCGCATCACGCAGAATTGTTTCTGTAATTTTAATTGGTTTTTTTGCAATTTCTGCCATTTTTACTGTCCTCCATTATTATTTCACACCAAAGATCGCCATAAATGTTCCGGCTGCTACCGCAGTACCGATAACTCCGGCAACGTTCGGTCCCATCGCATGCATCAGCAGGAAGTTTGTAGGATCTGCTTCTGCTCCGACTTTCTGAGAAACACGGGCTGCCATAGGAACCGCAGACACACCCGCAGAACCGATCAGAGGATTTACCTTGCCCTTTGTTGCCCAGCACATCAGTTTACCGAACAATACTCCGGCTGCTGTACCGAATGCAAACGCGATCAGTCCCAGTGCAACGATTTTCAGTGTATCCATGTTCAGGAATGCTTCTGCACTTGTTGTAGCACCTACAGATGTACCAAGCAGGATTACTACGATATACATCAAAGCATTGGATGCTGTCTCTGTCAGCTGTCTTACAACACCTGATTCTTTGAACAGGTTACCAAGCATCAGCATACCTACCAGAGGAGCTGTTGTAGGAAGAATCGTACATACTACGATCGTAACGATGATCGGGAAGAGGATTCTCTCCAGTTTGGAAACCGGTCTTAACTGCTCCATCTTGATCTTACGCTCTTCTTCTGTTGTAAGAAGCTTCATAATCGGCGGCTGAATGATCGGAACCAGTGACATATAAGAATATGCCGCTACCGCGATCGGTCCTAAGATTGTTGTCTGCTGTAATTTTCCTGCGAGGAAAATAGAAGTCGGGCCGTCAGCACCACCGATGATAGAAATCGCTGCAGCCGCTTTGTCAGAGAATCCCATTGCCATTGCTCCAAGGTATGCGGCGAAAATACCAAACTGTGCTGCCGCACCCAGAAGGAAACTCTTCGGGTTCGCGATCAATGGTCCAAAGTCTGTCATCGCACCGACACCAAGGAATATCAGAGACGGCAGGATTGACCACTCATCCAGAACATAGAAATAATACAGAAGTCCGCCTGTTCCGTTCGCCGAATCTTCTGCATGAAGCATGATATCCGGATAAATATTAACCAGAAGCATACCAAATGCAATCGGAACTAACAGCAGCGGTTCAAAGCCGTGTCTAATCGCCAGATAAAGGAAAAAGCAGGCAACTGCGATCATAATCAGGTTTCCGAACGTCAGGTTCATAAACGCAGTCTGCTCTACCAGGTTCCCCAGCGTATTTGAAATATATTCCATTTGTCAAAACCTCCTAGTTTAATGTGGCTAATACTGCTCCTGACTCTACTGCGTCGCCTACTGCCACATCAATGCTAGCAACTGTACCATCTTCCGGAGCTACTACAGGGATTTCCATTTTCATAGCTTCTACTGTTACAATGGCATCTCCTGCTTTTACAGCCTGTCCTACGCTTGCGTCAATACTGAATACTTTTCCAGCTGCTCCCGCTTTTACCTGGATACTTCCTGCTCCTGCCGGTGCTGCTGCTTTCGGAGCCGCTGCCGGTGCTGCCTTTGGAGCTGCAACTGGTGCTGCCGCTGCAACCGGTGCAGTACCTGCTCCCTTTTCTTCTACTGTCACATCATATACATTTCCATTTACAGTAATTGTATAATTTTTCATTTTAAAATCCTCCTGATTAATTCCATTTGTTCCATTTATTCGATTTTCTTCTCTTGATCGAGCGAACTACAAATCCGTCTGCAGAAGTTCCTTCTGCCGCTGCGATCGCTGCTGAGATCACTGCTACAAGCTCTGCATCATCTGAAGCTTCTTCTGCTGCCGGTTCTGCAACTGGTACAGGAGCCGGAGCCGGTGCTTTTGCCGGTTCTGCAGTTTTTTTGTTCTTAAATTTCTTCTCAAGTTCCGGAATAAATCTGAACAGAGAAATAATGAATGAAATAAAGATCAAAACAACGAATACAGTTCCCATTCCAAGAATGGTGTTCAGTCCCGCTTTTTTCAGAATCTCCGCAGTAGAATAATGTGCATTGATCGTCAAGCTGTCCATCTGCTGTTCTTCATCGAATGTAAATTCAATGTCTGCAGTCTTATTCTCATACTCTGCTTCTGTAGAAACTACGATTCCGGAGCTTGTCATCTCTGTCTCGAATTCTCCATAGCTTTTGAATGCTCCGCATTCTGCCTCTCCCGCTTTCCAGGCTTCAATCATGGAAAGGAAATTCTCAGAATCTACAGGAAGTCCTGTATTCAGAAGCATCAGATCCAGCTGCAGTTCGGACATCTCTTCATACTGGTCAAAAACTTCATCCGGTGTCTGACTGAAGCTGCTGACAATCGCCTCTGAATAAGCCACCATGGACTCTTTTTCATTACTTGTTGTCGTATCTGCCTCGCTGCCGCATCCTGAAACACCTAAGGTAAGAGCACAGGCAAGTACGATTAAACTTAATTTTTTCTTCACTTTGCCTCACCTCACTAAACCGTACCGTGTTTTTTTGCCGGACGATCCTCTCTCTTTGTGAACAGCATCTCAAATGCTCCGATCACATATTTTCTTGTATCGGCTGCATCAATGATCGCATCCACATATCCTCTTCTTGCCGCGGAAACCGGGCTGGACTGCAGCTCTTTGTATTCTGCTGCCTTTTCTTTCAATGTCTCTGCGTTTGCATCTGCATACATGATCTTTGCTGCCATAGAAGCATCCATCATTCCGATCTCAGCTGTCGGCCATGCGTATACCAGATCTGCCCCGATAGATTTGCTGTTCATCGCAATATATGCGCTTCCGTAAGCTTTTCCTACGATCACATTAACCTTTGGTACAGATGCATTCGCGAATGCGTAAGTCAGTTTTGCAACTGCACGTGCCATATCCTTCTCAGCTTCCAGAGTTGCTTCAAATCCTGTCACGTTTGTCAGGGATAATACCGGAATCGAGAAAGCATCACAGAAATTGATAAAATCTGCTGCTTTTTTACATCCGTCAACTGTCAGAACCTGTTCATAGGACTCTGCATTTCCTTCTGCATCATATACTTTGGAACGGTTTGCAACAGCTCCCACTGTCATTCCGTTCAGACGGATAAATCCTGTTACCATTTCTTTTGCATATTCTCTCTTGGTTTCAAAGAAAATATTGTTGTCAGAAATTGTGGCAAGTGCAATTCCTGTATCTTCCGCAGCATTGGCAAGATCTGCGCAGACACGGTTCAGGTCGTCTGTACATTCGTCATAGGATGCATCATCCTCAAAGTTTGCAGGGAGCATGCAGATCAGAGAACGGATCTGTCCTAAGATCTCTTCTTCTGTTCCTGTCACATCGACAAGCCCTGCTGTCTTGCTCTGATATTCAGCACTCGCTGTGTCACATTTGGAATCAATGTTTCCTTCCAGAGCATTTGGTGAATTAACGAACAATTTTCCTTCTTTATTTTCCATGAATGTGAAATCCGTCAGTCCCGGCACGACTGCAAGACCACCGCCACACATACCAAAAACAGCTGTGATCTGAGGGATCACACCGGATGCCATTGCCTGTTTAAAGTACAGGCTTCCAAATGCCTCCAGCGCGTCTGTCGCTTCCTGAAGACGAAGACCTGCACAGTCGATCAGACCGATGACCGGCGCTCCCATCTTCATTGCCATGTCATAGATGTTTGCAATCTTCTTTGCATGCATCTCGCCGATCGCACCTTTTAAAACAGATGCATCCTGGCTGTAGACATAGACAAGATTTCCGTCAATCACTCCATAGCCGGTAATGACCCCGTCAGCCGGAGTTTCTTTTTCCTGCAGGTTGAAATCTGTATTTCTTGCTGTAACTGCACCACCGATTTCAACAAAGCTGCCCTCATCAAGCACTGTGGCAATTCTTCTGCTTGCTGAGTTTTCTGTTGCATTGTTGCTCATATTCTAGCCCTCCATATTATAAAATGTGTTTAAATATAAACCAAAATTTTTGCCTATTCTAGTATATATTACTTAGCGAAAAAATTCAATTAAATTTCTGTTTTTTGTTATTTCTTTGCCATTTTCTTTTATTTTTTCCGAATTTTTATAAAAAAAGACATATTTCCTGACTTTGGAAATATGTCTTTGTTTTTTACTTCTGATTACGGAATTGCACCGGAGTGACCTGATACATCTTTTTAAAGATCCGGTTGAAATGTTCTACGTTCTGATATCCCACAGTCTCTGCGATACTCTCTACAGTTGCATTGCCTTCCCTGAGCATCGTGCAGGCTTTTTTCATCCGGACATTTTTCAGGATGTCTCCGAATGTCATTCCTGATTTTTCCTTGATATATTTGGAAAGGTATGGTTTCGACAGGAAAAACTTTTCGGACAGCTCATCCAGTGTCACATGCTTATAGTTTGCATAGATATAATTCGTGATCTCCAAGAGTCTTGCATCCTTGCATTCCTGCTGATTTCGGAGTTCTTCGATCTTATTGACTGCCACGACCAGGGCTTCTACAGAAGCTTTGATGATATCGGCATCAATGCCAACACCCCAGTAGCGTTTTTTATTGCAGATCACGCCCACATAAGCGACCGCTTTGGATGAAGACCCTTTTGTCATGGAATGTTCTTCATAAAATGCCAGCTCATAATCGATGTCAAAATAGTGCTTGATGGCATTGCTCACCGCATCCAGACGTCCATTTCCCATTCCGTTGATCACACGGTCGCTTCCCGCATGGTGGATCGTCGCCTCCGCAAGGATTCCGTCTGCCTGTTTAAAGTGGCATTCATCTACTGTAAAGATTGTTTTTACGTGAATATAATGATCTTCAAATATATGGTATACCCAGTCCGGCGTCAGCTCTTTATGCGCTTTATCTGACACATCCTTTACAAGATAGCCGACCTCTTCCCTCATTTTCTGCGGAAGGCTGATTCCAAAGCTCTGTTTTAAAATATAGTTGACTCCGCCTTTTCCCGACTGACTGTTGATACGGATCACATCGGTCTCGTAGCGGCGTCCCACATCTTTTGGATCCAGAGGAAGGTAAGGAACCGACCATGTCTGGCACTGCTTCTCTTCTCTCCATGCCATTCCTTTTGCGATCGCATCCTGGTGAGAACCGGAAAACGCGGTAAATACCAGTTCTCCGGCATATGGCTCGGAGAAACCTGCATTCTGGTAAGTCTCTCATAGGTCTCACTGATCTCACTCATGTTGGAAAAATCCAAGCCCGGATCCACTCCCTGTGAATACATATTCATAGCAACCGTGATAATATCCACATTTCCGGTCCGTTCGCCGTTTCCGAACAGCGTTCCCTCGATCCGGTCCGCTCCTGCCAGAATTCCAAGCTCTGCGTCACTGACGCCGGATCCTCTGTCGTTGTGCGGATGAAGCGATAACAATACATGTTCTCTGTTATATAAGTGCTTGCTCATATATTCCACCTGACTTGCGAACACATGCGGCATCGCGTTTTCCACGGTTGTCGGAAGATTGATGATCACTTTTCGCTCCCTGGACGGCTCCCACACTCTGAGAACTGCATTGCACACTTCCAGCGCATAATCCACCTCGGTTCCCTGGAAGCTTTCCGGGCTGTACTCAAACGTGAAATTCCCTTCTGTCTCCTTTGCCAGCTCATTCAGAAGAATGGCTCCGTCTACCGCAATTTTTTTGATCTCTTCTTTATTCTTTTTAAATACTTGTTCTCTCTGTGCGACAGAAGTTGAATTATACAGATGAATGACCGCATGCGGCGCTCCTTTGACCGCTTCAAAGGTCCGTTTGATAATATGCTCTCTCGCCTGTGTCAGAACCTGAATCGTTACATCCTCAGGAATCATATTCTGCTCGATCAATGTACGCAGAAATTGATATTCTGTCTCAGACGCTGCCGGAAATCCCACTTCGATCTGCTTGAAGCCGACATCCAGAAGCATCTGGAAGAATTCTATTTTTTCCTCCAGACTCATAGGCTCGATCAATGCCTGATTCCCATCCCGCAGATCCACGCTGCACCAGACGGGCGGTTTTTCAATATGGTCTTTCTTCACCCAGTCATAGCACGGCACCGGCGGCATAAAATAGCTTCTTTCATATTTTTCAAAATTCTTCATCGCAAGCACTCCTTATATTACATCAATTTACTTGTCTTTTTTTATTTCGTTTATACTATCATACTCTTCCATTCGATACCAGTGACATTTTTAATCACTTGCCTTGATTTATTTTAATATATTTTCTCTTTTAAGAAATATTTTGCTGCTATTTTCTTCCAGCACCATGAAAAATCAATTTTTCCCACAGACCTTTGGATTACTACCGGAAGTCTGGCAAGAGTTTCTCCGTTGACCCGATATTCTATCGTTCCCACTTCTGTCCCTTCCCGGACAGGAGCCGGTAATACTGCCGGAATGTTCCTTCTTACCTGAACAGATTCCCAGTCTGCCAGCAGAAACGAAAGATTTGACTGCTCTGACAGTGCTTCTGCATATGTATACGCCTCTTTCTGATTGGAATCCGGAATCCCATCCGTCACCCGGATTTTAAATTTTTGCCCGGCGCCTTTCATACTCTGATATTCAAAATGTTCCAGACCGTACTCCATCAGTTTTTTTGTATCCTCCCATTTATAGCTCCGATTGTTCGGCCAGCCGCACGCCAGAAGTGCTACGATAAAGGTTCGCTTTTCTCTTTTTAATGCCCCCACGTAGCAATATCCTGCCTCCCCGGTAAATCCGGTTTTTCCGGATACAGCGCCTTCCATCATCGTAAGAAACGCGTTGTGATTGATGCAGGAATACGTCTGCGTCTGCTCCAGATCCGAAAACTGATAGGAAGACACGCCTGTAATTTCCAGAAATTCCTTCCGCTTTGGAGACTCCATCACACAATAGCGCATAATCCTTGCCAGTTCTTCTGCCGTGGTCCGATGGCTCCCGCCGTCATCTGCCCCGTCCAGACCATTGGGTGTGACAAAATGGGTATGGCTAAGTCCCAGTTCTCTTGCTTTCTGGTTCATCTCATCCGCAAACTGCTCCACGCTTCCAGCCAGATGTTCTGCCAGCATCACCGCTGTATCGTTATGTGATTCCAGCATCAGAGAATATAAAAGATCCTTAAGCTTAAATTTCTGTCCTTCCACTGTCCCCAGTCGGACTCTGGGCTGGGCTGCCGCATTGGCACTGACTGACACACTCTCATCCGGGTCTGCACGTTCCAATGCAAGAATGCAGGTCATGATCTTTGTAGTGCTGGCCATAGGCCGTACCTGATGCTCGTCCTTTCCATACAAAATACGCCCACTGTCTGCATCCATCAACACGGCACTCAGGGAATGCAGGGACAGCTGCTGTTTCGTCTCTGATACCGGCCGGCTGCTCTCTGCCAGCATACTTTCCGCCCCCTGCCACAGATCCGGCTCCGGGCGTACGCTTCCCCACACCGCAAACCCGATGCTGATCCCTGCCATCAGTCCGATGATCCTGTTTTTCTTTCCTGTTCTGTTCAATTCACACGCCCCGCGATTATCGCATTGTCTTTCTATCCTATTCTGGTAAAAATCCGGATATTCTGTTATGATAGGAAGCATATCAGACTCACCATACAGCAACAGGAGGAATAGAATTGTGGAATCCAGAAAACGGCTGATCTTTCATATTGATGTAAACTCTGCCTTTTTAAGCTGGGAGTCCGTATATCGCCTATCCCGGGATCCGAAGGCTCAGGATCTCAGGCTGATCCCGTCCGCGGTCGGAGGCGATGTTCGTTCCCGTCACGGCATTATCCTGGCCAAATCCACGCCGGCGAAAAAATACGGCGTGGTAACGGCAGAAACCATTGCTTCCGCCCTGCGCAAATGTCCGGAGCTGGTCATTGTCCCCTCCCGTTTTGATATCTATTCCGGATATTCCCGGCAGATGCTCGCCCTGCTTTCTGAATATACGCCGGATATTGAAAAATTCAGTATTGACGAAGCCTTTCTGGACATGACCGAAACCATTCATCTGTTCGGACCTCCCAGAAAAGCCGCAGATCAGATCCGCAGGCGCATCCGGGAGGAACTGAACTTCACGGTGAATGTTGGAATTTCATCCAATAAGCTTCTGGCAAAAATGGCTTCCGATTTTGAGAAGCCGGACAAGACCCATACGCTGTTCCCATCTGAGATCGCAGCGAAAATGTGGCCGCTTCCCCTGCGCGACCTGCTCTTTGTAGGCGAATCTGCCGCAGATAAAATGGCCCGCATCGGGCTTCACACCATTGGTGATGCAGCATCCTGTGATCCGGATATCTTAAGAGCCCACCTCGGTGATAAATATGGCACCCAGGTGTACCGCTACGCTAACGGCATTGACCAGGATCCTGTGGCCCCTCCGGATCCCACACGCAAAGGTTACGGAAACAGCATTACCCTGGCGCAGGATGTTTCTGACTTTGACACCGCCAGTCAGGTCCTGCTTGCCTTAAGCGAAACCGTGGGAGCAAGGCTCCGGGAGGCCAGTGTCCGCTGCAA
>OGKB01001302.1_pt1 | contig 13500 bp, 10 predicted proteins | sample 1572351 | NCBI WGS metagenome assembly OGKB01 (sample SAMEA2582088, study PRJEB24529) | metagenome | biome: Human gut stool | place: China | collected 2011
TATAAGAATCCATCTTCATCTAAATAACCAATATCTCCCGTCTTAAACCATCCATCTTCAAATACTTCTTGATTTTTCTCAGGATTATTAAAGTAACCTGGCGTGATATTAGGTGCTTTAAGTAATACTTCACCGTCATGAGCCAATTTTAATTCAACTGAAAATAACGGTTTTCCTACTGAACCAATTTTATTCTCAGCATCTTCAAAATTTAAAGCTATCACTTGCGAAGCAGTTTCCGTCATTCCATAAGACTGGATAACTGGTATGTTTCGCTGTTGGCATCGCTCTAATGTAACCTTATCTATTGGTCCGCCACCTAATAAGAAGCAACGAAAATTAGAATTGTATCCTTCTTGGGGAAAGATTTCTAAAAGTTGTTGCAACATTGTGGGGACTACTGACATTGTACTTACACTACTTTTCTTTAATAAGGATGTAACTTTTTCTGCATCAAATTTATCCATCAAAGTTACAGTCATTCCATAAATCAATCCACGCATAATGATTGATAAACCACTAATATGGAAAATAGGCACTGCACATAGCCAGTTATCCTTATCTGTTAAACCTAGGTTTAAGGTCGAACTGATTGCAGAATAAAAATGATTTTTAAAAGTCTGCTGTACTCCTTTAGGTTTACCAGTTGTACCTGAAGTATACATAATAGTCGTAACTTCATCATCATTGAATTCTGATACTAATTTAAAACCTTGATTTTCCTCTAAACCTTTTATTTGATTAAAGGTTAAACTTTCAATCCCTACAAATTCTTCATGTAACAATGACTCATCATATATCAACAACGAAACTGCAGCATCTTCCAGCTGATATTGTAGCTCTTCATGCGATAATCTTTTATTCAAAAAGACAATTTCACACCCTAATTGTTGTAATGATAGAATCATTAAATAACCATCAATCGTGTTATTGGTAAGCAATGCTACTCTCATCTCTTTACGAGACTTATTAGCTAAACGTGCTGCCAATACTGCCACCCTATCACTTACTTCTTTAAAAGTTAATTTGGTATTACCAGCTTGAATGGCTATTTTATTTGGAGAAAGTAGAACTCGTTTCTTTAACCAATTTTCCATTAAGGGAACTTAGAAAATTGCTGGAAATCTGGTTTACGTTTTTCGTTAAAGGCATCGCGTCCTTCTTTTCCTTCGTCTGTTGTATAGTAAAGCATCGTTGCATCGCCTGCAAATTGTTGTAAACCAGCTAAACCGTCAGTATCAGCGTTCATTGCAGCTTTAATAAATCTAATTGCAGTTGGTGACTTTTGTAAAATCTCGTTGCACCAATCCAAAGTTACTGATTCAACTTCATCCAAAGGAACAACTTTATTTATCCAGTTCATTTCATATGCTTCTTGAGCTGTATAAAAATGATTTAAGAACCATACTTCTTTAGCACGTTTATGTCCTATAACGCGTGCTAAATATCCTGAACCATAACCTGCATCAAAACTACCAACTTTAGGTCCTGTTTGACCAAACATTGCATTATCAGCAGCAATTGTTAAATCACAAACTAACTGTAAGACGTTACCGCCACCAACAGACCAACCTTTAACCATTGCAATAACTGGCTTAGGGATAATTCTGATTAAATGTTGTAAATCTAGTACATTTAATCTTGCAATTTTATCTGGCCCTACATAACCACCATTTCCACGAACTGTTTGATCTCCACCCGAACTAAATGCTTTATCACCAGCTCCTGTTAAAATAATTGCTCCAATCGTACTGTCATCGCGACAAATTGTGAATGCTTCAATCATTTCAGTAACCGTTACTGGAGTGAAAGCATTATGTTTTTCTGGTCTATTCATTGTTATTTTGGCAATTTGACCTGCTCTTTCAAATATGATTTCAGAATAGTCCTTAACTTTTTCCCATTCTACACTTGTCAAATGAATCACGACTCCTTATCTAAATATGTATGATAAAATATAACTTGATTATATCACTTTACCAGATTGGGAGAAATTATAATGGATTTAATCGAATATTTGGGAATTAAAAGTATTATTTCATCCAAGGATAAAGTAATCCTGTCTTTAAATGTTACTGATAAAGTACAACAGCCTTTTGGCGTATTACATGGTGGAATTAATTCAGTTTTAGCTGAAACCGCTGCTAGTATTGGAGCTAATCTCAATCTTTCTCATGGTCATGCTGTTGGTGTCAATATATCTACTAACCATTTAAAAAGTGTGACTTCTGGAAAATTAACGGTTGAGGCTACACCGCTTAGAATTGGAAAAAAGATCCAAGTATGGCAAGCTAATACTTTTGACGATAAAAATAATCTAACCAGTAATTCTACAATTACTTTGACTAATATAAATTAAAAAAATGTTTAACCGATATACACAAATATCAGTTAAACATTTTTTTAGTCTTTAATATAATCTAGCATTGCAAATAATGCTTGCTTATTCATTTCAGGGATCTTATGTTTCAAGATATCAGCAGCACTTTGCTTTAACTTATTTCCTTTTATGAATTTACTATCATTTTCTACTACTTCACGCACACCTGCTTCATTCATTTCTAAATGAAATTGTAGACCAATTGCATTTTCATTAATAATAAATCCTTGATTTTCAACAAGTGGACTCGAGAAAAGTGGAGTTGCTTCTGTTGGTAATCTAAACTGTTCACCATGCCAATGTAGCACATCCAATTTTTCTGGAACTTCCGGAATTATATTACTTAGACGTTTCACTTCTCCCCAACCTACTTCTTTAGGACAAGAACTCACATCCCCGCCCAAAGTTTTTGAAAGTTGTTGCGCTCCAAAACAAATTCCTAAGTACGATTTATGTGCCATCAACATTCCTCTAATTAATTCTCGTTCCTTAACAATCCATTCTTCGTCGTCATTGACACTCATTGGTCCACCTAATACTACCAACATATCAGTATCAATAACTTCTGGTAACTTTACATTGTTATTAGCAGCTTGATATACATTTACTTCATATCCATTATTTTCTGCCCATTCACCAATTAAACCTATTCCTTCATGAATTGAGTGTTGTAACACATTCATCTTCAACTTAAATTCCTTCTTTCACAGCTGATGATTACTTCTTTTCTTTTATAATATACACCGGTCTTCTCTTAACTTCAGCAAAGATCTTTCCAATGTATTTACCAACAATTCCTAGACACATTAGTTGAATTCCGCTAAAGAATAGCAATAAACAAATAGTTGATGTCCAACCTGTCGTTGGATCTCCACCTTCTAAAAAGTAACGAATAATAATCCATACAATTCCAATCCCTGAAAAGAATGATGTTAACATTCCAAAATAAACAGCTATATCTAAAGGTGCTTGAGAGAAATTGACAATTCCATCAATTGAATATTTCAACAAGCTCCAAAAATTCCAACTTGTTGTCCCAGCTACTCGTTCTTGGTTTTTATATTCTAAATATTTAGTATTGAAACCTACCCAACTAAAAATACCTTTAGAAAAACGATTGTATTCTGTCATTGAAAGGATTGCATCGGCCATTTGTCTTGTCATTACTCTAAAATCTCTGGCACCATCAACAATTTCAGTATCAGAAATTTTATTAATTAACTTATAAAACATTCTTGCAAAAAATGAACGAATTGGTGGTTCACCTTTTCTATTCGTTCTTCTAGTTCCCACACAATCATAGTCTTCATTTTCAAGAATTTCTATCATTTCTGGCAACATATCTGGCGGATCTTGTAAATCAGCATCCATTACAGTTATATAATCTCCTGTAGCTTGTTGTAAACCACAGTATAACGCAGCTTCTTTGCCAAAGTTTCTAGAAAATGATACATAGTGTACATGTTCTTTATCTTTAGCGTTTAATTTACGCATTTCATCTAAAGTTCCATCTTGTGAACCATCATTCACAAACCAATATTCTAATTCAATTCCATTTAATTCCTTTTTAACTTTTTCAACAGCCTCATAGAACAAAGGTATAGTTTCCTCTTCGTAATAACAAGGCACTATAATTGAAAGTTTTTTTGTCATATTACATATTCCCTTCACCAAAATCAATTAGTCCTAATGATATCCATTCATTAGTATATCATTAATAACAAAAAATATATGATTTTTTTATTAAATTCGTGCCAATCTAAACTTGAAGTCTAGATTACCTTGTTTAAAAAATTATTCATAGTATAATAGAAAGTGTACACTATTACTGATATAATAAAAGTATGAATAATTTGCCGAGAGGAGTTTCAACTATGGCAAACATTAAAATTTTAACAGACTCTTCTGTTCAACTTACACCAGAAGAAATTGAAAAATATAATATTACAATTGTACCCCTTTCTGTTGAAGTGGATGGTAAAAATTATGTTGATGGTGAAGATATTTCTCGTGAAGAATTAGTCCAAGCTTTAAAAGATGGCAATATTCCTAAAACAAGTCAACCACCTATCGGCAGATTTATAGATGCTTATAATGAACTAGGTAAAGATGGCAGCGAAGTATTAGCTATTGTACTTTCAGATGTTCTTTCTGGAACTTACGAAACTGCAAGTAGTGCTGCTGATATGGTAGATACTAAAGTAACTGTTATTAACAGTAAATCAACTGACAGAGGATTAGCCTTCCAAGTTCTTGCTGCTGCTAAAGATTTAGAGGCAGGTAAGAGTATTGATGAAATTAAAGATCACCTTAAAGACATCTATCATCGTACAACTATTGATGTTTTGATTGATAACCTTGACTGCTTAGTTGCCGGTGGTCGTGTAAGTCGTTTAGCCGGTGCTTTAACTAAACTTATCAATCTTAAGCTTATTATTCGCTTGAACGAAGAAGGTTTGGATGTTATTGTCAAGGGTCGTAGCAAGAAGACCTTTATCAAACATTGCAAGACTTTAGCTGAAGAATATCTACAAAATCACAATCCTATTCAAGCACTATCCTTATCAAATGTTGGTACAGATGAAAGTCTACTTCAAAAAATCAAGGATACTTTATTGGAAAATAACTCTATCCAAGAAATTCCTTATATTGCTCGTTTAACTAGTCCTATTATTATGACTCACACTGGTTTAAACGCTGTTGGAGTTATTACACTTAATGAAAAACCTACACATTGAGACAAAAAGCAAGTTTTGACTTGCTTTTTTGCTTTTATTTATAATTTTTCTAATTTACTTTTTAAAAATTATCAGTTATAATATGTTTATAAATAAAACTTATTTCTTTTTTAGATATGGGGGGATTTATTATGTCTCGTCTAAGTCATAAACAAAAATTATATATTATTGTTGGTATCGCTGCAGTCGCAGTTGTTTTACAGTACTTATTACATTTAAAATTATATGCACAAATTCTCGTTACTTTAGTCGGAGCTATCATTGCTTTATCTATATTTAAAGAAATGATACATACGCTCCGTTCTGGAAAGTATGGCGTCGACCTATTAGCCATCTTAGCTGTTGTCGCCATTTTATCCGTAGGTGAATATTGGGCAAGTATGGTTATTCTTATCATGCTCACTGGTGGTGATACATTAGAAGATTATGCCTCTCATAAAGCAAATACAGAATTAAAAGCATTACTAGATAATTCACCTCAAATTGCACATAAAATTATGGATGATGGCGACATAGATGATGTTAGTGTCAACGACGTTAAAGTTGGAGATAAAATTGTAGTTAAACCTGGGGAAATTGTTCCTGTCGACAGTTTTATCATTAAGGGTAGCGGCTTATTTGATGAATCTTCTTTAACTGGTGAATCAAAACCTGTTGAAAAAAATCTCCGTGACAACGTAATGTCTGGTTCTTTGAATGGGGACAATTCTGTTACTTTACAAGTAAGTAAACTTGCTAAAGATAGTCAATATCAACAGTTAGTTAAGCTAGTTAAGGAAGCTGAAAGTACTCCTGCTCATTTTGTTAGAATGGCAGATAGATACGCTGTTCCATTTACTTTAGCAGCCATTTTAATTTCGCTTGCGGCTTGGTTCTTCTCAGGCGACCCTCATCGCCTTGCCGAAGTATTAGTTGTAGCCTCACCTTGTCCTTTAATCCTTGCAGCACCTGTTGCTATGGTTTCAGGTATGAGCCGTGCCGCACGCAACGGTATTGTGGTAAAAACTGGTGATGTTTTAGAAAAACTTGCCACTGCTAAAACTGGTGCTTTTGATAAAACCGGTACAATCACTAGTGGGCAATTAACTGTACAAGATGTTGTTACAACCTCTTCTATGAAAGTAGAAGAATTATTACAACTAGCTGCTAGTGCTGAACAAGAATCATCACATATTTTAGCTCGTTCACTTGTTGCATATACTGATAATCAAAATATTGATTTAGCACCTGTTAGTTCTTTAGAGGAAAAAACAGGTAAAGGAATTGAAGCTACTATTAATCATAAAAATGTTAAAGTTGGTAAACTTAAATTTGTTGCTCCAAATTCAGAAATGAAACCTTTAGCAACTACTACTATTTATGTTAGTGTTGATGACGAACTTTGTGGTTATGTTACTTTTACCGATCATGTTCGTCCTGAAGCAAAAGAAACTATGAATACTTTGAAAGCTTTAGGAGTCAAAAAATTAATGATGCTAACTGGGGATCAAGAAAAGATTGCTCAACGAGTTGCTAAAGAAGTAGGAATTGATGAAGTAAAAGCTGATTTGCTACCTCAAGATAAGATCACCGCTTTACAAAATATCCCTAAATCTGGCCACCCTACTTTTATGGTTGGTGACGGTGTAAATGATGCTCCTTCACTTGCAACTGTTGATGTTGGTATTGCTATGGGTGCACATGGTTCTACTGCTGCTAGTGAATCAGCTGATGTTGTTATTTTAAAGGATGATCTATCCCGTGTTTCTAAGGCTGTTACTATTTCACGTGACACCATTAGAGTTGCTCGTCAATCAGTTTTGTTAGGGATTGCAATTTGTACTGCATTCATGTTAATCGCAAGTACTGGTATCATCCCTGCTTTCATCGGTGCTATGTTCCAAGAAGTTGTCGATACTGTTTCAATTTTATGGGCTTTAAAGGCTCGTTATTCCCACGAACAATAGTTAATATATATTCAATCAATAGGCGTATAACAGCGTCTATTGATTTTTTATTTGCATAAATTTTGAAAAATCAATTTTTTATTCTATTATTTTTCTGAAAATTACGCTACAATACTAAAAGTTAAAGAAAATATTAAGGAAGGCTGTGGTAATTTTGCCTGCTAACTTTCTCAGGCGTAAAAATAAGCCACCTTGTTTAAATGATTAATAATATGCATAATATCAATCATTATTAACGAGGAGATTTTAAATGTTAGATCAAAAAAAACATTATATGAGCTGGCCAGTTATTGCTTTGCTCGACTTTGTTACAATTATTAGTTTTGAAAATATATTCTATCCTTTTCAAAATCAAGGATTATCTGTTGTTATTTCATGGATTTTCTTACTTTTTACTTACGTTATTCCTTATGCATTAATTGCTACACAGTTAGGATTAACTTTTGATAATCAAGATGGTGGACTTGCTTCTTGGATTCGTCGTGGTACTCACAGTGATTTATTTGGATACATTACTTCCTGGATGTACTGGACACAAACAATTCCTTACTTAGTGGACGTTTCAAACTCTGTTATTGTTTCTATAAGTTGGATTATTTTAGGTAATAATACTTTAGGACATCACATGTCTACGTTCACTTTCGGAATGTTAACTTTTGTTATTATTTTATTATTCATTATCTTCGAAAATGTTTTCCGTGATTCCTTAGAAGTACTTTCCATCATTGGTGGTGGTGCGATGTTCTTGATTTCAATGCTTTTTGTTTTCATGACTGTATGGGCATTAACACACAGTGCACATATTGCTACACAACCATTTAATCTTCATGCATTTAAGCCAAACTTTAGTTTACACTACTTCTCTACAACTGGTTTATTGATCTTTGCTATGTCTGGTGCTGAATTAGCTGCTCCATACATTAACAAGATGCGTAACCCTAAGCGAGATTTTCCTAAAGCTATGTGGATGTTAGCTTTGATGACTGCTTTCTTAACCATCTTTGGTACTTTATCATTGGCTGTCTTCTTTAACGCTAACCACATTCCTAATGACTTTAAGATGAATGGTCCATACTATGCATTCAAACTTTTAGGTGAACAAGTTGGTATGGGTAAGAGCTTGATGTATGTCTTTGCTGTAGTTCAATTGATGTTTATGTTAGCTCAATTAGCTATTTTAATTGATGCTGCTAGTCGTGTATTCGCTAGTGATACTGCTGCTAAATACATGCCTAGTTGGCTTATTAAGAAAAATAAAGCTGGACGTCCAGTACACAGTTATACTTTAACTGCTGGAATCAGTTTGTTACTTCTTCTTTTAAGTGGTACTTTACCAAATATCAACTCCATCTATAACTGGTTGTTGAACTTAAATGGTATTGTTTCACCATATAAGACAGCTTTAGTATTCGTTGCATTCCTAGCTATTCGTTGGCAAGAAGAACAATTTAAGTCCGATTACGTTTATATTAAGAATAGAACTGGTGCTTTAATTGTTGGTTTCTGGTGCTTCATCTTCACCTTTGTCTGCGCAACAATGGGATTCATCCCTCAAGATGCTGCTCCTGGAACTAAAGCATTTGATCACCAATTATTTATGAACTTTGTAACTGTTGGATTCTTAGTTGTACTTGGTTTCTTATTACCATGGCTACGCAAACTAGAATTAAAGAGAGCTGCAAAAAAATAAAATATTAAAATTAATACCCTGTAATTTTTTAGGTAGACTACCTGATTACAGGGTATTTTATTATATATATAAAGACATAGCTTTGCTTTGCAAACAAAACTATGTCTTTACTTTTATTTAGTCTAAATTGCGATGCTTTAGACTTGGAAAAACTATCTTGTCAGCTATCCCTACGATTGGTCCCTGACATAATAAAGCAAATATTGTTCCAACATTTATTGCATATATATGATGTGATACAATTACCGAAATAATAATCGCAACAATTGGTGGAGTAAAGGTTACCAATTGGGCAATTGTAGAACTACCTTTGAAATATTTAAAACGAATAATTTGCATCAAATCATCAACCGGATGCAACATCCAATTTATTCTTTGATAAAGTGATATAGCAATAGCAATTAGGACTACTCCTAAACAATCCAAAAAGATACGCACAGGTAAATTTAAACTATGAATTCCTAGTTTAACTAATTCTGTTGCAAAAATCCCTACTAAAATTGAAAAAGGAATCATAAAAATTAGATTACCCAATATTCTTTTTAAATTAACCTTTTTCAAAATTATTAGATTAACGATTATTACAATAAAACCAGAAATAAATAGCATCGCACTCAAAGAAATTGGTGTTATTTTAGCTATATTAACTGCTGCGGCAGTCCACAACGCACTTCCTAAATTCAAAGATACCGTTAAAGCATTGCCTAAACTATTCAAAAATATCGATAGGATAAAATATCCTAATAACAATCCCATTGAAGTCGTTTCTAAATTTCTATTTTGTGTTACTTTCATTCTCTATCCCTACTATCTCATTATCTGACTGTACATCTGCAAACATTCCTAAAAATACAATGTTAAATGCCATGTCCCATAAATGGTTATCAATTGCAGAACTTAATAAAACTAGGATCAAAGCTATAACTAAATTATAATTTCTTTGTTTAATGTTACTTTCGATACTACTAATTATGTAAAACATCGCAACAACAAAGAATACTAAGCCATACATTAATAACGCCCTTACAAACGATGAATCAATGAAAAAGTATGCTTCCCCTGGCTTAATACTACCATTCCCATTTTGATAAACAAATTGACCAAACAAAGGAATAGCATAATCATGATATGCAACTTGCCCGAAGAATAAACGCGCAGAACTCAAGGTATTTATAATACTCCAAATTCTACTATTTGGATTAAACATCAAAGGCAACATCACATTGATAACTGCGTATATCCACAATCCCCATCTAACTTGTTTTAAACTGAATCTTTGGATAAATTTTACCGCATACTTATATCCCCCTGCACATAGGAGTAGTATCAAAATAATCAAAATTTCATCTAGTTTAGTTGCGGTTAATGTATAGACACATATCAACAAGGCTATTCCTGAGATAATCTCCGGTATATTCCATTTAAATCGTTTAAGTAAAGCATATGCTAACATAAAATAAAAAATATGCGCTGCAGCATCTGATGGAGAATAGTTTCCTAAAGCTATTCTAACCGTATTATCTCCTGGTCTTTGAAGAGTTAAATTCAGTATATAATCATTCAGAGCCAACCAGGCACTTACTATAAAAATTGGAATTCCAAAGGTTAAGTACAATTTAAGAATTTTCCTGAAGTCGACGTCTTTGGCACCTATCAAAAATACGGTATAGAATAATGGCTCATAAGCACGAGCCCGATAGCAAATATAGGTTATCAGCATAAAGATTAACAATAATTTTATTGTTAGCTTTCGTGGATATTTATCTAGTAATACTATCTTTCCCATCACTAAAAGTGTTACTGCCTGCTCAATTCGAAGGAAAATCAACTTATTAAAATATGTAATTTGATCCACCATTGTTGTGCCATTAATATAAATAGTTATAAAAAATATTGCCAGACAACATAGATAAAACCATTCTGTTAACTGACGGTACTTTTTCCCGGCATCATCAATTAATTTATTATCTATCGGCATAAAAATATTGCTCCTTCAATATTATTTGACAATTATAATGATATGCTAAATCATTAACTCTGACAAATTAAATATCTTTTACAATTAAAAAAAGTGGACTTTTACATCCACTTTTCTTAATAATTATTTTTCATTAACTGGTTTTTTCCAGAAACTCATAATCAAAGCTGCTACGATAGAGCCAACGATTACAGCTAAGAAGTAACCCCAAATGTTTGTTGCTAGAGGTGATACCCAGAAACCACCGTGAGGAGCAGGAATACCAATTCTCATAGCACCAACAATTGCTCCAGAAACAGCAGAACCAATGATACATGATGGAATTACACGACCTGGATCAGCTGTTGCAAATGGAGGAACCATACCACCAACCATTACGGCAGCCATCAAAATAGCAGCAGTTGTAGACTTAGGATCGTTAGCGAAAGCACCTGAAGCAAATACATAAGCAGCCTTGTTGAAAGGACCACCCATATCAATAGACATCATACCAGCTAATACTAATGTTAATAGAACTAAGTTTCCAGTACCCATACCATTCAAGAAGTGAGTAATCCATAGGTTGATTGTACTGAAGATTGGGTTAACAATGAAGTACATAATCAAAGCAATGAATAGCAATCCGAATACTGGATAAAGAAGCATTGGTTTCATACCTTCAACTGAACGTGGTAATCCTGCAAACATCTTCTTCATACCTAAAATCAAGTATCCAGCAATAAAACCAGCTGCAATACCACCTAAGAATCCAGCAGGTGAAGTTGAGTTAGCTTGGAAGTTAACATGATATGATCCACCTAAGGAAGCATTAGCGATAGAAGCCATGAATCCACCAACGAAACCAGGCATTAAAGCAGGAGTATCACCGATTGATTCAGCAATATAAGCTGCCAATACAGGTACCATAAATGCAAATGCTAAATTACCTGCACTATTTAAGAAAATAAATGCTGGAACTTTGGCACCACCCATATATTGTTCAACAATAAATGAGATCGCCATTAAGATACCACCACCAATAACAAATGGTAGCATGTGTGAAATACCATTCATTAATTGCTTGTAGATGTTGCCCCAAACAGTTCCATCAGATTCAGTAGAAGAACTACTATCATCACCTGTTGCGTGATAAATAGCTGCCTTTCCATCCAAAACTTGTTGGATTAATTTTTCTGGTTCTTGGATACCAGATTTAACAGGCTTATTTACAAGTGGCTTGCCATCGAAACGGTTCATTTCAACTTTCTTATCAGCAGCGATAACAACACCGACAGCTCTTGAAATTTCATCTGCTGTTAAACGATGTTTGATACCTTCAGAACCATTTGTTTCAACTTTGATATCAACACCTAATTCTTTAGCTTTCTTCTTTAAGTTTTCTTCAGCCATGTAAGTATGTGCAATACCATTTGGACAAGCAGTAACAGCAACAATATATGGACGATCACTATTACTATTTGCAGCTGCTTTTTCAGCTTCTTCTTCAGCTTTATTTTCAGCTTCCTTCTTAGCTACAGCTTCTGCAAAAATATCTTGAACCTTGTCAGGTGTATCTGCAGCTTTTAATGCTGTTACAACATCTGGATTCATCAATACTTGTGATAAAGCAGCTAAGGCTTGCAAGTGAGTATTATCTCCACCTTCTGGAGCTGCAATCATGAAGAATAAGTGAGCTGGTTGGCCGTCCATTGAGTCATAGTCAACACCTGCAACACTTCTAGCAAATTGTACAGCTGGTTTCTTAACTGCAGCGTCATGTGCGTGTGGGATAGCAATTCCATCGCCCATACCAGTTGAACCTTCTTCTTCACGTTTAATGATATCTTTCTTATAAAGATCTTCATCATCAATGATTCCATGTTCATAATAGTTATGTACCATTTCATCAATTACTTCAGACTTAGTAGTAGCCTTAAGATCCATAATCATGATATCTTTCATTAACAAACTACGAATATCCATATTAAACCGTTCCTTTCCTAAGCAATTCTATTTATATTCATCAATAGTAATTTGAGCATAAATTTCATCGATCTTTTCACGAGTTGCTAAATCTTCAGAAAATGCTGTTGCAGATCCAGAAGCTAAGCCATAATGGAAAGCTTCAATTGGATCTTTAGTACTTGCATAAGTACCAACAAATCCTGCTAGCATAGAATCACCTGCGCCAACAGAGTTAATAACAGTTCCCTTAGGAGCTAATGATCTCCATACACCTTCATTGGTAATCATCAAGCCACCATCGCCTGCCATGGAAACTAAAACATTTTGAGCACCCATGTCTAGCAACTTACGACCATATTTAACAATATCATCTATTCCGTTAAATTCGACACCAAATAAATCAGCTAATTCATGATTATTTGGTTTAACAACTAATGGCTTTTCAGCTAAGGTCTTACGTAAACTTTCACCAGTTGTATCAATTACAAATTGAGCTCCCTTTGAACGAATGATCTTAATCAAATCAAAGTAGAAATCATCATTCAAACTAGGTACTAAACTTCCAGCAAAAATAACAACGTCATCTGATGTTAAATGGTCAAATTTTTCTGTAAAAGCACTGATTTCTTTTTCAGTTAACTTAGGTCCTTGACCATTGATTTCTGTTTCATTTTGAGCTTTGATTTTAACATTAATACGAGTATCAGCTGCAATTGGAGTGAAATCTGTTTTCAAACCTACTTTTTCAAGTTCTTCTTTTACAAAATTTCCGGTAAATCCTCCAAGAAAGCCCCATGCAATATTGTCATGACCTAATTCTTTTA
>OGKB01001309.1_pt1 | contig 13415 bp, 20 predicted proteins | sample 1572351 | NCBI WGS metagenome assembly OGKB01 (sample SAMEA2582088, study PRJEB24529) | metagenome | biome: Human gut stool | place: China | collected 2011
GAATCGAGCCTGATCAGGTGAGCGTGAAAGCGACGACGGAGGAAGGTCTTGGATTTACCGGGACCGGGGAAGGAATCTCCGCCCAGGCGATCGCGCTTTTGAGTTCGGTTGCGGATTACGCGCCGGAGGACCGCGTCGGAGTGATCTCCGGCGGCTGCGGAGGCTGTCCGGGCTGTAAACAGCAGGGATGAAAAGAGACTCGCAGACAGAAAGATAGATGAAGGAGCTAAGGTATGAAGATCTACAATACACTCACAAAGAGAAAAGAAGAGTTTGTTCCGGTCGAGCCGGGAAAAGTAAAAATGTATGTATGCGGACCGACCGTGTACAACTTTATCCATATCGGAAACGCAAGACCGATGATTGTATTTGATACGGTGAGACGTTACTTCGAATATAAAGGATACGATGTCAATTATGTATCCAACTTTACCGATGTCGATGACAAGATCATCAAGAAAGCGATCGAGGAAGGCGTAGACGCCGAGACGATCTCCAAACGCTACATCGCAGAGTGCAAAAAAGACATGGAAGGCATGAATATTGAGCCGGCGACAAAGAATCCGCTCGCGACGGAAGAAATCTGCGGCATGTTAAACATGATCAGCACTCTGATCGAGAAAGGCTACGCGTATGTTGCTGCGGACGGAACAGTTTATTACAGTGTCCGCAAGTTTAAAGATTACGTGATCCCCTTTAAGCCGATTTGCCGACTAACATACTATTGCTAACTAGAATATTTATTACTGATAACCTAGCCTGTCGCTTTAAGAGAAACCATGTATGAATCAAATTTTATCATAATGATTAATCTATCACGAAATGAATAAAGTGCTTAGAATGAGCTTAAAATGACTCATGTGATGTAAAGAAAAATGAAAATGGGCTGAACCTACTTTCACAAGCAAGTCCAGCCCTATTATGAACAAAATTTAGAAGTACAGCCGATTATTTACTTTTACTATCATAACGATTTTTATTCGTTTTTGCAATCTTTACTTTATCATCACTTTCTTTAAGTTTAACAGCTAATTCTTTTTCTTTAAGTTGTGCTTCAACAGAAGTCTTTTGAGCATCTAAACTAAGTTTACTACGTTCAAGATTAAGTCTAGCATTTTCCATACGTTCTTCAGCTTGACTCTTTTCAGCATCGCTAAGACCATTATCAAAACTCATAATATTAGCATTTGCTTTCATAGCTTCAATCTGACCATCAAGATATTTTTCAACTCTAATTGTTTCTCTATCTTGTTCTGCTTTTCTATCAATCTTAGCAAGTTCAAATTCTTGACGAAGTTGTTCTGTTTGTTGAGAAACACGTTCAACATCAAGTTCATGCTCACGTTGAATATTTTGATATTTATCAATAAGTTTGCTAATTTGAGCAACATTATCTCCACGAATAGCAGCATTAGCCATATCCATATTACCATTTTGAGCAGCACTAAATGCAAGCTGTTTATATTGTTCAAGTTTCTCACGTTCTTTAACAGAAGTTTTACAAGTAACAATATAATTAGCAAATATATGACTATTAACATCAAGACTTAAATATCTAATATCGCCATCTTTAGTTTTATAAGAAGTATTAAGACCATCAATCCAAGCAAGTTTAGTATAATCCATTTCAGCTTGATAATCTCGTTCTCTCATTTTATCAAATATAAATTCAATAATAACAGAACCCATACTTCCACGAATAACTGCTTCGTCAGTAACTCCTTTACCAGCACTATTAGCAATCTCACCATAACGTTGTGGAGTCATATCACATTCCATTTTAGCAGTCTGTTCAATCTCTTGAATAAGTTGCCCAAGTTCAGTAATATAATTATTCATACGACTTTCAAGATAACGAACACTTTGTGCTTTAACTAAATTAGCATCATCTTCATCATCAATATAAAGCACTCCATCAGCAGCCATACGATATATAGTTTCAGCAGGTTTTCTACCAAGAAGAGATTTAGCAATCATAAGAACATTCATCTTATTTTTAGCAATAGCCATTTCTCTATGATAAGAAACTATATTACGAAATACTTGATAAGGAATGACTGTATCTACAACACTAAATCTTCCAAAACCCGGCAAAAGTTCTGCAATACCATTATAAGGAAGTTTACCATTCCTATTGTAAGCAATAGGACGAGCCTTATAAGGATATATGCTTGTAGCACGAGAACCAATTCTAACGCTCTCATAAACTTGTGGACGCCACACCCATTCAATACTAATATCACCACCAGCAGGGTTAAGCTGATAAGTTTCATCAACAATTCTTGTTGTAACAAATGCTCCATTACTATATGTAAGAATACCTTCTTTTATTTCACCTCTCCAAACAGTATGCCAAACTTCAAATAAACCATTATTAGCATCACGAGCCATTATATTAGTGTTTTTAATATGTTGTAAATCATCTTTATTAAATTTACTACATATATCACCAAAATAATACATATACTTATCCCAATTTAAAAGTGCTCTATCGCTAGAAGTAGTAGCACTATATTGATAATATGTATCAAGAGCTTCACGTTCTTTTTCAGAAAGATATTCATAAAATTCATCTATAATTTGTTGTTTAGTTAACATACGACGTTCAGCAAACATATCATAATCTTCTGCAAACATACTATCGTTAGGAACAGGAAAAGCATCTCTAACACTAACAACACGTTTAATTAATTGACTACCTACAACATCTCTATATGTATAACAAGCTCCAAAAGCAACAAATTCAAAATAAGCTCTAGCGTATATAGTAAAAGCATCAGTAAGGTCATCAATAACATTAATTAAATCTTGTCCTTGTGCACTAATATCATCAATAAAATTTTCATTAAATTCTTTAATAAAAGCTTCAATATCAACAGCTTGTTCAGGATTAAATTGTTCAGGATTATTACCTTCATTAACAAACTGCATATAACTTTCTTGTATTTTCTTAGCAACAGCTTGTTCTGCAAGCATCATAATTTGTTTACCAAGTTCAGCATCTCTAGCAAATACAACTTCTGGATTATTAGCTCCAACAATAAAATCATGCGGATTTTTAATATATTCACCAATATATCTTCTAATAATACCTTTCATCATATCATAATTACGCATAGTAGCTGGAAAACGAGTTAAATTCTCATCTTTCTCATTATAAGGATTAAGAGTTTTTCTATAATATTCTCTAGGAATATTACCAAGAAGGATATTAAACTTTTCTTCTACATTAAAATCAGCTTTACAAGCAATACCAGCTTCTATAACGTAATCACAGCATTTAGCATACCAATCAACTTCTTGTTTTTCAGCATAACTAACATGCTGATTAGGGAAATCAAGTCTACCAAAATTATACATATCTTTATTTGTTTAATCTTAAAACCATTGTCTATTAAAAATATCTGTTTTATCATTTTCTTCTGTAACTTTCTTACGACTAGCAAGTTCTCGCTTACCTTTAATATCAATAGACTTCCAATATATACCTAAAAGTATAAGACTAGATATACGGTCAAAGTTACCTTCAGCATTAAACTTTTTAAGTTCAAGAATTGTTTGATAATCAAGAAATCTTTCAAAAACATAAATATCTTCTCCAAATTCATTCTTACCAATAACTTCATATAAGAACTCTTTAAGAAGTCGAAGACCATCTAGTTTCTTAGGACCACTACCAATATTATAACCATAACTAGTACTAACTTTTTCTTTAACAGCAGAATCCCAAACATATAAAGGTTCATAACCTAGATATTTAGTAGCTTTCCATTTACGAAAGTTAGAAACAGTTTCACCACGATTTATTTCCACAAGTCCAGTACCAATACAATTATACCATTTACATAAACGATAAAACTTTTCATCAGCTTCTTCTAGTCTTTCAGTACGTCCATAATATGCAGCACATAATTTAGGTTTAAATCCATTACGTTCTCTAGGCATTTCAATAACAAATATACTATTATGAGAATGTCTATCAGTAATTTCTTTTTTATCTTTATCAATACCAACAGGGTCATAAACTGCAACATAAGTACCAGGAATAATACTTCTTATAAGTCTATCATTAATATATATTTCTTCATATTCTGGAGCAAACCAAACTCTTATACAGCCATGAGGGTCTTCATTACCGCGTCTAGGAACTCCTTGAATATAATCATAAGTTTTCATATCAGGATTTTCAATTCTTATACGAGCATTAGATTTAAAATAAATCTTTTTAGTTCCATCTTCAAATAGTTCACCATCAGTATAAAACTTATAACTATTATCAACTCGAAGTTTATCTTCAAATTTATTAAGAGCTTCACTACTAAATATATTTTCACTGGCACTACTAAAAGATTCAGCAGGAAATAAAGCACGTTGACCAAGATAATTAAGATATTCTGCAAAAGTCTTAGCAGTTTTTTTCTTTTCAATTCTTTCTCGTGCAGCAAGTTGAAGACCTATTCGTAAATTACTATTTCCATCTTCATCAAATCCTTTAACTCCATCTATTTCTCCTTCAAGACCCCAAGCATAAGATTTAAAGAATCCACAAACTTCATTACGAGCATCATTATCAAAAACATTTTCAAAAGCCATAAATCCAAATGCTCTAGGATTATAAAAGTTTTGTTCAAATATTTGCATATTAGCAGCAGTAGCAGTTCCCCAAGCCATAAGAGTACCAGTAGTACGAGTACCAACAGTCATTGTAGGTTCAGTCACATTCATAAACTCATCAAAGTTTTGCATTGTAGACAACTCTTCAACTTTAATAGTAACAGCATCTTTACCAATAGCACAGTCCGGATTATTATTAGCACTAACACTTAAAAGAGAACTAGACCAACTATCATCAGCTTCAACTCCATTTTTCATACGATAACCAAGTTTAAAACTATCAGTAGTAGGACTAAATATTCCTCTTTTAAATGGAGTTTTCTCTTCAAAGAACTTTAAATTATTAACAGCAAAGTCACTTAAACCCCCTTGTTTAATCAAATATTTATTATCAGCTGCAACATGAATAACAACTTTATGTTTAGATAAGTTAACTTCGTTAGAACTATCAGCAGCCATAATATAAGAAAAACCTCCACGTCGAGTTTTATCAATAATAAGATGCAAACCATTACGTCTACAAAATTCTATAATTTGCCAAGTCCAAAATTGGGCATCAATAAAACTAGGAAAACTATAAATCTTTTTAGCAGTAGCTCCATGTTCAGTAACAATAACAGATGATTCATCTGTACGTTCCATACGAGTATAATTAAGAAAATTATAATGACCACCTGTTATCCAAACATCTTCTATACTTCCATCTGGATTTTGCCAACAAGGAGCAGAAAAACCATTACGTCGTCTATCACATTCTCTACGTCTAAATTGTCTATGAGGAATACTATCAACTTTAAATTGTGTATATCTACCTGTGGCTTGATATGTTCTAGCAGCTTCATTAAAAAGTTCAGTATTAACAAATTTGCCAGGTCTAATATTTAAAAGAAAACCACCACTATCTCCAATTAAAAAGTTATTATGAGGGTCATACCATCCACAATCACTAGCTTTCTTATACTTTTTCTCTTTATCAGGTTCTTCAATGTACTCTAGAAAAGGATATTTACCATCAGCCATAATATTTTATTTAACTAGTAAACAAACAACAAAAGCGATAGCGCAAACAGCACCACCGCTTACCAAATATTTATTCTTACGTTTAATACGTTCAATAGATTTATTTAAATTATCATTTGTTTTATTACTATTATTAAGATTATATTGTAAAGTTTCAACTTCTTTATGAAGAGCATTATATTTAATCTTATGAAGATTAATTATACTATCTTGTTCATCAATAATATCTTTGTAAAGTTTAGCTTTAATAATTTTAGTATTAGCAACCTTAATCATATTAATAGGAACAAGAACAGTTGTATCAGTAGTGTTGACTCCCCGTGGGGGATGCACTATATTATCAATCTCACTCTGACACCAACTTCTTGAATAACTCCCAAGTAGCACTATCATTAAGACTAATAACTTTATCTTCAATATCTTTCTCATGTTCTTTTAATTTATAAACTATACTTTCTCTTTCAGTTATAACTAACTGTATAGAATCAATCCGAACATGATTAATAGCAGTGTCACTTTTATTATATGAATTGACTTCTACACTAAAACGACTTATTGATAAATACAGAGTAACACATAAATTAATAATCGCTATTATAAATATTGCTATTAACATCTTCTTCATAATTCTATACAGTATTAAGTTAATCTTTTATTTCGATAAGTTTATTAAGTAAATCAAGATTCCATCTACCAGTTTCTTTAAGACCAAGAACTCTTTGAGCCATCTTGATAGCTGCAACTTGACCACAATTCACATTAGTATCAAATAGTTGTTCAGCAACTCTCTGACTATTAAAATCATCAAGTTCAAATACATCCCAATAACCTATTTTATACTTTTCCCAAACAAGTTTTTGAAGTTGAACATCATTATCAAGTTTAGACTTAAATTCTTTACTACCAACAGTATAATGTTTTTTATAAGAATCAATCATAGTCCAACCTTGCCAAGTAGGATTATATTTACGACTGATACCTCTATAAGTTTCTCCACCAGCATCATCTTTATCGTTTACATAACCACCTTCTTTAATAGATAGTTTTTTAAAAGCATCTCCAAAGTAAGCCATAATTTAATTTATATAAGGATTAGTACAATATCTAAAACAATCAACAGCATCATAATATTCATCTTCATCAAATTCTTTAATTGTAACCCAAAACCAAAGAACTTTAATTTGAACTTTATAAATCACAAATTCAAAGTCATCACCAATATGATGTTCATCGCCAATTAATCTTATATTTTTTCTACGATTAATAATATACATAATATTTTATTCTTCAAGAGTTCTACGAATCCATGAACGTAAAAATTTGATATTATTTCCTTTACCTGCAATATCATTATAATATCTAATACGTTCAAGTTTATATTTAGCTACAAAATAATCAGCACTAATTGTAGTATCAGATTTATAAGCATTAAGAGAATCTTGAGTTCTACGAAGTAATTCTTTAGTTAAAACTAATTCATTAACAGCAGTAGAATCAGTAACAGGAACATAACGAATTTCAGGAACTGGAGTAATACGTTTAGTGCATCCACTAGATAAACAAATAGCAAATATAACTAAAACAATAAAACCAATAATTACTCCAATTAAATTATCTTTATTTAATTTCATATAGCAAGTTTAAATTGAGTTTGAACACCACTAGCTTTAATTTGTAATTCTCTGTCTTTAAGAACTTTACTAATATCATCACGTAGGTAATTCATAGTAAAGAACTTAGTAGTTTCAACAGGATTTTCTTTAATATGATAAAGACCATCAGAAAATCTTTTTGGCATACCATATTCATTAAGTTCAAAATCACTATCAATATGACATAGCCAAATACCTTTAATGGTTAAACCAAGTATATATTCAACAGCAAAAGCATACATACTAAGTTGAAGATTATATATAGCACCATTACAATTAGGAAGATGATTAAGAGGAGCTAAAAGTCGTTCATCTTTATCAACCCAAACATTAGTTTGTTGTGCAGGTCTAACTGTTTTATCTTTCTTATAATATCCACTACTAAATTTTAATCCACCACGATTAGTTTTCCAATCACCTACAACAGCACAATTAGTATCTTCATTAACTAGAAGAATATCAATAGTTCCACTAATTAGCCAATCTATAAGAAACATACCAATCTCACTATAAATCTTATATCCTTTTTCAGTATACATTTTAAACGCATCATAAATAAGAGGATAACGATTACCTGTAAGTTCAATAAAATCTTTAAGATTAAGTAGTTTATATCTAGCTCCAAAATTTGGTATATCAGCAATAGTAACCATTACACCATCTTCTCGTTTATCAAGATAATTAATGGCTTGTTGAAACATAGAAGCTCCTTTAACACCATCTTCAAGACCATTATGAGTATTAGTTCCACGTTCACAAGCTTCTTTAGTAATAGTTGACCATTGTTCTTCTAGTTTCTTCTCACTTATTCCTAGTTCTTTAGACTTTTTTCTCAACCAATAGTTCTTATCGAACTTTGGAGCATAATTATGAAGGATAGTAGTAGTTGAAATATAATCATTACCTAGACTATCATTATATTTATGTTCTTCTTCATGAAAAATAAGTCTAATATCATTATATCTTTTATCTCTAAGTTCCATATTAACATTATTAAGTTCAACACTAGCTTGGGTACGCTTCGGCACTACGTGCCTACGCTATACTCCCCGTAGAGGATGGAGTAGATTAGCATCAGCTTATTCTTCAATCATACTACTAGTAATTTCAACTCCTCCTCTACCAGCAACATTCTCTTGTTCATACAGAAGATTTTCTTCAGCTACATTAAGAGCTTTAATTGTATTTGGAAACTGATTAGCTAAATCATTAATTTGTTTCATATAACCAATAACAACTGGAACATCTTCTAGACTAGCACCATCAGATAACTTGTCATTCAGCAACTCATTTAATTTGCTAGCAGCTAGAGCAACATTATGAATACCACGCTTAATATTAAGTACAGCTTCCATACCAGCACCAGCTTTTTGATTATAATATCTTTTAATAAGTTTCCAAACAAGAATATCAGGTTGATAATTTTTAGGTAAATCAAAGTTTTCAATAGCTTTCTTAAGAGCTTCTTTTTCACTAAGACCTTCTTGTAGACACGGACCTTTAGGGTCACCAAGATAATAAATAACTCCAACTTCTTTAACATACATCTCTTTATTAGGAGATTTATCTCTAGTATAAAGAAGACTAACATCTCTATCAAGAAGTTGTTTAAGTGTAGGAGCTTTTGGCATACCAGTTTCATCTATGGTCAGCATCCAATCCAATTCCAAACCGTTCATATATTTCTTCTACTTCTTCATCAAATTCAATAATTTCAAGTTTACCCATAGCATATAGCCAAAGATTAGCATAAGCAGCACTATATTTTTTACTTAGTTTAATCCAAGTAGGAAGAAGTTTCTTTTTAAACTTATGTTCAGTCTTAATCTTTTCTTCTTCTTCATAATGTTTTTGCTTTTCTTCTTCCATAACTTTAGCAGTATATTCTTTATACTCTTCTCTAGTCATAGTTTTTCTAGCTTCTTTAAAGTCTTTATAATGACTAATAAGTTTGGAACGATACCAATTCTTTTGAATAGTACCAATATGAGGAATAGCAACACATTTATCTTTTCGTATATTAATACTAGCTTCATTTTCAAGATTTTCAATAATAGATTTACAAAGTATTCTATCATCTCCTTGAAATCCAATATCATCTAATATATTATTTATATCTTTATAAATAAGAATATAATCATCGTCAAAATCTTCATGAGAACTAGTATTAGCAATATTAAAACTAGTATTAGTCTTAAAATCCATAATTGAAAGTTTAAGAACTCTTCTTAGATTACTACTATAAACAAGAACACAAGTACCTATAATTTTAAATTATACATAAGTAGTTCTAAGAAGAGTTCGATTATTTAGATGAAATGGCTAATTAGCTTTTTCAGCAGAATGATAAACAAAAGGATTAATAGCTTTATGTTTATCAGTAATAGCAGCTCTTAAATCATTAATAGCTATAACTTTAAACTCAACAAACCAAACTTTCTGTCCTTTTTTATATCCTTGATTTTGTCCAAAAGTACCAACAGTAATAGAACGAGTTAGTTCAGTATCATTAGTAATATACTTATTAACAAATTGAGGACTAAGAACATTATGTTTAAGATAAAGATGATAACCACGTTCAAGAGTAGAACGGTCAATAATAATCTTATCCATTTGATTCATACCAATAAGTTCAGCATCTTCTTTACTAATTTTAGCAATAATTGGCATAACCTCAACTGTACTTACTTTATTATTAATAACACCAAACAAACTTTCATTTTGGCAAAGAGCAACAACACAATAATGTTTAGCAACAACTACATTAGTAAGAATAGCGTCAAGTGCTTCATTTGTTATTTCGCTAATGTCAGTAGGTATTTGAATACCAAAATCTTTAAATTTACTTTCAACTTTAATCATAATACTAATTTATTTAGTTTTAATAATACTATCAATACCTATATTTCCAAGTTTAAGTTTACTTGGAACTTTAATCTCTTTTTTATTCCTTTCACCACTATGAAATTCTCTAGTGTATTTAGGTTTAGTTTCACTTTTATCTTTACCCATAACTTAATTGTTTTTAGCAAATGTAAGAGTTTAGATGAATCTACCAAGAGAAAAACTATTTTTAACATTTACATCATAGAGGATTATATGATTATAAATATGCAAGTCATACTCCCCATAGAGGATGAAGATAAGCTAGACTTAATCATATTAATATTGATAATATTAATAGAGATAATAATAATGGTTATAGTATTGATTAACTTGATTATTTATATGATGATAATGAGAATAATGTAGATAAAACAAATAATGGAAATAATGAAACTGAAGTAGTTGAAGCAGAAGAAGTTGATATTAGTGAAATTGATTGGAATTGGTAATAATGAAAGTAAAAGAATTAATAATAATAAAGATGAAGATGATAGTATTAAAAAAGATTATAAATATAATGAAGATAAATGTAATAATAATGATAATGACGATGATGATAATGATGATAATAATTGAAAAATTGAGTATATTAATGTAACAGTGCGGCTAGTGAGTATAAGGGGTGGGTCATTAAATTGGACTTGACTACCCCCGTCAAGTTATAGGAGAAAGTAAAGTTCTCACTCTCATTATCAACATTAAATATTTTGAGATTATTCATCTCATTACATTACTAACTATTAACACTAATCATTATGAAAACAAACAAACCATTGTTGTTAGTTGCTATCATACTGATGATACCAGCTATCATACTAGCATTGAAAGTAGAACCAACTAGTGATGAACAGATTACTGCTGTTGTATTTGGAATACTATCGGCTATTGTTAGTTATCTTAGTAGAGATTAATCTCTACTAGATGATGCTGCTCATTATCAACATTAAATACTTTGCAGTTGAATCGAAACAACTGTCAGTAATGCTACTGATTAGCGTAATTAAATTCTTAATAGTCATGCCAGACGTTAGAAATTTAGCGCAAGCTGCACAAGGTGCTGCTGCTACTCCTGAGAATGTTAATGCAGTTAATCCAACTGCAAGTGTTAACCAACCTGTTCAACCTGTTGTTGATACAGATAACCAAAGTTCTACGCAAGTGGAAACCATTGATGATGTTGTTAAACGCATCTGTACTGATGGTCATAGTTATGTAATGACAACTGTCATTACTAATATTGATTGTCAAGAACGTACAGGTCGTAATGGCAATTCTTATCTCAATGCGTTTGTTACTATTGCTAGTCCTGTCAAAGGTGCTCAAAGTATGCCTGATGGTACACATCGAATGGGTATGCTTGGAGCTATTCAGATGCCATTCAATCAGATACTGCTTGTAATGCGCAAAGACAAGTTCTATGGTCGATTTGTCAACTATATTGGCGAAGCTGCTGAAGCTGGTTTTGCTAGTATGTATCTGACTGGTGTTGCTGTCAAAGTTCTTTGTCAGTTTGTACCTGCTGGTGTACAAGACCGTAATCCGTTTACTCGTAAAGATAATCTTTACAATGTTGTGGATTATGATAGATATGTATATCATATTGTAGGTATCGAACAGCCGGCTGACCCTGTTCTTGTTGGTGCATATAATGTACTTATCAAGCAGATTATGGACGATGCTCGTGCTGCTATTGCTGCCAAGCGTGAGGCTAAAGCTAAAGCAGCTAGTTTTGTTGCTACTGCAATGAATGATGATGACATACTATTCTAATGAACATGACGCTACTAACCTTCGGGTTGGTAGCGTTTGTGTTATCAACAATAGTTTTGTTGATGCTGTCGCTAGTGTTCGACATGGAAATGCTCATTATCGACATTAAATAGATTGCAGCAAACGAACTTAACAGTCTGATAAGACTTATCAATCAAGACCTAGCTGCAAGGTCTGATAATACTAATCCTAATATTAAACATTATGAAAGTACATCGTATTATTACTACTATTGAAGTTGAGAATGATAATTCTATAACTTCTGTTGAAGTTACTAATCTTCATCCTACTAATAACGATATTCCTCTTGCTGTTACCAATATAACCACTAATGGTAATGCGAATAATATAGAACAGGTATATAAGGTTATTGATGATTATAGACTTGTTATTCGTGATAAACTAAAAAGTATCGCTCGTTCTATTAATGATGGTCTTGATGATTACGAATGTGGTATATTTGGTCGAGATTATAACGATAGTGAATGTAATGATGAAACTAAAGCTGATTAACTAGATAAATGCCATGTAAATTTTTTTCTTATAATATATATTATATACGAAGTATATTATATATATATATTATACCCTAGAATCAGTGAAAGATATTGCTGGCAATATTGCTATTAATGATGATAAGACTAGTTATATTAGTGAACTTACAACAACTCATCTTGTGAAACAAGATGATGTTGGTATGACTAATGTGAATGGTGCTGATACTGATATTACTAATAATGATTAACTATTATAACATTTTGTTATACTGATATTGGTCATCTATCTTACCTGATTCTATTGGATCATTTATATGCCGGAATTTCACAATCCAATGAGACCCGTTCTCTTGTAGCAGTATTTTAGGACGGACACCACCAGAGTTACCGCTATCCACATACAATCTTCCTGCATTCTTATCGGTTTTCCCTGATAGTATATCCAATGCAGCTTGCTGTATTTTATCAAGATCTTTAAACTTGCTTGGAATCGTTATCTTATTATCAGGAATATAGCATAAAGCTCCCATACCAGATGAGCCGACAATACTTAGTTTCTGTAAAGGGGTGAGAGATTGATAGTTTATGCCTTCCTTATTCAGTTCTTTTTGTAGTACATACTCTCCATATCCTCCAGGCATACAATCTTCAAAGACACCGAAGTTACCATGGAACGGTAGATAAGGGGCTTCAAATAAGTCCCCTTTTAAAGGTAATTTCAATGGGGATATTGAAAAACCAGTGTGTAACCATTCGTTGCAGTATTGGAAAAGACAAGTATCATTGATTCCCATGGTAAGTTGTCCAACCAGTCGATCATGATACATGACTTTTAATGTTTCAAATCTTCTCATCTGTTCCTCTCTTTCTGTTCCTGTTTTTGTTAATCCTAACCATTTCATCAAGACTTGAATACTTTGGTTTGCCTATTAATTCCATCATGTCCTCAGCATAACCAAGTACACGGACTATCTTC
>OGKB01001316.1_pt1 | contig 13325 bp, 14 predicted proteins | sample 1572351 | NCBI WGS metagenome assembly OGKB01 (sample SAMEA2582088, study PRJEB24529) | metagenome | biome: Human gut stool | place: China | collected 2011
GCAGCAGAAGTAGACCTGATCCCGAGAGTTCATGGTTCTGCTATGTTCACAAGAGGACAGACACAGATCTGCACAATGACAACACTTGCTCCACTTTCTGAAGCACAGAAGCTCGACGGTCTTGATGAAGCAGAGAAGACAAAGAGATATATGCATCACTACAACTTCCCGTCCTACTCTGTAGGAGAGACAAGACCTTCCAGAGGACCGGGACGTCGTGAGATCGGACATGGAGCACTGGCTGAGAGAGCACTTCTTCCGGTACTTCCAAGCGAGTCTGAGTTCCCATATGCGATCCGTACAGTATCTGAGACATTTGAGTCTAATGGATCTACATCACAGGCAAGTGTCTGCGCATCCAGTATGTCACTGATGGCAGCAGGTGTGCCGATCAAGTCTGCTGTAGCAGGTATCTCTGCAGGACTTGTAACAGGTGAGACAGATGATGATTACCTTGTACTGACAGATATCCAGGGACTCGAGGACTTCTTCGGAGACATGGACTTCAAGGTGGCAGGTACTCACGAAGGTATCACAGCAATCCAGATGGATATCAAGATCCACGGACTGACAAGACCGATCATCGAAGAAGCAATCGCTGCTACAAAGAAAGCAAGAACTTACATCATGGATGAAGTTATGAATAAAGCAATCGCTGAGCCTAGAAAAGAAGTTGGAGAGTTTGCACCGAAGATTATTCAGATGCAGATCGATCCACAGAAGATCGGTGATGTTGTCGGACAGCGTGGTAAGACAATCAATGCAATCATCGACGAGACAGGTGTTAAGATCGACATCGATGATGAAGGAAATGTATCTATCTGCGGTACAGAGAAAGAGAACATGGAGAAAGCTGCGAAGTACATCCAGACAATCGTTACAGATTACGAAGCAGGACAGCTTTTTGAAGGAAAGGTTATCAGCATCAAAGAATTCGGAGCATTCGTTGAGTTTGCACCGGGTAAAGAAGGAATGGTACACATTTCCAAGCTTTCTAAGCAGAGAGTTGACAAGGTAGAAGACGTTGTAAGCATCGGTGATGTTGTGAAGGTTGTATGCCTTGGTAAAGATAAGATGGGAAGATTCAGCTTCAGCATGAAAGATGTTGCAGAATAAGAATCAGAAAGAATAAGAAAAGAGGAACAGAATTCAGGAAACTGGGTTTTGTTCCTCTTTTCTTGTATGCGCAAGGAATACTTTAAGAATCTTATCCATATATTGTGTAGAGAGGAGGGGTACGGACAACAACTGGAGAGGTGGACAAGATGGAAATGGAAAGACAGAATAAGAAGATGCAGGTCTGGAATCTGCTGGCAGAAAAAATCCGTAAGCTTGTAGAAGAATCCGTCAGTAATCCGGAGGAACTGCAGGAGATCAGGATACGTACAGGTCAGCCGCTGCTGATTCAGATGAAAGGGCAGGAACGGGCACACCCGTATCTGGTTACGAAAGAAGATATTGGTGAGACAATGGGATATATTTGTCATTATTCGCTCTATGCATATGAAAATGAGTTGAAACAGGGATTTATTACAGTGGAAGGAGGTCACAGGGTCGGGGTGGCAGGAAAAGTAATTATAGAAAATGAAAAAGTAAAAAATATACAGTATATTTCTTCGCTAAATGTAAGAATTTCTCACGAAGTACTTGGGTGTGCTGACGCATTGATTCCATATATTACGGAAAATAAACAGATTTGCCATACATTGATCATTTCTCCGCCGTGTTGCGGAAAGACTACTTTGATCCGTGATCTGATCCGTCAGATATCGGATGGAAATGAATACATAAAAGGGTGTTCTGTCGGTGTGGTAGATGAAAGATCGGAGCTTGGTGGGTGTTATCTTGGAATCGCACAGAATCATCTGGGTACAAGGACTGATATTTTAGACTGTTGTCCGAAAGCGGAGGGGATGATCATGTTGATCCGTTCTATGGCGCCGCGTGTGATCGCAGTGGATGAAATCGGCACAAGTGAGGATATCCATGCCATTGAATATGCCATGCAGTGCGGCTGCCGGCTGATCGCGAGTGTACACAGCCTTGATATGGATGAGGCTTCTAAAAAGCCGATCCTGGGTGACCTGATCCGCAGAAGAATGTTTCAGCGTTATGTTGTGCTTGGACAGGATCACGGTCCTGGCAAGATCCGGGAAATCTATGATGAGCGGGGGCGTGTGCTGTGCAGAAATTAGTCGGATGTTTTCTGATCCTGTTGGCGACGACCGGAGCAGGATGGATGTATGGAAAAGAACTTCGGAATTATCTGGAAGAATTGAGTCATTTTCGCAGAATTATAGAACAAATAAAAGGCGAATTACTGTATGCAGGACTTCCGCTTTCGGAAATTTTTTATAATATTGCATCAAGAGAGAAGGAACCCTATGAAAACTGGCTGATGGATCTGGCATTTCAATGTCAGGGCACACAGGAAAAGCGGTTTGCTGACTTGTGGACAGATACGATAGAAAAAGATCTTCCGGAACTGAAATGGAGAGGAAAAATGAATCCTCTGATCTGCGAACCTGGGGAACTGCTTGAAATAGGAGACAGAGAAGGTGTAGTTCGTCTGCTGGAGTATCATTTGAAAAGGCTGGATATGGAAATTGAAAAGAGAACTGCGGAAACGTCTGAGAAGAAAAAGCTCGGTAGCTGGCTGGGGGCAGCAGGCGGGATTTTTCTTGTGATCCTTCTGCTTTAAAAGGGCGGGAACAAAAGGGAGAGGAGGGAGAATGTGAGCATCAATCTGATATTTAAAATTGCGGCGGTGGGAATTCTTGTATCTATTCTGAGTCAGGTTTTGAAGCATAGCGGCAGAGAGGAACAGGCATTCCTGACAAGTCTTGCAGGGCTGATTCTTGTATTATCCTGGGTTCTCCCGGCGATTTATGACTTATTTTCTTCGATCCGGCAATTGTTTTCTCTTTAAGGAGGGTGGAACAGAATTGAACAGTATACAAATCGCACTTTTGGGTGTCGTGGGAACATTACTTGCTTTGCAGTTTAAAAGTGGGAAAAGTGAATATGGCATTTATGTAAGTCTTGCAGTCAGCTTGTTTTTATTTCTTTGTATGCTTTCACGACTTGAAATCTTTGTGCGGACAGTAAAGAAAATTGCAGATTATATAAAACTGGATGCCGGACAGATGAGTATTCTGTTGAAAATGGCCGGTGTGACTTATGTGGCTGAATTTGCATCCGGAATCTGTAAAGATGCAGGGTATCAGAATATTGCTGTACAGATTGAGATTTTTACAAAGTTGACGATCCTTGCGATAGGAATGCCGGTACTTCTTGCGCTACTGGAACTAATCGGAGATTTTCTGATATGAAAAGGGGAAAACATTTTTGGAAAAAGCTCTTCTGTTTTGTGTTTTTATTTACGGTTGTGACAGAATGTGGCAGCGTGCATGCAGAAGAGCATGGTACAGTGGAGGAAAAGGAAACAGAAGATCGTTCCGGGATGTTGGAGGATGAGCTGGAAGAAATGGAAGAAAGTCTGCTGGATGAATTTGATTTCAGACAGATCGATCAGTTATCAGGAGAGACAGAACTGGGAGAAAAAGTTCGGTTTCGTGATCTTACAGAGATGCTGATCAGCGGAAATACGAAGGGATTGGGAGAAAGATTTCTTGAGTTTTTTTCAGGACAGGTGTTCTCTGTTTTTCAGAAAGGAAGGAAGAATCTGGCGCGCCTGCTGCTGATTACAGTGGCGGCTGCATTTTTCTCGAATTTTACAAGTATCTTTCAAAACAGACAGACAGCGGAAGCGGGTTTTTATATTTTGTATCTTGTTGTGATCGCAATCTGTCTGGAAGCATATCAATCGATGAATTTATATGCCGAAGAAAAAACAGGAGAGCTTGTCCAATTGATGCAGGTGTTTTGCCCAAGTTTCTTTCTGGCGGTTGCATTTACCGGAAAGAGCAGTTCGGCGTTGATGTTTTATAATACAATACTGTTCTTGATCTATCTGGTGGAACTGCTTGTACTTCACTTTCTTTTACCGGCGGTGAAGATCTACGGGATGGTGAGGATCTTATCCTGTCTGACCGGAGAAGATCTTTTCTCAGAATTTGCAGAACTTCTGGAAAAATGTATCCAATGGAGTCTGAAAAGTATGATTGCCGCTGTGAGTGGAATCAGTCTGATCCGGGGATTTTTGAATCCGGCAATTGATTCTTTGAAAATGACTGCTGCAGGACGAACACTGGAGGCGGTTCCGTGGATCGGAGATGTTGCCGGAGGTACAATGGATGTTGCATTAGGAGTTGCAGTACTGCTTAAGAATGGAATCGGTGTAGCAGGAATGATTTTTATAGCTGTCCTGGCACTTATTCCACTGGTGGAATTTCTGATATTGGCATTTTTGTACCAACTTGTGGCGGCATTAGTTCAACCGGTTTCTGACCGGAGAATTACAACATGCATATCTGGAGTTAGTTCCGGTTATCAGCTTATGGTGAAGGTAATAGCATCCACAACGCTGTTGTTTGTCTTAAGCATTGCACTTGTGGTGGCTGTAACATCTTAAGGTTTCAGAGGAGAGAGGAGGAATCTGCCGGATGCTTACACAATGGATACAAAAAATCATTTCAATGCTTCTCGTTATGAGTGCAGTTCTGCAGGTGATTCCGGGAAAAGATTATGAAAAATATATTCGTTTTTTCTGTGGACTTGTCCTGATCCTGCTTGCACTATCCCCTGTTGCGGCGTTAAAAGGACTGAAAGCAGAGCAATTTTATCAAAGGGAAGTGTATCAGCAATATGAGAAAGAAATAGAGCGGATGTCGGATTCTATAAAACGGGAGGAAATCGGAATTGGACAATAATTGGCAGGAGTGGAAGGAAAGGATCGTGGGATACACAAGGAAGATAAAACAGGCGGATCGTGGTCAGAAAAGAACAAGATTAGCCATTTTATTCCTGTGTGGACTGCTGCTTCTTGTAGTTGCGGTTCCGGTTCCGAAGACAGGGGAGGTGGATAAGGATACAAAGATTGACGGGGAATCCGGGAGAGGAGAGACGTATGAGACAGATTCCATGGCAGACTATGAAAAATATCTGGAACAGAAGACAGCGCAGACACTTGGTGTCGTAGATGGGGCGGGAAAGGTGACGGTGATGATCACATTAAAGTCTACAGGACAGAAGGTGGTTGAAAAAGATCAGCAAAGCACACATCAGACGACGAAGGAAGCAGACAGCCAGGGAGAGACAAGAGAAAATGAAGAGAAATCTCTGGATAAAACGACCGTGTACAGTCAGGGGACAGACGGAACGCAGATCCCATATGTAAGTAAAGAAAATGCACCGGAAGTGGAGGGCATTCTTGTAATAGCAGATGGAGGCGGGAATGCAGTTGTCGCGAAGAATCTGACAGAAGCGGTGCAGGCATTATTTGGTGTAGAAGCGCATAAGATAAAAATAATGAAACGTGCGCCTACATAAAAGGAGGTTTATCTTAATGAAAGGAAAAGTGAAGAAAAACCAGTTGATCATTGTGGCACTTGCGGTTATGATCGCGGCAGCAGGATATCTGAACTACACGGGACGTCTGTTTGGCGAGAATGCGAAGGGAACAAAAGAAGCTAATGCAGATCTTACAAACCAGGAACTTTTAGATATTTCACAGGAAGATACAGAAGCAGGAAGCGAAGAAATTGAAAGTAATGATTCTGAAACAGAAGGAACACCTGGAGAGGCGGTTCTAACAAATGGTTCAGCCCAGACTACGGTAGCCCAGGCAAAAGTTACAAGAGAACAGGTGCGTGCCAAGAACAAGGAGACGCTTCAGAGCATCATTGACAGTGACTCTTTAAGTGATGCCCAGAAGCAGGACGCTGTGGCGCAGATGGTAGCCATGACAGAGATTGCAGAAAAAGAAACGGCAGCAGAGACAATGCTGGCGTCAAAAGGCTTTCTTGATTCTGTAGTCAGTATTTCAGAGGACTCTGCAGACGTTGTTGTCAATGCATCAGAACTGACGGAAGCAAACCGGGCTCAGATTGAAGACATTGTAACAAGGAAAACAGGCGTGGCAGCGCAGAATATTGTAATCACTCCAGTATATGCAGAAGGAAAATAATCGATTTACGCAGACTTGTTACTTTGCGATAAGGCGGCTATCTACAGCCGCCAAATTTTCGTTGAGGAAAATGTCTCCTTATGCTATAATGTATGTCGCTGATTGAAACATGAGATAAGTCCACATTTGTTCATAACTTTAATAAATGTAAAAAATATGATGTAGATATGAAGTGTGAAGATGGGACAGTTTAGATAGGAGAATTCAAATATATGTCAAAGATAAAGGACGATGTTAAGAAACAGATTGAGAAAAGACGAACATTTGCGATCATTTCCCATCCGGATGCCGGTAAGACGACTCTGACTGAGAAGTTTCTGCTATATGGAGGAGCAATCAATCAGGCAGGAAGTGTAAAGGGAAAAGCAACATCAAAACATGCAGTTTCTGACTGGATGGAAATTGAGAAAGAAAGAGGTATTTCAGTTACTTCTTCTGTATTGCAGTTCAATTATGGAGGATATTGTATCAACATTCTGGACACACCGGGACATCAGGACTTCTCAGAGGATACATACCGTACTCTGATGGCAGCAGATTCTGCGGTCATGGTCATTGATGCATCCAAGGGTGTTGAGGCACAGACAAGAAAGCTGTTCAAAGTATGTACGATGCGCCATATTCCGATTTTTACATTTATCAATAAGATGGACCGTGAGGCGATGGATACATTTGAACTATTAGATGATATTGAAAATGAACTGGGAATCGCGACCTGCCCGGTCAACTGGCCGATCGGTTCTGGTAAGGAGTTCCGCGGTGTCTATGACCGTGCTACAAAGAGTGTGGAATTATTCTCAGATACAAGAAAGGGTACGACACAGGGAGAAGTGCAGATTGTGCCGATCGATGATCCTTCCCTGAATGGACTCATCAGTGAAGAGCAGAAAGCAAAGCTGGAGGAAGAGATTGAGCTTCAGGATGGAGCCGGAGCAGAACTGGATCAGGAGATGGTAAGTAAAGGAGAACTTTCACCGGTATTCTTCGGATCTGCTCTGACGAACTTTGGAGTAGAGACATTCTTGAAGCATTTCCTTAAGATGACTACATCACCGCTTCCAAGAAAGTCTGATAAAGGTGAGATCGACCCGATGGAAGAAGGCGATTTTTCTGCATTTGTATTTAAGATTCAGGCAAATATGAATAAAGCACACCGTGACCGTATCGCATTTATGCGTATCTGTTCCGGAGAATTCGAGGCAGGCATGGATGTATTCCATATGCAGGGAGGCAAGAAAGTACGACTTTCCCAGCCACAGCAGATGATGGCCAGTGAGCGTCACATGGTGGATAAAGCTTACGGTGGAGATATTATCGGTGTCTTTGATCCGGGAATTTTCTCAATCGGAGATACATTGACAACCTCCTCTGACAAGTTCAGTTATGAAGGAATCCCGACTTTTGCACCGGAACATTTTGCAAGAGTGCGTCAGGTCGATACGATGAAACGTAAACAGTTCATCAAAGGAATTAATCAGATTGCGCAGGAAGGTGCGATCCAGATATTCCAGGAGTTTAATACAGGTATGGAAGAGATCATTGTAGGAGTTGTAGGAGTTTTGCAGTTTGATGTTTTAAAATATCGTTTGGAGAATGAATATAACGTAGATATCAGACTGGAGAATTTGCCATATGAGTATATCCGCTGGATTGATAATCCGCAGGACTTCGATCTTGCAAAACTTTCAGGTACTTCTGATATGAAGAAAGTGAAGGATTTAAAAGACCGTCCGCTTCTTCTTTTTGTCAATGAGTGGAGTATCCGCATGACCCAGGAGCGTAACGATGGACTGGTTCTGACTGAATTTGCCCGATAAGGTTTGTAAATATTTACCGTGAACCTTTGCAAATGTATGCGAATGTGGTAAAATGCTTAAAAAGGACGTATAGAAAAACCGAAAGGATTGGTAGATATGAGTAAAGAAGAAAAGAAAACTTATACAATAAAGTCAGATGAGAATCTGGGCGAAGTAAAGATTGCCGATGAAGTTGTAGCAATTATCGCAGGACTTGCAGCTATGGAAGTAGAAGGTGTTTCTTCTATGGCAGGGAATGCGACAAGAGAGCTGATCGCAAAGCTTGGAATGAAATCTTTATCCAAAGGTGTAAAAGTAGATGTCCTGGACGGCATCGTGACTGTGACACTGGCTCTTAATATGAGCTATGGATACAGTATTAAAGATATTACAGCAAAAGTGCAGGAGAAGGTAAAAGCTGCAATTGAAAATATGACAGGACTTGAGGTTGCGGACGTGAATATCCGTGTAGCCGGAGTTGATGTGCCGGAGGAAGCATAAGTGAAGAGAACAGAGATGAGGGAACACATTTTCAGAATGGTGTTCAGTTATGAATTTAACAGTGATCAGGAGATGCCGCAGCAGATGCAGCTTTATTTTGAACAGCTTGACCAGGAACCAAAAGAGGAAGACATGGCATATATCAGAGACAAGGCTCTGAACGTCATCTTGAAATCTGAAGAGATTGATGAGATGCTCAATGAACATGTGACAGGCTGGAAGACAAGCCGCATGAACAAGGTAGATCTAAGTATCTTAAGACTTGCGGTCTATGAGATGAAATATGACGAGGACGTACCGGTAGGAGTTGCAATCAACGAAGCGGTAGAGCTCGCAAAAAAATACAGTGGTGATGAAGGCCCGGCATTTATCAATGGTGTGCTGGCCCGGCTGTCATAAATAACAGACTGATATACGCCTGACGGGGGATTGAGTAGAACATTACATGTTGCCCCGCGGGCGAATCTTGAATATAGAGGTGTGTAATGACACGGAATGTATATACGGTAGGCCAGGTGAATGCTTACATCAAGAACATGTTTACACAGGATTACATGTTGAACCGTATCTATGTGAAGGGCGAGGTATCTAATTGTAAATACCATACTTCAGGACATATATATTTTTCACTGAAAGATGAGTCTGGAACGATTGCCTGCGTAATGTTTGCCGGGCAGCGCGGCGGGCTCTCTTTTCGTATGTGTGAGGGACAGCAGATCGTAGTGTTCGGACAGGTCAATGTCTATGAAAGAGGAGGTTCTTATCAGTTATATGCAAGGGAGATCCGTTTGGATGGAGAAGGTGTTCTTTATGAGCGTTTTCAGGCTCTTAAGCGTGAGTTGGAAGAGATGGGAATGTTTGCTTCGGAATATAAGATGCCGATTCCTGCATATGCACGAAGAATCGGTGTTGTGACAGCACCGACCGGAGCTGCGATCCGGGATATTATGAACATTTCCAGACGAAGAAATCCTTTTGTACAACTTATTTTGTACCCGGCACTTGTGCAGGGAGAAGGCGCGAAAGAGAGCATTGTAAAAGGTATACGTATGTTGGATCAGGATGACATAGATGTGATCATTGTCGGACGAGGCGGCGGATCCATTGAAGATTTGTGGGCGTTCAACGAAGAAGAAGTTGCAAGAGCAATTTTTTACTGCCGGACACCGGTGATTTCTGCGGTAGGGCATGAGACGGATACGACTATTGCAGATTATGTGGCAGATCTTCGAGCACCGACTCCTTCTGCAGCAGCAGAATTGGCAGTGTATGATTACTGGAAGACACAGGAACAGGTGGATGTAAGAAGAAGTCAGTTACAGGGCTATCTGCGAAGAAAAATGGAGGTATCTAGACTTCGAATCGAGAAGTATGAGACGAAGTTAAAGTATCTGCACCCTGAGCATAAGCTTCAAGAAGACAGGCAGAGAATGGCGGATACAGAAGAAAAGCTGCATATGCTGCTACATCGCAAAGTAGAGCAGTACAGACACCGGTTTGCAGTTTATATGGAACAGATGAAAGGATTATCCCCACTTCAGAAACTGAATCAGGGATATGCATATATTGAAGATGTGGACAAAAAAGCAGTCCGAAGTATCGAACAGGTCAGATGTGGTGATCATCTGTCGGCATATGTGACAGATGGATCCATTCAGATGATAGTAGAGAGTGTAAAGGAGGAGCGCCATGGCTAAGGAAGAAAAAACACTGGATGAGATGTTTCAGGAACTGGATAAACTGATCCAGGCTATGGAGGAGCCGGAAGTATCTCTGGAAGATTCTTTTCAGATGTATCATCAAGGCATTGATATGTTAAAGGCATGCAATGACAAGATGGATAAAATCGAAAAACAGATGCTTGTATTGGATAGTGAAGGAGAGACACATGAGTTTGAATCTTGATTTTAAAGTACAAAAAGAGCAGAAAGTCAGGGAGATTGAAGATTCTCTGCAGAATTACCTGCCAAAGCAAAAGGGATACCAGAAAATTATTATGGAAGCTATGGGATATAGTCTTCTGGCCGGAGGAAAGAGACTTCGTCCGATGTTGATGAAGGAGACTTATACTTTGTTCGGTGGTCACTCAAAAGTAATTGAGCCATTTATGGCAGCGATTGAGATGGTTCATACATATTCTCTTGTACATGATGACCTTCCGGCAATGGATAATGATGAATATCGAAGAGGGCGTAAGACGACGCATGTTGTATACGGAGAAGACATGGCGATTCTGGCGGGAGACGCTTTGTTGAATTACGCATTTGAGACAGCAGTCAAAGCATTTGTTCTGGAACCGGAAGATAGTCTGACAATCGGAAATGCAATCCGCGTACTTGGTGAGAAAGCCGGAATTTACGGAATGCTTGGAGGTCAGGTCATCGATGTAAAAGAGACCGGGCATGCTGTTTCAAAAGATGTGTTAGATACGATCTACGAATTAAAGACCGGAGCACTTATCGAAGCAGCTATGATGATCGGAGCAATTCTTGGTGGAGCAAGCCAGGAAGAGGTAAAGACGGTAGAGCGTATTGCAAGCCTTGTTGGACTGGCATTCCAGGTGCAAGATGATATTCTCGATGTGATAAGCACCCAGGAAGAACTTGGCAAACCGATACATAGTGATGAAAAGAATGAGAAGACTACTTATGTAACATTACTTGGCATTGACGATGCAAAGAAAGTGGTCGAAGAAAAATCGGAAGAGGCGATCAGCCTGCTTCGGACACTTCCGAATGAGAATCCATATCTGGAAGAATTGCTTATGGAGCTGATTCACAGGAAAAAATAGAGGGGGACCAGTATGCTGGAACGAATACAAAAGGAAAATGACATAAAAAAACTAAACAGCGAGGAATTGGAGTGCCTTGCAGGAGAGATCCGTGAATTCCTTGTAGAGAAGGTCAGCAAGACAGGAGGACATCTGGCTTCCAATCTTGGCGTTGTAGAGCTTACGATGGCATTGCATCTGATCTGTGATCTGCCAAAGGATAAGATTATCTGGGACGTTGGACACCAGTCCTATACACATAAATTACTGACCGGACGAAAAGAAGGATTTGAAGATTTAAGAAGTTACGGCGGTATGAGCGGCTTCCCGAAGAGAAAAGAAAGCCAGTGTGATGCATTTGATACAGGACATAGCTCTACTTCGATTTCTGCAGGACTTGGTTATGTGAGAGCAAGAGATTTAAAACATGAAGATTATACCGTTATCTCTGTGATCGGTGATGGTTCTCTGACCGGAGGTATGGCATATGAGGCGCTGAACAATGCATCGAATCTGAAGACGAATTTTATTGTGGTACTCAATGACAATCATATGTCCATTTCAGAAAATGTAGGCGGAATGTCCAGGTATCTGGCAAATCTTCGGACGGCAGATATCTATACCGGTCTGAAAAAGGGTGTGACAAATGCTTTGCAGCAGGTGCCGGTCATGGGAAACCGCATGATTGAGCATATCCGGAAGACGAAGAGCAGTATCAAGCAGCTCGTGGTACCGGGCATGTTTTTTGAGGATATGGGAATTACTTATCTGGGACCGATTCCGGGACACAATTTACCAATGCTCTGCAAAGCTCTTAAGGAAGCGAAGAAAGTGGAAGGTCCGGTACTCCTTCATGTTATGACAACAAAAGGAAAGGGCTATGAACCAGCAGAGACAGCACCGGATAAATTTCACGGGATTGGACCTTTTGACGTAGAAAGCGGTAAGGTACTTGCAAAAAAAGACGGAGATACTTATACAGATGTGTTTGGTAAAGTGCTTTGTGACGAGGCATCCAGAAATCCAGACATTGTGGCAATCACGGCTGCCATGGCAGATGGAACCGGACTTGCCAGATTTAAGAAGCATTATCCGAATCGTTTTTTTGATGTTGGAATTGCGGAAGAACACGGTGTAACATTTGCTGCGGGACTGGCAGCAGGAGGATTAAAGCCTGTATTTGCAGTTTACTCTTCATTTTTACAGAGAGGATATGATCAGTTAATCCACGATGTGGCACTGCAGAATCTCCCGGTGGTATTCGGGGTAGATCGTGCGGGGCTTGTCGGAAGCGATGGAGAGACTCATCAGGGAATATTTGATCTGTCATTTTTATCCAATATTCCCAATATGACCGTTATGTCACCGAAGAATAAATGGGAATTAGCCGATATGTTACGGTTTGCGCTTCAGATGAATTCGCCTGTGGCAATCCGCTATCCGAGAGGAAAGGCTTACGACGGATATGAAGGATGCCGGGAAAAGATCAGTTACGGAAAGAGCGAATGGATCTTTGAAGGAAAAGAAATTGCAATTTTAAGCGTCGGTCATATGTTCGAGGAGGCAGTGAAGACAAGAGATAAACTGATCGAACAAGGATATGAGCCGACACTTATCAATATGCGTTTCATTAAACCGATCGATGAAGCAATGATAGAAAAAGTCTGTCAGACACACAAACTGATTGCAGTGATTGAAGAAAATGTCCAGACCGGAGCATGCGGAGAGCGTGTATCAGAATACGTGATGCGAAAAATGCTTCCGTCACACGTCCTGATACTGGCACTCCCGGATGATTACATTGAACATGGAAGTGTTGATGTGCTCCGTAAGATGACAGGAATTGACAGTGAGAGTATGTCTGAAAAAATTATAGAGACGTATAAGGAGTTATAGAAGATGAAAGAACGTTTGGATGTGTTGCTGGTGAAGAGAAATCTTGCCGCGTCCAGAGAAAAAGCAAAAGCCATTATCATGTCTGGAAATGTTTATGTGGACAACCAAAAAGAAGATAAACCAGGAACAACATTCCCAGAAGAATCTAAGATTGAAGTGCGTGGCCATACACTGCCTTATGTCAGCCGCGGCGGACTTAAGTTAGAAAAAGCAATGAAAGAATTTCAGGTATCTGTAGAAGGAAAAGTCTGCACAGATGTAGGTTCTTCTACAG
>OGKB01001329.1_pt1 | contig 13221 bp, 18 predicted proteins | sample 1572351 | NCBI WGS metagenome assembly OGKB01 (sample SAMEA2582088, study PRJEB24529) | metagenome | biome: Human gut stool | place: China | collected 2011
AATATAGTAAGTTATTACAATCCAAACAAATAAAGACTATTGAAAAATTAATTAAGCATGTTTGGAAGCTAGTAAAATAAGGAATTCTAGAACTCTATATATTTTTTCGAACATATTTTTGATAAAAATACTGGACAGAACAATCGAACGTATGTATTATAAGTTACATAAAGAATGTACGTTCGAGAATAAAGTAAAGGTGAGATTAATATGAATCGAGTATATGAAGGAATCCAATTTGCAACAGTAACAATCACATTATCAGCAGTAATTACATTGATCACGTTATTCGTTACACCATCTGTATGGCAATTAATGTTGTTAATTACAGGAGAAGTTATCGTCATTAATGCTGCTTACTTGATATTTGTATTGGTATTACTAGGACTTAAGAACTTATTAGATTATTGGGAAAAGAATCAAAATAGATTTAAATCAGATAAATCTAAATTCAAATATTTAAATTAGATTTTTTCTATTGACTATTAGTAATTGATTTGTTAATATTTTAGTGTTGTATTTGTGCATATCACATCTGCAACCGCACGTTTTAAGTTTAAGTATCTCTTTGGAGGTCACTACATTACGGCGAGTCTAAGTATTTTAAGAGGAGGTGCACATAGATGTACGCAATTATTAAAACAGGTGGCAAGCAACTTAAAGTTGAAGCTGGTCAAACAATTTACGTAGAAAAGCTTGATGCAAAAGAAGACGACAAGGTAACTTTTGATAAAGTTGTTTTTGTTGGTGGCGATAAGACAGTTATCGGTACTCCTTTTGTTGAAGGTGCTACAGTTGAAGCTACAGTTGAAAAACAAGGTCGTGCTAAGAAAGTTGTTACTTTCAAGTACAAGCCTAAGAAGCATCAACACACAAAGCAAGGTCATCGTCAACCATACACAAAGGTTGTTATTGACGCTATCAATGCTTAATTTGTCTAAAAGGTTGGTATTAGAATGATTAGAGCAAGATTTTTATATCGTGATAAGTTAATTTCTGGCTTTGAAATGCGAGGTCATGCTGATTCCGGCGAATATGGACAAGATATCGTTTGTTCAGCTGTTTCAGTGTTAGCTATAAATACAGTTAATAGTCTTGAGAAACTTGCTAACGCCAATTTGAATATCGTTTCTGATGATGAAAATGGCGGACTGTTAGAAGTACATGTTAGTGAGAACTTTCTTTCAAATGAAAGTGTAAAGTTATTATTAGCTAGTTTAAAACTAGGACTTGAAGATGTTGAAAAAATGTACGGTGATTTTATAAAAATCGAGAATAACTAATTATTAGGAGGTGCAATCATTATGTTAATGAATTTACAATTCTTCGCTCATAAAAAGGGTGGTGGTTCCACAGCTAACGGCCGTGATTCACAATCTAAGCGTTTAGGTGCTAAGAGTGCTGACGGACAAGTTGTTACAGGTGGTTCTATCTTATACCGTCAACGTGGTACACGTATTTACCCAGGTGTTAACGTTGGTATGGGTGGCGACAACACATTATTTGCAAAAGTTGCAGGTGTTGTTAAGTTCGAACGTAAAGGACGCGACAAGAAACAAGTTTCTGTTTACCCTGTTGCTGAATAATATATAGTGTAAAACGTCTTAAATCCTTGATAGGTAAGGATTTAAGACGTTTTTTGTTATAGTTACTTTTTCAAAAGAGATTCTTTAGAATTAGTAATAATCAGATGGAAATATTAATTAGTAATTGAAAATAATTTATTCTCTAGTGCCATATTTTGACCATTCTAGCTGCATTTCTCCAGAAGTTTTCATGCCTGCTGGGGTGCTTTGAAGTGCATCTTGTTCAGACATACCATGTTGTATTTTATAATAAGCAGGGGAAACACCATATTCATTTACGAAATCAGAAAGAGTACCCTGATAATTATAAGGATCATTTTGTGAATTTGAAGTTTGCTTGTTAGCCTGATATGTATTATTGTTGTTTTGCGCTTGTTGAGCATTATTTTGTGTTTGATAACTATCAGAATTTTGTTGTTGAGTTACTTGTTGCGAATTAGTAGCTGCAGTATTTTCAGAGGCTGCTTTCTCACTTTCTGCCTTTTTAGATTCACTCTGTGCTTTCTTGATAGATGATTCTTTAGCCTTCAACGAACTGGATTTAGAAGAATCAGAGCTAGCCTTATCATTTGAATTAGAGTTAGAACACGCCCCTAGTAAACTTAGTGATAGTAAAGAAATAATTATAATATTAAATTTTCTCATATAAAAAACTCCCAATTGTAAATAGATAATAAACATTAATTATAGTAATACAAATTAGAGTAGTTTGTGAAGAAATAGCTGAGCTTATTAGTAAAAAACTATATAATAGATAGGAACGGTTTCATAATAATGGAGGAGATGAGTAATGAAAATTATTGATAAATTCTCGATTAAAACAATTACACTTTTAACAGTAGATGAAGATTTACCTGAAAATGTAAGGGGTGGTTATAAAGCTGAAATAGATGGGGAGGCATTTACTATCACAGGTATTCCAATTATTGAAACAAAGCCACTTTCTATAAATAAGAGAACTTTCATGATAGATAGAACAGATGAAGTCGATGTAAATCAAATCGTTAAATTCTATAAAGCATAATTATTAATCTAAAATCTAGGAGTAATATATGAACATTATATTTTTTACGGTGGCTAAAAATGGAATAATTTTTTATTAAGAATAAGCTCAATAATAGCTCAAAAAGGGACTGAATATCACTATGAATAAATCGAAGAAAACATGGAAAATTGATGGCTATGTATGGTTACATTGTCCTGTGTGTGGTCATGAAGTGATGGACTTTGATATTTGTGATGTCTGTGGTTGGCAAAATACAGGTATAAACAATGTTGATGGTGGTCCTAATCATATGACTTTAGAAGAAGCGAAGAAAGCATATAAAGAAGGGCGACCAATTAATTAATATTTTTTTAGAATTATTAAAATTAGGAGGTGGAAAAATGGATTTAAGACCTTATTTTGGAAAAAATGTGATAGTTACTGACGTTGATAATATTATTTATAAAGGCTTTGTTGCAGTTGGAACAATTCCAGGAGACTCTGATGATAATTGCTATGAAATTGATTTAATAGGTACAAAACAATATGGTGATAGTTATTTTACTTTAACTGAGTATGAAATAAAATCTATTGAACTAGATCCTGATAAAGAAGATTTGCGTAAATCAGAATGAAAACTAGATTTTAGTTTAGGATGTGATAACTGTGAAGTTAAACTATGTTTTCCTTTTTCTATCTGATCCTTTAGATTCAAGAATTCCAGATGTTGAGTATGAAAAGGAATATAAAGTAGCAAGTAAGTATTTTTCTGTAGGTTTGATAAATCAAGAACGATTATTTGAAGATAATGTAATAACTATAACGTATAAAATTAGTAATGACGATATTATTATTTATCGTGGTTGGATGCTGAAACCCCAATTGTATGATAGATTAGTTACTTATGTTGAGAAAAATGGTGCAAAGATGTTTACTAATTTATCAGAGTATGATTATACGCATCTAATTCCAAATTGGGTTAAGGACAATAGCAATCATGTAAAAACTAATAGAAAAATTAATCTTTCTACAGAAGATAAAAAAGTCATCATGGATGCTCCTAAAGAGGTTAAAGCAAAATTTTATACAATTGATTTTGCAAGGAAGTCTAACGGAAAGTTGGTTATCATGGAAATGGGGGATGGTCAAGTTTCAGGACTTCAAGGATTTGATGAACAAAAATTTTATGATTTATTATGGGAAAATTTACCTGAGAGTAGAGCTTAATGTCAGATTTAAGAGACAAAGTAGAAAAAATAAATTACTCAGAGTTTCTAAATCATCTTTACAACTAATAACTAAAAATCCCACTTTTTGAAACAATTCTTTCAAAAAGCGGGATTATTTTTTGCGTCTTTCTTTAAAGGGAACACTAGATAGATTAAACCAGAAGGGATAGCTAGTAGTTTTGAAGAAAATATCAAAATACTGGCTACCATGTTCTTCACCATCAATCTGTAGAAATTCCAATGATTTAATAGTTAAATGAATTTGATCATCTTTGAAGCGATGGAATGACTTCAAATTAAGTTGTTTATGAAAATATAAACTTACAATCAACATAAAGAAACGGATGAAATTCATATTTTCAGTGACGATCAAGTCAAGTTTCTTATCTTTAATGTTAGCTTGAGGAGAGAGTGAAACATCTCCTTCAAAATAAGGATGATTAGCAACATTCATGATATAGACATGTTTGAAAAATCTATAGGAGTCACTAACTCTAACCGTAGCCGAAAAAGGTTCTTGATCATAATAAGCGCTTATACTGCTAGTAAGGAATGGAAGAAAACCTCGACGGAAGAATTTACGTTTCTTCTTACGATTATAAATACTTGTAATAAAAGCATCCATGCCTATACCAAAATTGTTCAAGAAGTAACCTTGAGTGTTTCGTAAAGTTTCTTGGTAAGTACCAATTGTATAGTGTGTCTTATCTGTTGTATTGATAACTTGCTTTAAAGCAACGACAGGATTGAGAGAAAGTCCAATTGCTTTAGCGAATCCATTTTCAATCCCGGCAGGAACTAGACCGATTGGTAGATCAAAGCGTTGTGCTTGCTTGATACCATTTAAAACATCGACTAAAGTTCCATTTCCGCCTACAACTAGGACGACAATTTTACTCTTTTTTCTTTCAGCTAAATCCAAAGTGAAATTTTTAGCAACTTCAACAGCATTTTCATTAACTTTTTTGTAAGTAAATTTGACTCCTTGTGTCACTAACTCTGAATGAATAGTTTGCCAGATTTGTTTAGCATTACCATTTTTGGCATATTCATTGACAACTACAAAGTATTCCAAGGTAATCCTTCTTTCCTAGAGTTTTGATTGCAAAAATATTTCATTCTTTATTATAATTTTACAAATAATTATCAACTATGTAATTATAACGAACAATCGACACAATTGACAAGTATAAAGAAACGGTTACATACTAAATTTTCTTTAATCTTTAACTTTAAATTATCGCAATATAAGATAAAACAACATTCTCCGAGATTTGTTGATAGATTTTTTTGATTAAAAGGTGGTAGAATAAAAACAATAACTTTAAGAAAGGTGGCCTATATAACCATGCTTGATAACATGATTTTTAAGCAACTAATGAAACATTCTTTTACAATTCCGGTAGAGGTAACCTATCCTAATGGGAAAACTGAGAAATATGGTAATGGTGCCCCACAGGTAAAAATTAAAGTTAATGAAAAGATACCAGTAAAAGACTTACTGAGAAATGCTTCAATCACATTAGGTGAAGCATATATGGATAAGAAAATAGAAGTAAGTGGTTCTTTACAAGTGCTTATTAATTCAGCATATGAATCAGCAAACAGTTTCTTGAATAATAATAAGTTTAAACGTTTCTTACCAAAACAATCACATTCTGAAGAAAGTAGTAAGAATGACGTTCAAAGTCATTATGATTTGGGAAATGACTTCTATAAATTATGGCTTGATAAAACTATGACATATTCATGTGCTTATTTTGAAAAGCCAGATGATACTTTGGAAGAAGCCCAAATGAATAAAGTTCATCATATCTTAAAGAAATTAGATCCAAAACCAGGTTCTAGTTTGCTAGATATTGGTTGTGGTTGGGGAACATTAATGTTAACTGCCGCAAAGGAATATAATATGAATGTTGTTGGTATTACTTTAAGTGAAGAACAATATAATGCTGTTAAACAACGTATTAAAGACGAAGGATTGGAAGGTCAAGCTGAAGTACTTCTTGAAGACTACCGTGAACTTGATCATCTACCATTTGACTACATTACAAGTGTTGGCATGTTTGAACATGTTGGTGAAGAAAATCTAGGTGAATACTTCAATACAATTTCAAGATACTTGAAGAGTAATGGGGTAGCATTGATTCATGGTATTACTCGTCAACAAGGTGGAGCATACAATGGTTGGATTAATAAATACATTTTCCCAGGTGGTTATGTACCCGGTCTAAATGAAAATCTAACTCACATTATTGAATCTGGTATGCAAGTTGCTGATATAGAAATGTTGCGTCGTCATTATCAAAGAACTTTGGAAATGTGGACAGATAACTTCCATAAAGTATTGCCAGAAGTAAGAAAGATGCACGACGAAAGATTTATTCGTATGTGGGATTTATATCTTCAAGCTTGTGCAGCTTCATTTGAATCAGGAAATATTGATGTAATCCAATACTTGATTTCTAAAGGCCCAAGTGCTCGTACTTTACCAATGACAAGAGATTATATGTATAAAGATTAATCATGAAGTACTTTGAAATATTGTCTATTAGGCAAGTTTCAAAGTGCTTTTTAGTATGAATTCGATAGAAAAAGTCAAATTTAGTCAAAATTTAGTGACCTTAAAAATATTTTATAGTTTATCTTAAGGTAAATTCTTGACTATTATTGACCTTCTTTGTAATAATTATAGACAATGAGGGGTGATAGTGAATGGAACTCACTTGGATTGAAGAATTCAAGAAATATTTGTTAATTGAAAAACAATATTCAGACGAAACTTTGAAAGCTTATAGTGAAGATTTACAACATTTTGTTGATTTTATTGACGAAACTGGAGGCGCTAAATCTTTCAAGGAAATTGGTAGTAATGATGTTCATGCATATATGAGCTATCTATATGATAGATATGAAATGACATCAATTTCGAGAATGATTTCCAGCTTACGTGCATTCTACAATTTTTTAATTAAGAATGAATTAACAGATGAAAATCCCTTCGCTTATGTACAATTAAAGCGACATCCACGATCACTACCACGTTTTTTCTATGAAAAGGAAATGACCGCATTATTTGAAGCAACTGAAGGCGACACACAGATGTTGATCAGAGATAGAGCGTTGTTGGAGTCTTTGTATGGAACTGGAATGCGTGTCAGTGAATGTACGGGTTTAAAAATGGAAAATGTAGATTTGACTAATAAAAAGATGCTTCTACATGGGAAAGGTGATAAAGACAGACTAGTACCATTTGGAAGTTACTGTCAGGAAGCATTACAACGTTATTTTGAACAAACTCGTACACCTTTAATGGAAAAATATCATCGGGATCATGATTTAGTCTTTGTAAATCATTATGGCAATCCTTTAACTCCGGCTGGGGTAGCATATATCTTAAAACAGATAGTTAAGCGCAGCAGTCTACACACTAGCATTCATCCTCATGAGTTGCGACATACATTTGCGACACATTTGATGAGTAATGGTGCGGATTTACGTGCGGTACAAGAGTTACTAGGGCATAGTAGTTTATCTACTACTCAAATCTATACTCATGTAACACCGGAGCATTTACAAAGAGATTATCGAAAATTTTTCCCAAGAGCATAGAATTTAATTATTAGGAGCTGAAATTAATGACAACAATATGTGCAGTAAAACATAATGGAAAGACAGCGATTGCCGGCGATGGACAAGTTACTTTAGGTGAAAAAGTAATCATGAAAGGCAGTGCTAGAAAGGTACGTCGCATCTACAATGACAAAGTAGCAGTTGGATTTGCTGGTGGTGTAGCAGATGCAATTAACTTAGAAGAAAAATTTGAAAATAAGCTAAATGAATATAGTGGCAATTTGGAAAGAGCTGCCGTAGAATTAGCACAAGAATGGCGAGGCGATCGTACTCTACAAAAATTAGAGGCGATGTTAATCGTAATTGATAAAGATAATTTATTGATTGTATCTGGTTCTGGTGAAGTTATTGCCCCAGATAATGGTGTATTAGCAATTGGTTCTGGTGGTAATTATGCCCAAGCTGCAGCTGTAGCTCTATCAGAATATTCCAAAGATATGTCAGCAGGTGAAATTGCCAAAGCTGCTTTGAATATCGCCGCAGATATAGATATCTTTACTAACCATAATATTATAGTTGAAGAATTAGCTTAGAAATGAGGAATTTATAAGATGAACGAAATAGATAAGACACCTAGACAGATTGTTGCTGAACTTGATAAATATGTTATTGGTCAAGACAGTGCTAAAAGAGCAATTGCGGTAGCTTTACGTAATAGATATCGTCGTATGCAACTACCAAAAGATATGCAAGAAGATATATCTCCTAAAAATCTTTTGATGATTGGACCTACTGGGGTTGGTAAAACAGAAATTGCACGTCGTTTAGCTAAAATCGTTAACGCACCATTTGTAAAAGTTGAAGCAACTAAATTTACAGAAGTTGGTTATGTTGGTCGTGACGTTGAATCTATGGCACGTGATTTAGTTGAAGTTGCATATCGTATGGAACAAAATGATGCTTTCAAGCAAGTTCGTGCTCAAGCTGCACAACAAGCTAACAAGCGTTTAGTTAAGTTGATCGTACCTGCTAAGAAGAAACAAGAAAATCCTAATCAATATCTTTTCAATGCTTTGAGAGATCTACAATCCGGTTCTTTCCCTAATATGAATGGAAATGATATGGAAGAAGTAACTGAAGATGTTAGAAATGAACGTTTAAGTGTTGCTGAACAATTGAAACGTGGTTTGCTAGAAAATAATGAAGTTACAATTCAAGTGGATGATCCTTCAACACAATTCAATAATCAAAGTGGTATGCTAGGACAAATGGGAATTGATTTATCTTCATTGAGTTCAATGATGCCAACTAAGAAAGTTGAACGTACAATGACAGTCGCAGAAGCCAGAGAAATCTTGATTAAAGAAGAATCTGAAAAGCTAGTTAACTCTGCAGATTTGGCTGATGCAGCAATTAAACGTGCTGAAAATACAGGAATCATCTTTATTGACGAAATTGATAAAATTGCTTCTAAATCTCAACAAAATGCAGGTCAAGTTTCACGTGAAGGTGTACAACGTGATATCTTACCAATTGTTGAAGGTTCTCAAATTTCAACTAAGTATGGCTTGGTTAAGACAGACCACATTTTATTCATTGGTTCTGGTGCTTTCCATGAAAGTAAACCAAGTGATTTAATTGCCGAATTACAAGGTCGTTTTCCAATTCGTGTTGAATTAGAAGATCTATCAGTTGATGACTTTGTTAAAATTTTGACAGAACCAAACAACGCTTTAGTAAAACAATACATTGCGATGATTGGTACAGACAATATTGATGTAACATTTACAATCGAAGCTATCCATCGTATCGCTGAAGTAGCATATCAATTGAACCACGATACAGAAAACATTGGTGCACGTCGTTTGCATACGATTTTGGAAAAATTACTTGAAGATCTATTATTCGAAGGTCCAGATATGCAAATGGGTGACATCAAGATTACAGAAGCTTATGTAAATGACAAGATTGGATCAATTGTTGAAGATAAAGATTTGAGCCAATACATTTTGTAAGATCGGTATATGAATATCTCAAAAAGTATGCATTGATGTGCATGCTTTTTTGTTTTGAGGTGAAGTGTTTGTAGGATTAATGTGAAAGATTAAAAAAGTAAAGTGTGATTATAACGGAAAAATGAAATCAAAGAAATGATGTGATCGAAGCGAGAGTCTCCATTAGCATCTATAAAGGATAAAAAGTAATCTATAGTTCTTAACCCTAGATATAGAACTTTATGAAAATAGTAGATAAAATCTCCAAATCAACAAGCACTCACAACAGGGTGCTTTTTAAATGCCCAAAAATAAAAATTATGTCTATCTGCTTGTGATTGTATGTTGTTTAAAAATATGATAGAGTAGTAACATGTGTAGAGTTTAAGATAAAGGAGGACTCGTTTTCGATGTTATATAAATATAAAAAGGATTATCAAAAAATCGCGATGGGATTGTTGTCCTTTATCGCTGAATTGAAAGATATATCCAGATTACAATCAGAATTAAAATGGTATGATGCCGAAGATAATCGCAATCTTTATCTATGGAAAGACGACAGCAATGATTTTGTTGGGATTGTTGGGATTGAAGAAAATGATGATATTGTGATTGTACGTCATATTACGGTTTCTCCAGCAGTGAGAAATGAAGGCGTAAGTTTTAAGATTCTTGATGATCTCCAAAATTTATATTCAGAAAAGAAAATCATGGGAAACATTGAAACAACTAATTTAATTACAAAGTGGGAAATGAAAAATGGCTCAGGAAAATAAGCAAAACTCACGAACAGCTGAGCATTTAACGTTTAAATTGGATCAGTTTGAAGGTCCTTTAGATTTACTTTTACATTTAATCAAGCAAAATGAAATGGATATTTATGATATTCAGGTTGCAGAAATAACTTCTCAGTATATAGATTACCTTCATCAAATGCAAGATTTAAGGTTAGATATTGCTGGGGAGTATTTAGTTATTGCTGCAACTTTATTAAATATCAAAAGCAAAATGTTATTGCCTGTTGAGCAAGAGCAACAAGTTGAAGAAGATTACGTCGATCCACGTGAAGATTTAGTGCAACAATTGGTTTCACACCAACTTTATCAAGAAGTTGCGGCTAAATTTCATGTAATGGAAAAACAACGAATGGAATTGTTTTCCAGAGAACAGGCAGTTAATGAAGATGTAACCTATGAAGTTTCAGAAGGAACAACGATTGATTTACTACAAAAAGCCTTCGCAAAATTAATGGCTCGTAAACAAGTAAAGAAAATCAAAAAGATTAAACGGAAAATTATTCCTGAACGTTATACAATTAAAGAAGAAATTGAAAATATTGAACATACACTCAAAATGCACAAAGGAACGATGAATTTTACTGATTTATTTGATTTTGACGGTGAGGTTGAAGTCGAAAAAGTTGTTACATCTTTTCTAGCATTATTGGAGTTGGTAAGGGTTGGTAGAGTAAGTGCGAGTCAAGAAGAAAATAATGGACCAATTCTAATGACATATGAAGGAAAGGCGGAGGAAGATGCTATCTAATCAAGCAAAAATTGAGAGTTTGCTATTTATTAGTGGAAATGAAGGGATAACATTAACCGAACTTTCTCAGATTACAGGAATTCTAAAACCAGCTTTACATGAGCAGTTGGATAAATTAGCGGATAAGTATAAGCAAGATAGATCCTCAAGTTTGCAACTTATTCACGCGGAGGGAAGATATAAGCTGGTGACCAAACCTGCTTTAGCTGAGTTGGTAAAGAAATACTTAAATAGTAATAATATTACAGAATTAACTGGAGCAGCCTTGGAAACTTTGGCAATTATTGCTTACAAACAACCAATTACTCGTATTGGTATTGATGAAATTCGGGGTGTGCAATCTAGTTCAATGATTCAACGTTTACAACTACTAGAGTTAATTAAAGAAAATGGTCGTTTAGATGCTCCCGGAAGACCAATTCTTTACGTTACAACTGACAAGTTTTTGGATTACTTTGGTTTAGAGAGCCTAGATCAACTTCCAGAACTTGATGAAGAAAAACAAGAAGATGAAGAAATGGATTTAATGACTTTATTTGAACAAACGACAGGTTCAACGGAAGATGAGGAGGAAGAATAATGGCTGAACGATTACAAAAAGTTATGGCTAATGCTGGTGTAGCTTCACGTCGTGCAAGTGAAAAGCTAATCCAAGAAGGTCGTGTAATGGTTAATGATGTTGTAGTAACTGAATTGGGAACTAAGGTTGAAAGTGACGACTCAATTTCAGTAGATGGTAAGCTTTTAAAGAAAGACGAAAAGAAAGTTTACTACTTACTTTATAAACCACGTGGAGTTATTTCAGCAGCTAAAGATAACAAGGGACGTGAAGTTGTAACAGACTACCTAAAAGATGTTCCTGAACGTTTGTATCCAGTAGGAAGATTAGATTATGATACTTCTGGATTACTAATCTTAACTAATGACGGTGATTTTGCTAATCAAATGATGCACCCTCGTTATAAGGTAGATAAGACTTATGTTGCTAAAGTTGAAGGACTGATTACACCTGATAGCATTAAGAAATTGCGCAATGGAGTAGTTATAGACGGAAAACCTACAAGTCGCGCTAGGGCTAAAATTCTCTCAAGAGATGCTAAAAAGAATACTTCAATAGTTTCATTGACAATTCATGAAGGACGTTATCATCAAGTTAAGAAAATGTTTGATGCAGTAGGACATAAAGTTCAAAAACTTTCACGAACAACTTATGGTACATTGACACTTGATGGTTTAACTTCAGGTGAATATCGTGAACTTTCGCATAATGAAGTACGTGAACTTTTGAAACTTATAAATAATAAGTAAAAAAAGATTGATTATCGCTTACATTTATGATACTATATTGGTGTTGAAAAAATAATATAAAGTATAGGTGTCTTCAGAGGCAGGGTGAAATTCCCGACCGGCGGTGAAAGTCCGAGAGCTGCTATTGTATATAGTGGTTGAACTGGTTCGATTCCAGTACCGACAGTATAGTCTGGATAAAAGAAGATGAGCGATTATCAAGTAAATGAAATAACAAAAGCTCTGTTGATTCCTAATCAGCAGGGCTTTTTACTTATAATTACTCTAGTACTTGTGAAGAGACCTCAAGTGGAGGTTTTACTATGAGAAATGTTTCAATTAAAAGATATGCAATAATCGCATGTCTCGCCGCTATTTCATATTTACTAATGTTTATTTCATTCGCAGTTATCCCAATTGTGCCATATATGAAAGTAGACTTTGCGGATATTCCAATTTTATTAGGATTCTTCGTATTAGGTATTAGTGGCGGTATTGAAATCGCAGTATTGAGATCAGTTCTATACTTTTTGATTACCGGTCCATCAATCGCAAGTTTGATTGGAATTGGAACTAATTTATTGGCTACATTAACAATTTGCTTACCAATGTATTATATTTTACATGAAAAGCATGACTTGAAGAGATACATTATTGCGATTGTTGTATCAACTATCTCATTGACATTCTGGTTATCTATAGGTAACTGGTTGGTAATTACACCATTATACATGGCAGTGTTAGGTATGAAATTAACTTTACCTTTAAGTCAATTAGTGTTATATGGAGTATTGCCATTCAATCTTATTAAAGGTGTAATTGTTGGAACAGTCTTCGTACTAGTTTACGCAAAGATTCATGTATGGTTGGACAACAAAGCAAACGAATTTCTTGCTGAAACAAAAACAAAATCAATCTAGAAAATGAATGTAGAGTCGTTAGGCATTTGTCTAGCGACTTTTTTACTGTGCGCCCGGCATGGTCGATAACTAGGTGGTGAAAGTCCGCTGTGGGCCGTAGTA
>OGKB01001335.1_pt1 | contig 13142 bp, 10 predicted proteins | sample 1572351 | NCBI WGS metagenome assembly OGKB01 (sample SAMEA2582088, study PRJEB24529) | metagenome | biome: Human gut stool | place: China | collected 2011
CTGCGATAGCTGGTCCCGGAATTCCATCACGGTCTCCGATAATTATTGCTTTTTTTCCCTCTAAAATAGCCATAATTATGCTTTCTCCTTTCTTTTGGTAAAAAACATGTTTATAGATTAAATATATATGACAAAGAACTCACCTAATTATTAGATGTATTTCTTGATCATCGCTTCGATTGTCTCCGGTGTACAATCATCTTTTACAAGCTCATCTACTTTTTCTCCATCTTTGTAGATTGCCATAACCGGAAGGCCAAGAATCTTCTGGCCGATTGCCAGACGACGAGCCTTTGTTGTATTCAGAGATGTAAACTTAAGTTTATCTCCGTATGTGTCAGCGAACTCATGTACCTTTGGCATAAGTGCTGCACAAGGAACACATCCGTCACCGAAAAAGTCAACGAATACATATCCTTCAGCTTCCAGAACCTCTGTCTGGAACGTATTCTTATCTACTTCTATCATTGGTCTGATCCTCCTTTTAAGTCTTATTTATGAAATAGAATATATACTCTACGCCATGCTTCTCTCTACCATAACTGCAGCGATCGCTCCGTCAGCTGCAGCAGTAACAACCTGTCTCAGGCTCTTCACGCGTACATCACCAGCAGCGTATACGCCTGGGATATTTGTATGCATGTCCGCATCAGTTGGAATATATCCTCTTTCATCCATCTCAACACTTCCTTTGAAGATGTCAGAATTAGGAATAGTACCGATGAATCCGAATACTCCGAACATTCCGTCGTCTTCGTCAGCTTCGATCTTAGTAACTTCTCCAGTTTTCACATTCTTAACTGTCATCCAGGAAAGAATTCCATCTCCTCCAACTTCCTCAACAACTGTATCCCACATAAAGTGAAGTTTGTCGTTTTTGAAAGCTTTCTCCTGAATGGATTTTGCTGCACGCAGCTCATCACGTCTGTGAATGATCGTAACTTTTCTAGCGAATTTTGTAAGGTACATAGCCTCTTCAACAGCGGAATCTCCACCACCTACTACATATACCTCGAAATCCTCGAAGAAGTTAGCGTCACAAGTAGCACAGTAAGAAACTCCTCTTCCAAGGAACTCTGCCTCACCCTTGCAACCGATTGGTCTTGCATGAGCACCTGTAGCAATGATAATATTCTTTGCCTGATACTCACCTTTTTCACCTTTGAGGACTTTTACATCTCCCTCAAGTGAAACTTCTTTGATTGTGTCAGAAACACGCTCAGCCCCAAACTTCTTAGCCTGCTCTGTCATACGTGCGATCAGAGACGGACCTGACTCTGGCTGATCCACAATCTGTCCAGGATAGTTTTCAATCTCATCTGTGATTGAAATCTGTCCGCCATCCTGTCCTTTCTCAACGATAAGAACTGATAAGCGGCTTCTTCCTGCGTACAGTCCTGCTGCTAATCCAGCAGGACCTGCACCCAGGACAATTACGTCATAAATTTTGCTCATAACGAAATTCTCCTTTTTTCATTTTTATTCTATAACGCTACATACAATATAGCACATAGTTCTCAAAAATGAAATGCATATTTTTTTATAAAATGCACAATTTTTTACTCAAAAATTGTCTGTTTGTCAACCTCTGTAGTAAGAGCCTCAAGAGCTTTCTTAACTAAGGATTTACGAAGTGCATACTCCTCATCTTTATCCAGAGCTGGATTTCCAAGTGGATGTGGAATAGCGATTGTAGGAACGATTCTGTTAGCTCCAACTGTCATAGAAATTGGAGTTACAGTACACATGTGAACTACTGGAAGTCCTGCAGCTTCAATAGCTTTTACCATCGTTGCACCGCAACGTGTACAGGTACCTCAAGTGGAAGTCATGATAACTGCGTCAACACCGTCAGCAATCAGCTTCTGAGCATACTCATCAGCGAATGCTTTAGATGATAATACGGCTGTTCCGTTACCAACTGTTGTGTAGAATTTATTGTGAAGTTTTCCAATAACTCCCTCACGCTCAAACTCACGCATAACATCTACTGGAAGTACACGGTCAGCATCCTCGTTAGCGTATACCGGATCGTATCCACCATGAGCTGTCTCGTATGTCTCCTCTGTCAGATCGTTAACACCTGTAATGTCATACTCGCCATATCTTGTAGCGTTAGATGACTCGATGTGATCTGGGTTACCCTTCGGAACAATACCACCGGATGTACACAGAGCGATTGTAGCTTTGCTAAGATCTTTGATAGCCGGGTTCGGAGCAACCTTGTCGAATGTCGGCATTGGGAACTCTGTTACGAATGGCTTACCAGCAATCTTCTTAAGAAGCATCTCAACAGCACGCTTGGATCCACGTTTCTCCTCGAATAAGTTAACACGGATACCGTTTGGCATGTAGTTGTCTTCGCAAGAAGCACCAATCTTCTCACCTTTAGCAAGTTTCATAGCAAGTGGAGCTAATTTTCCAACTGCATCTCTCATACCTGCTGCACTGTTCTTTGTAGGAACAATGTATACTTTGTCTTTGAACATATCAGCACCTGGGTTCTCAACGTACATTCCTGTAACTACTGGGATTCCAAGCTCCTCTTTGATCATATCACAAACTGTTCCACAAGCAACTCCGTAACGTCCGGCGTTGAATGCAGGTCCAGCGATGAACAGATCAGCATTCTGTCCTTTAACCATCTCAAGAATCTCAGCTTTAGCTTTTTCAAGATTCTCATTGAAGTAAGAGTCACCACATACGATTGTAGCAACGATCTCAGCTTCATCTCCAAATTTCTGAGCAAGAGCGAGTCCTGGTCCTACGACCTCTCCTACGCGAAGCTCTGCAGGGTAATCTGCTTTTTCTTCTCCACCGATATTAGCGAAGAACTGGTTGATATAATGTACAACTCTAATTTTACTCATTATGATTCGTCCTCCCTTTCTATCGTGCACTCAGTACGTTGAATCCTGTCTCGTTTGTTGCGCCAGTCATAACCTGAATCTCAACTTCAAGAGATCCGTCCTCCTGAAGAGTCTTGTCGCTGGCACCAGCGATAACATTAACATAGTCTAAAGTTCCGATAACTTTATCAAGTTTTGGAAGGTGAATCAGCTCATTAGCATTTCCACCTGTTACTACAGCATCTGCAGCCGGATCAGAGTCAGCAAGTGACTGAGATTTTCCATCACGTCCAGCATACTCATCTGTAATGATAACAGTCTTAACGCCTTCAGCCTCAATTTTCTTTGTATTCATGATAAGGTCTGTATCTGGGTTACCGAATCCCTCCTGAGATACGATTACAGCATCCAGGTCTAAGAAACGGCAAAGTTTTGCTGTCCAGTCGGAAGAACGCATCTTGTCTGCAAGGTAAACGTTCTCATTTGTAAGGATGTGGCAAACAAAGTTAATAGTTTTACCATGCTCCTCGAACAAATCGTGAATAACCGGGTTATTCTCGTGAACATATGTTGGGTTTTTATCACAAGCAGATACACAGTTACCGGATACGATAGCTCCGTCCATGATCTCTGTTGGTGTCATCAGAGTAGAAAGTGTCTTCTTAGCATCTACTCCGTATACATATGTGTCATGAAGAAGTCCCTGGCTCTGTAACATCTGTACATAAGCAACTCTCGGAAGATCTGGGAATTTTTCTTTTCCTTCCATAACCCCGTATGTCTCATAAACCTTTGTCTCATCTGGTGTAAGATTACGTGCTAATTCCCCAAGATATACAGCAACTCTGAATCCAGCGAAACGAACAGCTTTCTCATAATCATGCTGTTTGATGTTATCAACTGGCTCACATACCATAACAAGATTTAATGTTTTTGAGAATGGTGTATACTGTGCTCCAACACCTGTCATATCGATGATACCTTCCTGGAATCCAACGATCTTACCAGCTGTAACAACAGCCATTCCTTTTAATGCATAAGTTTTTCCTTCACCAACTGTATCTACTTTGTTGATTACTCCCGGGAAGACTCCTCCTCTTCCTTCAACCTTTACACGTGGCTCGATAACGTCTTTAACCGGTGTGATTCTCACTGACTCACCTGGTCTAGCAATATCAAATGATACGCTCTTAATGTGCTCATCCTCAAGAGCAACAGCCTCTACAGCTTCTTTGTTTACATAAAGAATTCCATCTTCGATCTTAGACTCTGCTGCGAACTGGATATCCTTAATGTAAATGTGTCCCATTTCCAATCTTCTCACTTATGGTTCCCTCCTTCAAGAATTTTGATATTATTGTGTAAGCTAAATGCTTTAACAACCTCTCGCTACTCGACCTACCACACATCTGCGGATGAAATAGCGCTTTGTAATAGGGTCCAGTCAATCAACTGGAAGTCTTTGAATGTTTCTGGCATGAATTCTCTGTACTTTTCTGACTTGAACTCAAACTTTGCACAGGATCTTATGGCTCCTTCTATAATTGACAGTGACCTCTCATCCAGTTTTCCGGCTTTACGTGAGATCATAACTGACTTATATGGTGTTTCATTCGGCTTCACGCTTCCAGATAATGGATGTGATAAAAGCAAATGTCCTTCGTGTATCCTGTCTCTAACTTTCCCCAATACATCTTCATAAGAAATCTCACTATAATCCACTTCGTGCTCTTCATCAAGCATCTGTGGAACTAATGGATTGTTCGTTATTATAATGTAATCTTTCTTCATTTTTTATCCGCCTTCCATTTTTGATTTCTTACATAGATGAAATAAGTATTGTGCCATTCTTCCCAGCTATCCGGTAGGATTAAAAAAAGACGATACAACACTAGTATTATGTGTGCATCGCCTTTCTGTCTTTTGTCTTGACCGTCCTTCTTAGATAGCCTTAATGTTCAACACAAGATTCAGAATGCAGTCCCTTTCTCAGTCCTTTTGCCTGAAAGTTTCACCCCTGATATGTTCACCAGCATACCTTGGCTTGCCTCTTCGGCGGTCTTCTTTAGTAAAGACTCTCTCTTAAGAAAAATCATCCCGCTATTCACTTTTATTTTATAGAGACAATGAATATCTCCCATTGCCTGTATCTATAATAACGTATTGTTAATTTATTTGCAACCCTTTTGCCATAACTTTCTTTTTTTAGTCATTATGCACATTTCGTCTTGTTTCTTTTTAGTCACAATTACCATTGTATTTGTTTTATCTATAAATAATATATTCAGTTTTCTACTACATTCCGTTTATTTACAGACAATTTTCTTCCATTTTATAAGTTAATCTACTTTTTATTTATTAGACTTTCTTATTTTACCGCTTTATCACAACAAAACTCCGGTTTTTTATAACCGGAGTTTTGTTCATTCAAATATCATTTCTCAACCAATTATTGATATAATCTATAAGCTATTTTTTTATCTTCTTAAAGTTTTTAAAATAATCTTCATGTACCTGGCTGATCACCTTACTCAATGCAAATAACGCGAGAATGTTCGGTACAACCATTAAGGAGTTAAAACAATCTGCCATATTCCATACAAGGTCAACCTCTGCAAGAGAACCAAGGAATACACAAACCGCTGCAGCTACAGAATAGATTTTCACTGCTTTCGGTCCAAACAAATATTTGATATTAGCCTGACCAAAGAAATACCATCCTATGATAGTAGAAAAAGCGAAGAAGAACATACAGATGGCTACGAAGATGTCTCCGCCTTTTCCATATAATGTAGAGAATGCATACTGGCTAAGTTCTGCTCCTGTCTTTCCGCTCGGGATAGATTTCGTTGTCAGGATAACAAGCGCTGTCAGATTCAGTACAACGAATGTATCAATAAATACACCTGTCATAGCCACAAATCCCTGCTCTACCGGATGATCCACTTTAGCTACTGCATGCGCATGTGGTGTGGATCCCATACCAGCTTCGTTAGAGAACAATCCTCTTGCTACACCTTTTGTAAGTGCAAGCTTCACAGTTGCACCGGCTGCTCCACCGACTACAGAGCTCGGAGAAAATGCGCCGATAAAGATAGATGCAAATGCATAAGGAATATTTTTATAGTTGTAAATAATTACGATTAATGAGCCGATAATATATAAAGCTGCCATAAATGGTACGATTGTTTCCGTAACTTTTGCAATTCGTTTCATACCACCCATGAATACAAAAATTGCAATCACCGCTACTACAAGACCCATGATCCACTGTGGAATACCAAATGCTGTATGGAATGATGCCGCAATAGAGTTAGACTGTACTGCATTACCCATAAATCCAAGTGCAAGTGTAATCAGTATTGCAAAAATTCCAGCAAGAACTTTTCCAAACGTCCCCTTGAATGCTGCTCTTATGTAGTAAACCGGTCCTCCTGTGACCTGTCCGTCCGCTCCGACCGTCTTATACTTCTGTGCCATAATTGCTTCTGCATAGATAGTTGCCATTCCAAGGAATGCCGCGATCCACATCCAGAAGATTGCTCCAGGTCCACCAATCGCAAGTGCTGTTGCCGCTCCGGCAATATTACCGGTTCCTACCTGTGCCGCAATCGCTGTTGCCAATGCCTGGAATGATGACATTCCATCCGCTCCGGCTTCTCCTTTCTTACTGAACAGACCGCCAAAAGTTCTTCTCATTCCTTCGCCAAATCCTCTTACCTGGATAAACCCGAGTCTGAACGAGAACCAAAGGCCCGCACCTAACAGTGCAATAATCAGTACGTAGTTTGACATGTAATTCTGAATCGTCAATACAATGTTATTTAATGTCTCCATAAAACGACCCCCTTTTTTTTCCTTTTCGAAAGACATTTGTAATAATGTATTCGTGCTTCTCGAGTTTTAGTATAACCGAAATTAATCTTTTTTTCAACATAATTTTCTGTAAACAATGATTATTTTTTATTTATTCTAATCTTTTCTTATATATATTCTTTAATCATAATACATTAGTCGTTATTTTCCGAATATTTATGCATTGTTTTTCTAAACTAATCAACCACTTTTTAACGCCAAAGAAAACTGTCAGCTTTAATTCTGCCGGACTTCTTTTCTTAACACTATCTTAGCTTATGTTTTTTCTATTAATTAGTCTATTTTGCTTTGTTAAAGTTTTTGAAGTAATCTTTATGTACCTGGCTGATTACCTTGCTCAATGCAAACAATGCAAGGATATTCGGGATTACCATTAAGGAGTTGAAGCAATCTGCCATATTCCAAACAAGATCAACTTCTGCGAGAGATCCAAGGAATACACAAACAGCTGCTAATACTGAATAAATCTTTACTGCCTTAGGTCCAAATAAGTATTTTACATTGGCCTGACCGAAGAAATACCAACCAATGATTGTTGAAAATGCGAAGAAGAACATGCAAATTGCAATAAAGATATTTCCGCCTTTTCCATATAATGTAGAGAATGCATACTGGCTAAGTTCTGCTCCTGTCTTTCCAGTTGGAATAGACTTTGTTGTCAGGATAACTAATGCTGTCAGGTTCAATACGATAAATGTATCAATAAATACACCTGCCATAGCCACAAATCCCTGTTCTACCGGATGATTAACCTTTGCTACTGCATGAGCATGCGGCGTAGATCCCATACCAGCTTCATTAGAGAACAATCCTCTTGCTACACCTTTTGTAAGAGCTAACTTAACAGTTGCACCGGCTGCTCCACCGACTACAGACTGTGGTGCAAATGCTCCAACAAAAATAGATGCAAATGCATAAGGAATATTCTTGTAATTGTAAATAATAACGATCAATGCACCTACGATATAAAGTGCTGCCATAAGCGGTACGATTGTTTCTGTAACTTTCGCGATACGCTCAATACCACCTGCAAATACAAAGAGTGCGATCACTGCTACAACAACTCCCATAATCCACTGTGGAATACCAAATGCTGTATGGAAAGCTGCTGCGATAGAGTTAGACTGAACTGCGTTACCCATAAATCCAAGTGCTAATGTGATCAAGATTGCAAAAAGTGCTGCAAGTACTTTTCCGAATGTTCCTTTGAACGCTGCTCTAATGTAGTATACCGGTCCTCCTGTGACCTGACCATCTGCGCCAACTGTTTTGTACTTCTGTGCCATAAGCGCTTCTGCATAAATCGTTGCCATTCCAAGGAATGCTGCGATCCACATCCAGAAAATCGCTCCGGCTCCACCGATTGCAAGTGCGGTAGCTGCTCCGGCGATATTACCGGTTCCTACCTGAGCTGCAATAGCTGTTGCCAATGCCTGGAATGATGACATTCCGTCTTTTCCAGCTGCGCCTTTTTTACTAAACAGACCGCCAAAGGTTCTTCTCATACTTTCGCCAAATCCCCGAACCTGGATAAAACCAAGTCTGATTGAGAACCAAAGTCCTGCTCCAAGAAGTGCAATTACCAAAATGTAGTTTGACATGTAATTCTGAATTGTCAATACAACGTTATTTAATGTCTCCATATAGCTTCCCCCTTTTCACTTTAGATAGACATCATTAGTTACATTTTGAAGTTTTGCGAAGTTGTTTGTAACTTGCTAACTTTCTTTACATAGAATTATAGTTTATTAGCATGAAATTTGCAACCAATTTTAACATAAACAGTGATTAATTTTGACAATTCGAAAAAATGGGCAAAAAAAGAAGCGAGTTTTCTCGCTTCTTAATGCATTTTTTTGTATATTTATACATTAATTTCTGCTGTCATGCCAAGCACATCTTTATTAGCTTCCAGAACTGGATCCACAACTTTTTTCAGGAAATTTTCCACCTGAAGCGGCGCGCGTCCAACATATTTTGCCGGGTCCATCGTCTTCTTTAACTCTTCCTCATTCAGACCAAATGCCGGATCTGCTGCAATCAGGTCAAGTAAGTTGTTATCCAGACCTTTTTCCTTCACATTACGTCCGGCCTCCATAGAAAGCTCACGGATTCTCTCATGGAGTTCCTGTCTGTCTCCACCCGCTTTTACTGCATCCATCATAATATTCTCAGTTGCCATGAACGGAAGCTCAGACATCAGCCGTTTCTCAATCACCTTCGGATATACAACCAGTCCATCTACAACATTCAGACAAAGATCCAGGATACCGTCAATTGCAAGGAATCCTTCCGGAACGCTGAGTCGCTTATTTGCAGAATCATCAAGTGTTCTCTCAAACCACTGTGTTGCAGATGTAATCGCAGGATTAAGTGCATCAATCATTACATATCTGGAAAGAGATGCAATACGCTCACTTCTCATCGGATTTCTCTTGTATGCCATAGCAGATGATCCTATCTGTGTCTTCTCAAACGGTTCCTCTACTTCTTTCAAATGCTGGAGCAGGCGAATGTCATTGGAGAATTTGTGTGCACTGGCTGCAATTCCCGCCAGTACATTCAGTACTCTTGTATCAACTTTTCTGGAATAAGTCTGTCCTGATACCGGATAACATGCTTCGAATCCAAGCTTCTTTGCGATCATCGGATCAATCTGATCGATTTTTTCCTGATCTCCATCAAAAAGTTCCAAAAAGCTTGCCTGAGTTCCGGTCGTTCCCTTAGATCCAAGAAGCTTTAATGTACTTTTTACATATTCCAGATCCTGAAGATCCATCAGGAATTCCTGCATCCAAAGTGTTGCACGCTTTCCAACCGTTGTCGGCTGTGCCGGCTGAAAATGTGTAAAGGCAAGTGTCGGCTGATTTTTATAATTATTCGCAAATTTTGCAAGTTCTGCAATAACATTTATCAGTTTTTTTCTTACAATCTCAAGTGCCTCAGACATTACAATAATATCTGTATTATCTCCTACATAGCATGAAGTTGCTCCCAGATGAATAATTCCTTTCGCTTTCGGACACTGCTGTCCATATGCATACACATGAGACATTACATCGTGGCGCACAACTTTCTCACGTTCTTTTGCCACCTCATAATTGATATCTTCTGCGTGAGCTTTCAGTTCATCGATCTGCTCCTGCGTAATGGACAGTCCCAGTTCTTTTTCTGTCTCTGCCAGAGCGATCCAGAGTCTTCTCCACGTCTTAAATTTTTTATCTGGTGAAAATACATACTGCATCTCCTTACTTGCGTAGCGCTCTGAAAGCGGACTTACATATCTATCGTAGCTCATTTTTCTTCCTCCCTGATATACCACATTTAAGTGATTTCTTCACATATTATTTCTACATTATCATTATACAGGATACCTTCTCCTGCTATCAACACATTTATAAAAAATCACATCTTACAATTAATCGAATGCATGAGAAATGTCCTCTGTCGGAACTTTCATCGGATAATTTCCTGTAAAGCATGCATCACAATACGCCAGCTCTCCGACCATATCTTTCAACTTACCGATTTCCATATACCCCAGTGAGTCAGCACCGATCATCTCGCGGATTTCCTCCGTCGTATGAGAATGTGCAATAAGCTGATCATTGGACGGTACATCTGTTCCAAAATAACAAGGATGTAAAAACGGCGGAGAGCTAATTCTTACATGAACTTCTGTTGCTCCTGCCTTTTTCAACATCTTTATAATATTCGCACAGGTTGTACCACGTACGATAGAATCATCGACCATGACAATTCTCTTTCCTTTTACTACTTCCTCGATAACATTTAGTTTAATCTTAACACTGCTCTCCCTCTGGCTCTGCTTTGGTTTGATAAATGTTCTTCCCACATAACTATTCTTATGAAAAGCCATACCATAAGGAATTCCTGACTCTTCTGAATATCCTTTTGCAGCTACCAGACCGGAATCCGGCACACCCACTACAAGATCTGCCTCCACCGGATAGGACTGTGCCAATGCTTTTCCTGCCGTAATTCTAGAATGATAAACATTAACTTTATCAATTGTACTGTCCGTTCTAGCGAAATAAATATACTCAAAAATACATCTCGCCTGCTTCTTAGGAGAGATTGCCATAGATTTATCTGATGTAATGCCATTCTTTGTAAAGCTTACAATCTCACCCGGTTCTACATCTCTTACAAATTCGCCGCCTACTGCTGCGATTGCACAACTCTCTGATGCAAGAAAATATGTATTATCTCTTTTTCCGATACAAAGCGGACGTAGTCCGAACGGATCTCTCGCTCCAATCATTTTTCTTGGAGAAATCACAACCAGTGCGTAAGCACCTTCTATCTTTTGCATGGCATTACGGACAGCTTCCTCTGCTTTTGCCGTCTTCAGTCGTTCTCTTGCAATATGATACGCGATTACTTCTGAGTCAATGGTCGTCTGGAAAATCGCTCCTGTATATTCCAGTTCATGACGAAGCTCCACAGCATTTGTCAGATTACCATTATGGGCAATTGCCAGAGTACCTTTCACATAGTTCAGAACAAGTGGCATAGCATTTTCTACCTTCGTTGCCCCTGCAGTTGAATAACGGACATGTCCGACACCAAGATTACCTTTCAACCCTTCTAAGGCTTCCTCATCAAACACTTCGTTTACAAGGCCAAGCCCCTTCTTCGAATGAACTTTGCGCTCTCCGTATGTGTCTGTCACTGCAATTCCACAGCTTTCCTGTCCTCTGTGCTGCAAAGCAAATAAACCATAATATACAGATGGTGCTACATCTCCTCCATCCATATCATATGCTCCGAATACACCACATTCTTCACCCATACCTGTTGTTATCTTCTCATAGTTGCTCATGAATGTAACTCCTTCTTCCTATCAGTCATCAGATGTTTTTAAGTATAATACAAGGCAGATGGAAATGCAATTGGCCCACCTGCCCTTAAGTCTTACTTAGTCATTATTTTTATTTTGGTTTATTTATTAGTATTATTAATATTAATACTCCATTTATTAGTTTTCGCTAAATTTCCCAAGGAATTCTTTCATTCTTTCGTTAGAAGAACCAAATACCTCCTCCGGCGTTCCTTCCACAGCAATATAACCGTTATCCATGAAAATTACATGATCTGAAACATTTTTTGCAAAATTCATTTCATGTGTAACGATCACCATTGTCATGTGCTCTGCAGCCAGATCTTTGATGACTTTCAGAATCTCGCCGGTAAGCTCCGGATCCAGTGCTGAGGTCGGTTCATCAAAAAACAGAATATCCGGATTCATAGCAAGTGCACGGGCGATCGATACTCTCTGCTGCTGCCCACCCGAAAGCTGATACGGATAAGCGTTTTCCTTATCAGCAAGTCCCATCTTCACAAGCAGCTCTCTCGCCTCTTTGTACACTTCCTCTTTTTTTCTCTTTTGCACACGAAGCGGTGCATCTGTGATATTCTTCATAACCGAATAATGTGGAAACAAATTGAAATTTTGAAACACAAGTCCAAATGTTCCATCATAATTGATTTCTCCATCATCCGGTGTCTCAAGTCCTGTTGCGCAACGAAGAAGTGTAGATTTTCCGGAACCGGATGGTCCGATAATTCCAAGCACTTCTCCTTTATCTACTTTTAGAGAAATGTCTTTTAATACTTCCACTCCTCCAAAATTTTTCTTCACATTTTTTATTTCCAGAAGACTCATGACTTTTCCTCCTACCGATAATAATTCATTTTCTTCTCAATCCGTTCCATAATAAATGCAACCACAAGATTCAGTATGTAATAGAACAGAGCCGCAAATGCATATGGGATCATGGATACCTGGCCAGAAGCAAGTGCTTTTGCCATCGTAAACATCTCTGTCACACCGATTGTAAATGCAAGAGATGTATCCTTTACAAGTGTAATGGTCTCATTTGTAATTGCCGGAAGGATTCGTTTGATGACCTGCGGAAGAATAATTCTTATGAACGTCTGAGCCTTTGTGTATCCAAGTATCTTTGCAGCTTCATACTGTCCTTGCGGCATAGACTCAATTCCCCCGCGATAAATTTCTGCAAAATATGCTGCATAGTTCAGTACAAATCCAATTGCCACAGCCATATTCTTCCAGGACTGGGAAATCTGTACACCCAAAATATAAAACGGTCCAAAATAGATCACCATAAGCTGAAGCATCAGCGGAGTTCCTCTCATCACTGATATATAAAGTTTAAAAATTGTACTGATAATCTTATTCTTTGACATTCTGCCAAAAGAGATCAAAAGTCCTAACGGCAGAGAAAATATCAATGTCACTGCAAATATCCACAGTGACGTAACCATTCCTTCTCCTAATTTTTGTAACATGACTGATGTTGCCATACCAAAATTCCTCCTCGCGAATCATTGTCATCGCTTTTCAAGAAAAACGGGCCACCCGTTTTCAGG
>OGKB01001343.1_pt1 | contig 13101 bp, 13 predicted proteins | sample 1572351 | NCBI WGS metagenome assembly OGKB01 (sample SAMEA2582088, study PRJEB24529) | metagenome | biome: Human gut stool | place: China | collected 2011
TTATTTAAAATTAAATTAAATGCAATAATATACTTGGAAAAATTTGACATATAAATTAATTAGCGGTAAAATAATTAAGATAATCAAATTAATTGATTTGCGCAATAATTCGATATAAAGATTAATCTGATGTGTCAAATTTTATTATAGTAGAAGGATACCATAATGAAGAAATTGAAAGTGATGGTTGTTTTTGGAACACGACCAGAAGCTATTAAAATGGCCCCTTTAGTGTTGGAATTGCAAAAACATAGTGACAGTATTGAGACGATTACAGTTGTGACAGCTCAGCACCGTCAAATGCTAGATCAAGTTCTTGAAACGTTTAGCATCAAGCCGCATTATGACCTGGATATTATGGGGCAAAATCAATCCCTCTTAGATATTACTGGAAAAATTTTAGAAAAGTTTGATCCAATTGTTAAGCAAGAACGTCCAGATATGATTCTTGTTCATGGAGATACAACGACAACTTTTGTAGCAAGTTTAGTTGCTTTCTATAATCAGGTACGTATCGGCCACGTTGAAGCTGGTCTAAGGACCTTTGATAAGTATTCTCCCTTCCCAGAAGAAATGAATCGTCAGATGACAGATAACCTTGCGGATCTCTATTTTGCTCCAACTAGTGAGAGTAAAGAAAATCTACTCAAGGAAAATCATCCTGAGTCTGCTATTGTCATTACGGGAAATACAGCCATTGATGCCTTGAAACTAACCGTTCAATCGGATTACTATCATGAAGTTCTAGATCAATTGGATACAGATAAGAAACTTGTATTGGTAACCATGCACCGTCGTGAGAATCAAGGTCAACCAATGAGAAATGTCTTTACAGCTTTACGTGAGATGGTCGATCTTCATCAGGAAATTGAAGTTGTTTATCCTGTTCACCTTAGCCCTGCTGTGCAAGAAACAGCAAACGATATCTTAGCTGGTCACAATCGTATTCACTTGATTGAGCCTTTAGATGTACTTGATTTTCATAATTTGGCTTCAAGAAGCTATTTTATCATGACTGACTCTGGAGGTGTTCAGGAAGAGGCGCCTTCTCTAGGAAAACCTGTCCTTGTCCTTCGTGACACGACGGAACGTCCAGAAGGAGTAAGAGCAGGTACTTTGAAGCTAGTTGGTACAGATCCAGTACGTGTGAAAGAAGCGATGGCAGCAATCTTAACAGATGAAACTCTTTATAGACAAATGTCTCAGGCACCAAATCCTTATGGAGATGGAAGAGCCTCTGAACGAATCGTACAATCCATTCAACAGTACTTTGGTGCAGAGACTTCTGTATCTGAATTCAAAGGGGGGAAATAAGATAACATGAAAAATTGGAGTCAATTTAAAAACTGGCTTATGGCTTTGCTTGCTTGTGAGGCCATTCTTTTGGTGCTTTGTTTTTTGTATGCTCGAGCAATCATTTTAGAACAAATCTTGTTTTTAGCTTTGGCCTTGTTTGCAGTATTAGTATTATCTGACCTTTTGCTTACTTGGACCCTTATCTTAACATTTGGGCTTGGACTTATCGTTTTGGTTGCGGGTGTGGTTTATATCCCAATCATTCAACTGATCTTCTTATTAATCAGTTTTCCTCTTTTGATTGGGATTCTACTTAAGGTTCGTTATTATTTCTTCAAGGTGTCCTCAAAGGTACAAGAACAGGAGGACGAAGCTCGAGTAGATTACCAAGCTATGGTAACTGAACAAAGTGATGTGACGGTACAGTCTTTATTGATTCATTGGGCACATGAAGATTTGTTCTTCCAGATTAAACCGAAAGAACATAATCTGATGCTCAGTCGCATTCAAGAGGTAATTTCTCAGGAATTGAGTTACAACGATAAACTCTATTACGTTTCAAATGGGAATTTTCTTGTTTTATCTAATAGTAGTCAAGATTCTTTGAAGCAACTCTATTTGAATGGTTTGAAGGAGAAACTAGACAGTTTAGTTTTTCATGGAGAAGATGGAAACCAAGGAATTCAATTCCAAACAGGTTACTTGATGATTAACTCTGATAATAAAGATAAATATCAAGACTACTCGGATATTGCTAGTCATCTCAAACGTCAATTAGAGACAGATGTAATTGTAGAATATTAGGAGGGAAACATGACTCTAACCAATATATTTTTTGGCATTGCTTTGGGACTCAGTCTCACCTTTGGCATTTGTTTTATTATACTATTTATTGCATACAATATTCTCTACCATCGAGTGAATAAAAATTTTAAGGCGGTGAATCATGATTAGTCAAATGTTAATGATTTTTACCTTGCTTACAATTTGGATTTCTCTAGCTTGGGGCTTGGTAATTCTCTTTTCAGCTGTTCACTTTTGGTTTAAACATAGTGATTTTCGTGTGGATACCTCGCCACTACCTTATTACCCTAAGGTTACCATTGTTGTTCCTGCTCATAATGAGGATGTGGTTATTGCCCAGACGGCAAAAGCTATCTTGGATATGAATTACCCTCACGATCGTGTGGAGTTGCTTCTATTTGCGGATAACTGTTCGGACAACACCTATGCAGAGTGTTTGTCTGTACAAGCTCTGCCTGAATATGCAGGAAGAAATCTGACTATTATCGACCGTACTGGTACGGGAGGAAAAGCAGGCGTTCTAAACGATGCCTTAGAGATGGCAACGGGTGAATATATCTGTGTTTATGATGCAGATGCCATGCCTGAAAAAAATGCCCTTTATTTCCTTGTCAAAGAAGTGATAAAGGACCCAGAACGCCACGTGGCATCTTTCGGTCGCAACAAGACTCGAAATGCCAATCAAAATTTTTTGACTCGTTGTATCAACCAAGAAATCGTTGTTACCCAGCGGGTGCACCATGTTGGGATGTGGCATCTCTTTAAAATTGGTCGTATCCCAGGAACCAACTTTATCATTCAAACCGACTTTGTAAAGAGTATCGGTGGTTGGAAAAATGGTGCCTTGACTGAGGATACCGATATTTCTTTTAAAATCATGCAGAGTGGTAAATTGATCGCCCTTGCTTATAACTCAGAGGCTTTCCAACAAGAACCTGAGACTTTAAAGAGTTACTATATGCAACGAAAACGTTGGGCTAAAGGAAACTACGAAGTTGTTCTCTCAAATTTTAAGCATTTATTTGACAGAGCAAACTGGCGCGTTAAACTAGAAGTCTTTAACTATTCTTGTGTTTTCTTTTGGTTTAACTTTGCCATTGTCCTATCGGATTTGATTTTCCTAGCGAATGTGCTAGCGATCTGTCTTAATCTTTTCTTCCCAGATGTCAGAATTCCATTTGCTTTTGATGCGGATAATATCTACATCGCCCAGCTCATGCTCTTCAACTGGATTCTCATGATTGGTCTCTATTTGATGCAAATTATGACGGCATTAGCAAGTCAGTTTGGACAAGCGACGACAAAACAAATCTGGTTAGCCTTGGTAGCCTATTTCTCTTACGCACAGATGTTTATCGTTGTATCCATTGATTCCATTTCTTCAATCGTGCTGGACAAAGTACTCCGCCGAAAAGAAACTAAGTGGGTTAAAACCAAGCGATTTGCAGGATAGGAGGTTCTATGAAAACGAATAAATTAAAATATGTATGGTTTGTGCTCATCCTTTCTATCTTTTGTTTAACCTTGTTTTTGGCAAGAGGAAGGAGTAAAGTCGAGATGCGCAATCGTATTTACCGCCAATGGAGTCAACAGTTTCTCGTTACAAAAGGCGATCAGTCTTATGTTCGTACGACGAGTGATTCGGAGGGAACAACAGTTTTATCTGAAGCCCAAAGTTACGGCATGCTCATAACGGTTTTAGCAGCCCAAAAAGGGCAAGCAACACAAGCAAATTTTGATAGCCTTTATCGCTATTACCAAAATCATCGTATCGAGGGAACGCAGTTGATGTCTTGGAAGCAAGTTCTCAAAAATGAGAGTGAAACGGTTGAGAAGCAAAACGCAACTGATGGAGATCTCTACATCGCTTATTCTTTGATTGAAGCTGCCAAACAGTGGCCAGATAAGGCGCAGGAATACCAAGAGCAAGCTAAAAAAATCTTAGAAGATATTCTTCGATACAATTACAATGAAGAGACAGGTGTCCTAACAGTAGGAAACTGGGCAAACAAGGATTCCGATTATTATTACTTGATGCGGACGTCTGATACTCTTCCTCACTATTTCCAGTCTTTCTACGACCTGACTGGAAACAAACAGTGGCTAGATGTTAAGGATAAGATGCTTGGGCAATTGGAGCAAATCAGTTCTCATTCGGATACGGGTCTCTTGCCAGACTTTATCTGGGCTGAGAAGTCAGGCGCGCGTCTTGTTGATGCCAACACAATCGAGTCTCAATATGATGGAGCGTATTCTTATAATGCTTGTCGTTTGCCTTATCACTTGTCTCAAAGTCAAGATGAAAGAAGTCAAAAAGTCGTTCAAAAGATGATGAATTTCTTTATGAAAGAGCGACGCGTTTATGCTGGTTATGACATGAATGGAACTGCCCTCAATCAATACCAGGCAGGTAGTTTTTTGGCCCCTATTACCTATGCGTCTGACAAGGGAGAAGGTTATCTGAAACTTCTTCAGCAAAATAAATACATTTTTACACAAGATTTACCTTTGGACAACTACTATGATGCAACGATGATTACCATGATTGCTCTAGAGATGTTCTAGGATGAGAAGAGAGGGCTAGTTTTACTGGCTCTCTTTTTGATAGGATTTTCATCTTTTTTCAAAAAAGGAATTTCATCAGCTTTATGGTATAATGGAAAGAGTGATGGAAAAGAGGTAGAGAGATGGATGCGAAATTAAAATACAAGGCAAAGAAGATTAAAATCGTTTTTTTTGATATTGATGATACCCTGCGTACGTCAAAGACGGGTTTTATTCCAGCTACAATTCCCACTGTCTTTAAGCAGTTGCGTGAAAAAGGAATTTTAACAGGTATTGCTTCTGGACGTGGTATTTTTGGAGTTGTTCCAGAGATTCGTGAGCTCAAGCCGGACTTTTTTGTAACCCTAAATGGGGCCTATATTGAAGATAAAAAAAGTCAGGTCATTTATCAGCATCAGATTGACAAGTCAGATGTTGAGGAGTATATCTCTTGGACTAAGCGAGAGGGAATTGAATATGGCTTGGTTGGCAGTCATGACGCCAAACTCTCCACTCGAACAGAACTGATCAGTGAGGCTATTGATCCGATTTATCCGAACTTGGATGTGGATCCTGACTTCCATGAAAAAGTAGAGATTTATCAGATGTGGACCTTTGAAGATAAAGGAGATGACTTGCACCTACCAGATAGTCTCTCTGGTAAACTTCGCATGGTGCGTTGGCATGAACATTCATCTGATATCGTGCCGATTTCAGGATCGAAAGCAACTGGTGTAGCCAAGGTGGTAGAACATTTAGGCTTGAAACCAGAGAATGTTATGGTCTTTGGGGATGGTCTCAATGACTTGGAACTCTTTGATTATGCTGGAATCAGTATTGCTATGGGTGTTTCCCATGATAAAATCAAAGAAAAAGCAGATTATATTACAAAAACAGTAGAAGAAGATGGCATTTTTAATGCCTTAGAAGGATTTGGTATGGTAGAAAAAGAATTGCATTTTCCACAAGTAGAAATTGAAACAGTAGAAGGTCCGTTGGCGACTATTAAGACAAATCACGGAGACTTGCGTATCAAGCTTTTCCCTGAGCAGGCTCCCAAAACAGTAGCCAACTTTGTTGCTCTGTCAAAAGACGGTTACTATGATGGTGTGATTTTCCACCGCATTATCAAGGACTTTATGATCCAAGGTGGAGACCCAACTGGTACTGGTATGGGGGGAGAATCAATCTACGGCGACTCTTTTGAAGATGAATTTTCTGAAGAACTTTATAATATCCGTGGTGCCCTTTCTATGGCCAATGCGGGTCCAAATACCAATGGAAGCCAGTTCTTTATCGTTCAAAATCAACACTTGCCATACTCTAAGAAAGAGATTGCGCGTGGTGGTTGGCCTGAACCAATCGCTGAGATTTATGCAGAGCAAGGAGGAACTCCTCACCTTGACCGCCGCCATACTGTTTTTGGGCAATTGATAGATGCTGAATCTTTTGCTGTCTTAGATACCATTGCATCTGTTGAGACTGGAGCGATGGATAAACCAGTTGAAGATGTAGTAATTGAAACGATTGAAATTGAGGACTAGGATGAAAATAGGTGATAAGCTAAACGGGCGTATTACAGGAATTCAGCCCTATGGTGCCTTTGTCGAGTTAGAGACAGGGGTGACAGGGCTGATTCACATCTCAGAAATCCGGACGGGATTTATTGAGAATATCTATGATATTTTAAAAATTGGTGATGAAGTTCAAGTACAGGTGGTGGATTTTGACGAATACACTGGAAAAGCTAGTCTTTCTATCCGTACTTTGGAGGAAGAAAAACATCAATTGCCAAGACGGAGACGTTTTTCAAATGATCGGATCAAGCACGGTTTTGCGCCACTTGCTCGAATGATGCCTGTTTGGACGCGTGAAGCTTTAGAGCATTTAAAAAAGAAGCCGTAAATATGATTATCTAAATCATTTGTAATGTTAACATGGTTTGATATAATAAAAGTATGAAAGAAGAACAATTATTAAAATCAGGAGAGCGAATCAATCAGCTCTTTTCAACAGATATCAAGATCATCCAAAATAGAGAGGTGTTTAGCTATTCGGTGGATAGTGTTCTCTTATCACGCTTTCCTCGCTTCCCTAAACGGGGTTTAATTGTGGACTTTTGTGCTGGAAATGGTGCAGTTGGACTTTTTGCAAGTAGTCGTACCAAGGCAAAAATTCTCTCTGTAGAGATTCAGGAGCGTTTGGCGGATATGGCAGAGCGTTCGGTTCAGTTGAATGGCTTGGAAGAGCAGATGCGGGTCATCTGCGATGATTTGAAAAATATGCCTGCCCACATTCAGGGAAGTAAGGTGGATATGATCTTGTGTAATCCGCCTTATTTTAAGGTGGATCCGCATTCCAATCTGAACGAGAGTGAACACTACCTTCTGGCCAGACACGAAATTACGACTAACCTAGAAGAAATCTGTCGAAGTGCCCAGAGTATTCTCAAGTCTAATGGCCGTTTGGCTATGGTTCATCGTCCAGATCGGCTTTTGGATATCTTAGACATGTTGCAACGCCATAATTTGGCACCCAAGCGCCTGCAATTTGTCTATCCTAAACGAGAGAAGGAGGCCAATATGCTCTTAATCGAAGCTATCAAGGATGGATCGACCAGTGGCTTCAAGGTCCTGCCACCACTCATTGTTCACAATGATGACGGTTCCTATACACCAGAAATTCAAGAGATTTACTATGGATCATAAGGCCTATATGTATGTGGTGGAGTGTCGCGACGGGTCTTACTATACGGGCTATACAACGGATGTGAAGAGGCGCCTTGCCGTTCATAATAGTGGTAAGGGAGCCAAGTATACCCGAGCTCGCTTGCCAGTCAAACTTATCTATGCTCAAGGTTTTGCCAGTAAGGAAGAAGCCATGTCTGCAGAAGCTCTCCTCAAACGCAAGAAACGTCCACAGAAAGAACAATTTTTATCCGAAAATCAAGAGAAAAATCTAGTCAATTATATTGATATCTAATGAGGAGTCCTTTGACTCCTCTTACTTTTGTCAAAAGAGGAAAAAAATGCTAAAATAAGATGAATAAATTTAAAGAGGTATTATCATGTCTAAGATTCTAGTATTTGGTCACCAAAATCCAGACTCAGATGCCATCGGGTCATCTGTAGCCTTTGCTTACCTTGCAAAAGAAGCTTATGGATTGGACACAGAAGCAGTTGCTCTTGGTACTCCAAATGAAGAAACAGCCTTTGTTTTGAACTATTTTGGTGTAGAAGCACCACGTGTTATCACATCTGCTAAAGCAGAAGGTGCAGAGCAAGTTATCTTAACTGACCACAATGAATTCCAACAATCAGTGTCAGATATTGCTGAAGTAGAAGTTTACGGAGTAGTGGATCACCACCGTGTGGCTAACTTTGAAACTGCAAGTCCGCTTTACATGCGTTTGGAACCAGTGGGATCAGCTTCATCTATCGTTTACCGCATGTTCAAAGAACATGGTGTAGCAGTTCCTAAAGAAATCGCAGGTTTGATGCTTTCAGGTTTGATTTCAGATACCCTTCTTTTGAAATCACCAACAACTCACCCATCTGATAGAGTCATTGCTCCTGAATTGGCAGAATTAGCAGGTGTCAACTTGGAAGAGTACGGTCTTGCTATGCTCAAAGCTGGTACAAACTTGGCAAGCAAATCTGCTGAAGAATTGATTGACATCGATGCTAAGACTTTTGAACTCAACGCGAATAAGGTTCGTGTTGCCCAAGTCAATACAGTTGATATTGCTGAAGTCTTGGAACGCCAAGCTGAAATCGAAGCAGCTATCCAAGCCGCAAATGCAGCTAACGGCTACTCTGACTTTGTTTTGATGATTACAGATATCGTCAACTCAAACTCAGAAATTTTGGCTCTTGGTGCCAATATGGACAAGGTAGAAGCAGCTTTCAACTTCAAACTTGAAAACAACCACGCTTTCCTTCCAGGTGCTGTTTCACGTAAGAAACAAGTGGTACCACAATTGACTGAAAGCTTTAATGCTTAATGATAGGTGGGAAAACCCATTATTAAAAAGGAGTTTCGGCTCCTTTTTTGCTAGGAGAAGACCATGTTAGAGACGGGTGATTTGATTTTTGTCAGTGAAAATACAGAAATGGGGCAGGCCATCCAGGCATCAACTGGCAACTATAGCCATGTGGCCATCTTTTTGGACGGCTCCATTTATCATGCCACGGTAGAAGGTGGCGTTCTTGCCCAGTCCCCTGAGGATTTCTTTGAAGCTGAGAAAGTATATGACCTTTATCGCTATGCGGCGATTGATTGTCCAGAGGTCAAAAAGAAAGCAGAGAGTCTTTTAGGGGCTCCCTACAATGCTTCCTTTTATCCGGATGGAGATGGTTATTACTGTTCCCAGTTCATCGCTGAACTACTCCCTATTTTTGAAACCATTTCTATGAAGTTTGGGGAAGGAGAACAAGAGATTAGTTCGTTTTGGGAAGATTACTACAGAGGGCTTGGTCTAGCGGTTCCTTTGGATCAGCCTGGGACCAACCCTAGTCAGTTAGCCCAATCACCACAGCTACAGTTTAAAGAAAGGTATATGGATGATTACAATCATTAATCCTACACGTTTGACACGTCAGCCATTTTTCAAGGACTTGATCAACTTTTTGGATCAGCACGACGATGTGATCCTGCGGCAAATTAAGGCCCAATTTCCGGATCAACCAGTGGATAAGCTGATGGAGGAGTATATCAAAGCGGGCTTCATCCTTCGAGAAAATAAACGCTACACTCTCAATTGGCCTTTCTTAGAGTCAACTGATCGAGTTGAACTGGATCAAGAGGTCTTTGTTCGAGAGGACAGTGCAGTTTATCAAGAATTAAAAGCCAAGGTCTTCCAAACGGAACTCCGCAACACTACCAATGCAGCGATTCTGGTGGAGGAGACGGACTTTGCGCGAAATGCACAGACTCTTTCCAATTACTTCTACAAGGTTGCTCACCAATATCCATTGACAGAGGAGCAAGAAAAGCTCTATGCTATTTTGGGAGATGTCAATCCCGAGTATGCTCTCAAGTATATGACTAGCTTTTTGCTCAAATTTCTCAAAAAAGAAGTAGTCCAGCAAAAGCGCAAGGACATCTTTGTCGACAGTTTAGTTTTATTGGGTTACATCATTCAAAATGAAGATGGAAAGTATGAGTTAGCTGTCGAATTTGATAAAGAACGATTCATTTTTATAAAAAAATAAAGGCTAGGAAAACTTCCTAGCCTTGTTTCGTTTGATTTTCGTTTGATTATAAATAACGTTCAGCGATGGTGGCGTCACCCGGATACTCTTCTTTTACGCCATTGACGATTTGGTAGCAGTCCGCTCCTTTTCCGGCGATAATGACGGCATCTTCAGGCTTGCTGGTTGTTGCCATAGCCACTTGAATGGCTTGTTCGCGATCTGCGATTTTCTCGACAGGGCGCGTGATAAAACTACTAATCTCTTCAGCGATAGCCAAAGGATCTTCATAGTTGGGATCATCCGCTGTGAGGAAGACTTGGATTTCAGGATGGTCTTCTAAGAGTAAGCCAAAGTCCTTGCGGCGGCTCTCTCCCTTATTCCCAGTTGATCCAAGGACCAGTGAAATCGTCCCCGTTTGATGGGTTTCGACAACTGAGAGCAGTTTTTTCAAGCTATCTCCATTATGGGCGTAGTCGATGAAGACCTTAGCGCCGTTTTTCTGAGTCAAGACTTCCATTCGGCCTGGAACGCGCGTCTTAGCAATCCCTTTTTGGATATCCTCGAGGCTCGCACCTAGGCGAAGGCTGGCAAGACCTGCAGCCACAGCATTTTCTTGGTTGAAATGTCCAATCAGTTGGATTTCATAGTTTCCAGCTAATTTACCAGTGGCTGAGAAGCTGAAGGCCTTAGAGTTTTCAATTTGATTCTCAGACTGGCTTCCATAAAAATCGTGGTCTTGGTTCGCGACTTGGTCCGCTAAAACTTGGAAATGATCCATATCACTATTGATGACAACGGCTTGGCTATTCTTCATGAGGAGACGTTTGTGGTAGAAATAATCCTCAAAAGTTGGATGTTCAATCGGTCCAATATGGTCAGGGCTGATGTTGAGGAAAACACCAACATCAAAAGTAAGACCGTAAACCCGTTTCACCAGATAAGCTTGACTGGAAACTTCCATAATCAGGTGGGTCCGATCATTGGCTACTGCCTGAGCCATCATAGCAAAAAGATCCAAACTCTCAGGTGTTGTCAGGGCTGATTTAAAGAAGTTTTTACCATCCAGTGTCGTATTCATGGTCGACAGCATAGCTGGTCGGTAGCTTTGTTCCAAAATATGGTAAGCAAAGTAGGCCGCTGTTGTCTTTCCCTTGGTCCCTGTGAAGGCTAATAATTTTAATTGTTTTTCAGGGTGCCCATAAAACTCCATGGCAATTAAGCTCATGGCCTGTTTGATATCATTGACGAGGATGGCAGGAATACCAACTTCATAATCTTTTTCAGAGACATAAAAGCCGAGTCCATTAGAAATAGCCTGTTCCAGGTATTCTTTTTTGAAGTTGGCCCCTTTGACAAAAAAGAGGGTGCTAGCAGACACCTTACGGCTATCATAGCTAATGGCATCAAAACTTGTTCCTTCTAGATGGTAATGGTATTCACCATTCATTAGAACTTCTCGGAAATTTTGGTCATGTTTTAAAATGTTGAGGGTTTGTTCAATTGTAATCATAAAACTATTGTAAACCGAAAGTCTGAATTTTACAAGTAACATGGAAAAGTTTATAATGAAGAGAAGAAGAAACGAAAGAGGACACCAATGAGTCACGAACAAAATGACCAGCAAGCCCAGATGCTACGCGGGACTGCCTGGATGACAGCCAGCAACTTTATCAGCCGTTTGCTAGGAGCTGCTTATATTATTCCCTGGTATATTTGGATGGGAAAATATGGGCCACAAGCCAATGGTCTTTTTACAATGGGCTACAATATCTATGCTTGGTTTCTCTTGATTTCGACAGCCGGAGTACCCGTAGCTGTTGCCAAGCAAGTAGCCAAATATAATACCCGGGACCAAGCCGATCATAGCTTTGCTTTGATTCGGGGCTTCTTGAAATTTATGGGAATTCTAGGCCTTGGATTTGCCATTCTCATGTATCTGTTGTCTCCTGTCTTTGCGAGCCTTTCAGGTGGGGGAAAAGAGTTGATTCCGATCATGCAGAGCCTTTCTTGGGCTGTCTTGATCTTTCCTTCGATGAGTGTCATTCGGGGATTTTTCCAAGGTTTTAACAACATGAAGCCTTACGCCATTAGCCAGATCGCTGAACAAGTGATCCGGGTCATCTGGATGTTGCTCACGACCTTCTTCATCATGAAGATTGGCTCAGGAGACTATGTGCAGGCTGTGACGCAGTCAACCTTTGCTGCCTTTATTGGTATGGGAGCGAGCCTTCTGGTGCTCTTTTATTACCTTGCAAAGACAGGCTTGCTCTCTTCTATTTTTAGAAAGCAAGAGGGAAGTGAAGGGATTGACACTCGGGCTCTCTTGATCGATACGATTCGGGAAGCCATTCCTTTTATTATCACTGGTTCTGCGATTCAGCTCTTCCAAATTGTTGACCAGATGACCTTTATCAATGTCATGTCTTGGTTCACAGATTATAGTCAAAAGCAGCTCTTGGTCATGTTTAGTTATTTCTCTGCTAATCCAAACAAAATCACCATGATCTTGATTGCGGTAGCGACTTCGATTGGGGGAGTTGGGATTCCTCTGTTGACAGAGAATTATGTGAAGGGGGACCTAAAAGCAGCTGGGAAGCTCGTACAGGATAACTTGACCATGTTGCTAGCTTTCTTGCTTCCAGCCACCTTTGGTGCAGTAGCAGTCGCAAAACCACTTTATACGGTTTTCTATGGGCAACCAGATGGCTTGGCCTTAGGACTCTTCATCGTAGCGATGTTGCAGACCATTATTTTAGGTCTTTATATGGTCTTGTCTCCAATGATTCAAGCCCTCTTTCAAAATCGCAAGGCCATTCGCTACTTCCTTTATGGTGTAGTGGTGAAATTGGTCCTACAAATTCCATTTATTTTGGTCTTTCGTTCTTATGGACCACTTTTGTCAACGACCATTGCCTTAATGGTGCCAATCGTTCTCATGTATCGGGAGATCCAAACCATTACTCAGTTTAATCGAACCATCGTCTTTAAGCGCACCTTGCTTGGTTCTATTCTGACCGTGGTGATGCTACTTGGAGTCTTGATCGCCGGTTTGATTTTGGGCTGGATTTTCCCACCAAATGGCCGTGTATCCAGCATGATTTATATCATCGTGATTGGTGGCTTAGGAGTTGTTATCTATGGAGCCTTAGGATTATGGCTACGGTATTTTGACCGCTTTATCGGAGGTCAAGCTGCACGTCTCAGACAAAAATTCCACATTAAATAAACCTGAGAGGCTGGGACAAAAGTCCTAGCCTCTCAA
>OGKB01001355.1_pt1 | contig 13023 bp, 10 predicted proteins | sample 1572351 | NCBI WGS metagenome assembly OGKB01 (sample SAMEA2582088, study PRJEB24529) | metagenome | biome: Human gut stool | place: China | collected 2011
CGGTCACAGGATCCTTAGTCCTGCGCGTCTGCCAATTCCGCCATCCCCGCGATTGGGTACCTTATTAGTATAACAGGATAGAAACTCCTTGTCAAGAAATTTTTTTGAAAAAATGTATCTGTCAGCACTTAAAATCACTCCCTAAAGCCAACTCTTATTTGAGACTTCTTCAATATAGGTTCTTTAGATAGGAACAACAAAAAGAAACTCCTACGAAGCTTATCGTTCATAGAAGTTTCTTACATTTGTTTTATTTCACATGATTTTCGTAGTCATCTTGCGCTTTTTTATTAGAGGTTTCTTTTTCTTTTAGCCATTTCTTTTTAGCACTTTCGTATTCTTTTGTTGTTACAATTTTGTCTTGCAGTTTGACATATTTGAAATAACTGCTTGAAGCACCTTTGATTCCAACTAATGAATAAGAACGGCTAAATGGAACTGTTTTCGTCACAGATGGTGTTCCTCCAAGAGAGAGGTTTGGCATTGTCAAGCCACTATCAATTAACCATGCTTGCGCCTCGGCATATTTTTCATAGCGTGTAGCTTCGTTGGTTTCAGCATTTGCTTCTGCTAGCATCTCTGTATATGTGTCCAGTCCAACTGCCTTGATCTTATCATTTTCTTGACCTGGTTCCAGACCAAAGTTTTGTAAACTACCACCATTTTTTATATTCAAAGTATCTAGATAAGTAGATGGGTCTTGATAGTCACCAGACCAACCACCATTATACAAATCATAGTCCTTTTGAGCAGCTGTATTAGCAAAATAACTGATATTGTTTAATTCATCTGAACTCATTTGTTGAATATCAATGATAACATTTTCTGTGCCTAAGACAGACTCAACAGATTGTTTCATGGAACTTTCCCATTGAACACCAATTTTACTTGTCTGATCAGCTGGTACATCTAAGTGGATAGGAAACTGAACACCCTTTGCTTGCAGTTCTGCTTTAGCTTGAGCAAACTTTGCTTTAGCTTTTTCTGGATTGTAATAAGCATCTTGTGCATCGGCCAAATTCATGTTTGACCATTCTGAGCCATAGTTTACCAGCTTAGAAGACACAACATCACCAAACGTTTTATCACCGATAGAAACAAATGTTGGTGGCACGAGTGTGTTCCGCAATACCTTTGTCGCTCCGTCTTTCCCATTACTTTGTGCACCATAAGAAGTACGATTATAGGCAAAGTTGATAGCTTGACGGAAAGATTTATTTAGCACCGCTTCTTGGGTCGCAGCCTTTTGAGCATCTGTTTTCTTCGATGTATGGTTATAGGACTGACGATTTAAATTAAAGTTATAATAGTAGCTGGTCGCATCTTGCAAACTATAGATGATATTGTTAGCATATTGTTTCTTAACAGAAGCAAAACTAGAGCTATTTGGATAAAGACGAGCTGCACTATAGGCACCATCTGTGAAGTTACGGATAAGGGCTTCTTGGTCAGAGCCGTCATAATATGTCAATTTAATGTTATCCAAATGAACATTCTTTTTATCATAGTAATGAGGATTTTTAGCAAATTCCATAGAAGACTTGGCTGTCAGAGACTTCAATAGATAAGGACCATTGTATAGAATGCTGGTTGGTTTTACAGAACCAAAATTTTTTCCTTGTGATTTCAAGAAATCTGCATTAACTGGGAAGAGGATATTATTGGTCGTTTTTGAATTCCAATAAGTCTCTGCACGGCTGAGTGTATACTGTACTGTATAGTCATCTAGAGCTTTTACTCCAACCGTTGAAAAATCTTTCGTTTCACCCTTGATGTAAGCATCTAAACCTTTGACAGAATCTTGAACGAGGTAAAGGGCTTCTGATTTATTATCTGCGGCGTATTTCAAGCCAGTTACAAAGTCTTGCGCCTTTACACTTGCGTACTCTTCACCTTCTGATGTGTACCATTTAGCATCTTTACGTAATTTATACGTATATGTCAAGCCATCTTTGGAGACTGTCCATGACTTAGCAAGCGCCGGAACTAAATTTCCGTACTGGTCATTTTCCAATAATCCATCAACTAAGTTAGTCACAACATCTGAAGTTGTCGCACGGTTCGCCATCAGATAATTTAGCGTGTCTGGATCTTGTGTATACACGTATGAATAAGTTGATGTGCTAGAAGCTGACTTGCCACAACCTGATAATAGGATTCCAGCGCTTAGCACAACTCCTGTTGCAATAATCCATTTTGATGATTTCATAGATAAACCTCCTCTAATGTCACATCTTGTTACATTGAATATTATACCGAAATAGTTTCAAAAAGTAAAGAGCTGTTTTTGACAGAAAATATTATTTATTCAAAATGCTAGTTATTCACTGCATAATATGATTAAAATAAGCCGCAAAATACATAAAGAAGCAAAAATAATAAATTTATCTTTTGACTCAAATTGAATAAACATTCTTTTAAAGTTAAAAAATAAGCCATTCTACTTTATGAAGATAGCAACTACTCCCCTCCTTCAACTAAATATTGAACCTATTATACACTTTTTTCGTATAAGTACAAGAAAAATCATGATTTTTTAATATATTTTTCGGATTTTCTGCTCTTTAAAAACAAAAAAAGAGACATCCAGAGATAAAATTTGCATTTTTTAGTTTCTAACCTCATCTCTCAGAAGGGTGGTTATTCAGCAATCTAGAAGGCTAGTGAGGTAGGGACGAAGTTTTCGTCATAAAAAAGCGAGGCAGAAATAATATTGTCCCCGCCTCGTTTCTCTTATAAATATAAAATTGCAAGTGTTAGTAAGCTAGCTGCAAGACCAATTCCCCAGAAAAAGAAATCGACCTTCCATTCGCTCCAAGCTTTACCATGTCCTGACAAACCACCTAATTCAAAATGATGATGAACTGGTGTCATCCGGAAAATCCTTTTACCACCGGTCAATTTGAAATAAGAAACCTGCATCATAACCGAAGTTGTTTCAAAGACATAGACAATTCCAATGATGAGCAGCGTCCATTCTTGATGAAGCGCCATCGAAATGGCTGCTAACATACCGCCAAGCGCTAAGCTCCCTACATCACCCATAAAAATTTTAGCTGGTTTATGATTGAAAATGAAGAAGGCAAGCAGACCGCCAATCATACTCAAAATGACAATTAAAATATCAAAACGATGCTGAACAGTCGCAATAACTGCATAAGCTGCTAAGCTGATTGTAACAGAAATGCTAGCTAACCCATCAATACCATCTGTTAAATTGACTGCGTTGGAAAAACCGACCAGCCAAAAGAGGGCAAAAGCGATATAAAGATAACCTAAATGAACTGGGAAACCAAAAACATTGAGTAAGTCACCGCCACCATGAGTATCAAAGAAAAAGTAAAAAACAATACCACCAATAATTTGAAGAACTAATTTTTGTTTGGGATTTAAGCCTTCATTTATTTTGCGAAAAATCTTTAAAAAGTCATCCAAGAAACCAACAATACCGTACAAAACAAGAATAAACAATATCATCAAAGCAGCGCTTGAGAGTTCTCTTGATATAAGTGCAATCACAAAACTGGACAAAACGGAAGCTACCAAGAAAACAGTCCCACCCATGGTTGGAGTTCCCGCTTTTGCTTGGTGCTGCTTCACATCCTCGTGCATTTGTTGCCCAGAAATATGAGCTTTATGATAAAAACGAATAAAAGCAGGTATTCCAACCAGAGTTAGAATAAAGGTCACAACACCTGCAACGATAGCTTGTAACATGCTAATCTCCTAATGTAATTGTTATTTCTTTTATTTTCTTGAGTGATGCGTTGGTTTTGACACTTTGGGCAACGACCTTAGAGCCTTTACCCTTAACATGCACTTTTATGCCCAACCATTCACCGAATGTTTCAGCATTTTTCTTGGTCCAACCGTACATATCCGGCATTTCAGTAAAGTGATCTGTTAAGACAAGGATTTGCTGATTGGATTTCAGTGCTTCACCTGTTCTTACAGAAACTTTCTTAATATTTTTACCAGTACCTAGGATAATAGGTTGTACAAGATTGCGTCGTAACTCATCTGCTAAATCACCAGGGCTGGTATTTTTAGTAGATGGCATTTTATAAGTTATTTCTTTTGAAACTGACTTTAAAACAGGTGATTGCGTCGTCAAGTTCAACGTATCCTTCATCGCTGCAGCTTCTTCTAACACCGGATTGACTACCTCTTTCCAGAAGATTGGTTGGAAAGATTCTGAGGGCTGTTTCAGAGTTACATACATGATAAAATCAGGATTTTCTGCTGGTGTCATTGCCACAACAGAATAGATGTAATCATTTGCCCCTGTCAGATAACCACTGCCATTTTCTCCGGCAATTTGTGCTGTACCGGATTTAACTGCCACATTTTGATTAGGCACTTTGATAATCGGACCTTCTGCCTTGCTATATAAGGTTCCGTAAATAGGATCTGTACCGACAGTCACCATATGGTCTCTCGTTGACTTAGCAGCATCTTTGGAAACGGGGTGCCCGACAATCTCTGTAGAAGCCTTACGCGCACTCCCGCTTTTGGAATCATAAATGGCACTGATGAATTTTGGTTCAACCATTACACCATCATTGGCGATAGAAGAAAAAGCACGTAACATTTGTATTTGAGTAACCGAAATTCCTTGACCAAAAGCACTCATTGCATACGTAACGATATTATCTGCTGGAAGACCGCCGTAATCTTCATAATTCATTCCAAAGCGTGTAGGTAGTCCAAATTTAAACTTGCTAAGATAGTCTAGCCATTTTTCGTCACCCATCTTTTTCTCAAGAGAAGCCATTCCCACATTACTAGAAAGAGCAAAACCTTGAGCATAGGTTAATGTCTGTCCTTCAGAAAGTCCCATGTTGACATTCCAGTCTCGAATCGTTACATCCGCAATTTGTAAGCCACTATTATTATACGTTTCATTTTCTGGGAAAGTGTTATTGTCTATAGCTGCAGCTAGTGTCATAACCTTCATCGTTGAGCCAGGTTCATACTGATTTTGATAGAGAGCACTAGACCAAGCAAAGTCGTTTGTCAGATCTTGCTTTGTATCAGCATCAAAACTTGGACGCTGCGTCGTTGCAAGAATTTCTCCAGTTTGTGCACTGACTAATGTGGCACTGGCATAAGTTCCCTTAGCTTTTTCCACAAAAGCATTCATCCGCGTTTCAAGGAAAGACTGTAAGTCTGAGGATAAGGTTGTATAAACATCTTTTCCATCTTGTGTTTGCCTTGAAACCTTGTCTGATCCCGGTACTATATTTCCGTTTTTATCTTTTTCATAGGTGATGACACCATTTGTTCCGGCTAACGTCTTGTTTAAAGCAGCTTCTAAACCTGTTGTTCCAACAAGTGTTTTACTACCATCTTTATTTTCTTGTAACTGAGCCAATCCAACAAAAACAGAAGCAAAATTCCCATTTTTATAGCTTCTATTTGGACTAGTTGTGAAATCAACTCCCTTTACTTTCGCTTTTTTCAATTCCTCACGAATGGTATTCATATTGCTATAACTGATACCATTCCCTTGAGCACCAAACGAAACTTGTTGTAATTTTTTTCGAGATAGTTGTTTTTTGACGTAGTCCTTGTCCATACCAAGATACTTGTTAAATACATCAGCTACCTTATCGTATTGAGATTCTTCTACATAGAGAATTTCTCCTGTTGCTGACTTATAACTTTTATCAATAACAGCATAAACATTATAGGAAGTCGCGTCCTCAGCTATTGGCAAACCATTACGGTCATAAATAGTTCCACGTTTAGCTGGGACAATCTTTGTGATTTGATGCACTTGACTTGCTTGTTCCGCTAAATTCACACCAAATTTCTTTCCCGTTCCAATGATAATTGCAAAATTGATTAGGAAAACAAAAAAGACAAAAACCGTCAAAACGCTTAGATTTTTCCCTACTCGTCTACGGTTGTAACTAGGATTTCTACGATTTTTCAAAGCATGGTTTAAAATTCGTCTTCTGAGTCCATTCATGCTCTACTCCGCCGTTCTGATATTTTCATTATTCTGAGTCATTTCTTGCGAACTCGCTAATTTTGACAAACGTTCACTACGGATCAATTCATTAACCTCTTGCTTGGCATCATCTAACTCTGTTCGCTTCGCCTCGATTTTTGAATTGACAGTTGTTAAATCACGCTGCACTTGCAATAATTTTGTCTGCATAAATACGACACTTGTCGCTAAGATAACCGCTGTCAAGACTATAGCGCCATAAAATGCCTTTTCAACACGAGAAAATCTTTGAATACGCGCCTGAAGTATCTGACTAGTCGTTCTTGGTCTATTATTTGCCATCTCAATCCTCACTTATGTACTTTTTGTGCCACACGCAGTTTGGCTGAATGCGCGCGATTATTGTTATCTAGTTCTTCTTTACTTGGTAAAATAGGTTTCCGAGTAATCAATTTCATTTTAGGTTGTAAATCCTCTGGAATAAATGGTAAACCTTTCGGGACCTCCACTGTTGAAGCTTCTTTAAAAAGCTGCTTGGTCAAGCGGTCTTCTAACGAATGAAAGGTAATCACAGAAATCCGCCCATCAACTGCTAACAAATCCATAGCCTGTTGAATGGACTCATCTGCTGCACCCAATTCATCATTGACCTCAATACGAATAGCTTGAAAAATCTGTTTAGCTGGATGACCTTTTTTCTTTAATTCCTTGGCAGGCTTAGCAGATTTAATAATCTCCGCCAACTCCGTAGTGGTTTCAATCGGTTTCTTTTCACGCATTTGCTCAATTTTACGAGCAATTTGTTTTGAAAATTTATCTTCCCCATACTTGAAAAAAATACGCACTAAATCATGATAGCTATATTGATTAACTACTTCATAAGCTGTTAGCTTTGCCTCACGATTCATTCGCATATCAAGCGGAGCATCTTGTTTATAGGAAAAGCCACGCTCACGCTCATCAAGTTGCGGACTCGAAACTCCTAAATCATAGCAAATACCATCAATTTCTTCAACACCTAGTTCATTCAAGCGAGCTTTTAAATGACGAAAATTGTCATTGATAAAAGTCACCATTCCTTGTTCAACATACGATGCTAAGCGTTTTTGAGCATGCTCAATAGCAGTCTGATCTTGATCAAAAGCATATAGATGACCGTTTTTTCCTAATTTACTCAATAAATATTCACTATGTCCTGCTCCACCTAATGTTGCATCAACATAGACTCCATTTGGTTTTATATCAAGTTGATCAATGGTTTCGTGCAGAAGAACTGTTACATGATGAAATTCATTTGTCATATCTTTACTATTATACCACAAAGATTTAAAAAAAGAATTTTAGAATCATGTAAAGTTTTTGTCAATGATACTTGATATATCACCCAAGGATTTTTATAATAAAATCACAAACGTCAGTTATATTTGACATAAAAATAAGGAGAAATGCATGAATCGCGTGAGAGAATTCCGAAATAGTCTTGGGCTATCACAATTAGAACTTGCTAAAAAGATCGGCGTTTCACGACAAACGATTAACATGATTGAAAACAACAAATATAATCCCACACTAGAACTTTGCATTAACCTAGCACTAGCTTTGAAGACAGACCTAAACACACTTTTTTGGAACAAGTAAAAAATAGAAAGACTAAATTCAAATGAATCTTCAACAATACAAAAAAATTATCTTACCTCTTCTAGCTATTCTCCTTATCATTTCCTTCTACTTTTTCTTCACCTTGACAGATCCAATCTTGTTCTGGGTAGATGTGGCAGTGATTGCTGGTTGCATATTTTTCGGTCGAAAACTTTTAAAAAAGAACTAGACTTCTTACGCCTTCCTTCTCGTCTTTTAAGCTGCTTTGTGGTAAAATAAAGTCATTATTCTATGAAGGAAGATACGATGTCACGTTTTTTATCCAGATTATCTCCTGCTAGGCGCATTTTATTGAGCTTTGCCCTTGTGATTGTGGTAGGCTCTCTTCTTTTAAATCTGCCTATTATGCAGACAGCGACCTCTAAAGCTAATTATTTTGATCACCTCTTTACATCAGTTTCAATGGTTTGTGTGACAGGACTTTTTACGCAGTCTGTTGCAGATACTTACAATGTTTGGGGACAGATTATCTGTATGCTCCTCATTCAGATTGGCGGATTGGGGCTGATTAGCTTTATTGGGCTGATTTATGTACGTTCCAATCAAAAACTCAGTTTTTCCAATCGTACTACTTTACAAGAAAGTCTTAGTCGAGATGAGACAAATTCTATTCGCGACTTTCTTCGCTCCATTTTTCTCATTACTTTCAGCATTGAAGCTCTTGGAGCATTTATCCTCAGTTTTCGCTTTGTCCCCCTTTTAGGATGGGGAAAAGGACTTCTAACCTCCATTTTCCTTGCTATCTCTGCATTTTGTAATGCTGGATTTGACAACTTAGGAAGCACTAGCTTATTGGCATACAAAACAGATGCCTTGGTCAATTTGACCATTGCTGCTTTGATTATCATGGGAGGCTTGGGTTTTTCAGTTTGGTTTGACTTAAAAACAAATATCCAGACAAAAGGACATAAGCGAAAATTGCGCTTTCACACAAAATTGGTTCTTGCTTTAACAGCTCTCATCTTAATCAGTGGAACCTGCTTGACATTTCTGACAGAATATCAAAATACAGCTACTATTGGTCGACTTCCCTTTGAAAAGAAACTTTTAGTCAGCTTCTTTCAAACCGTCACCATGCGGACGGCTGGATTTGCAACAATTGACTATACACAAGCTCGCCCAGTTACATTGCTCCTTTACATCATTCAGATGTTTCTAGGAGGTGCTCCCGGAGGAACGGCAGGGGGCTTGAAAATCACTACTTTTTTGGTCGTATTAGCCTTCGCCCGAACGGAAATCCTTGGCTTACCTCATACTAATTTTGGCCACCATACGTTTTCTCCCTCTACCATTCAAAAAGCCTTTAGTGTCTTGATTGTCTTTACAACAACCTTTATCATTGGCTTGACTTTTTTGACTATGGTCGCTGATAACGGACATCGTTTTATTTACTTAATGTTTGAAGCCATGTCCGCTCTTGGAACGGTGGGCGTAACGGCAAATCTAACACCTACTTTAAACCATGCCGCCTTAACGGTGATTATGTTTTTGATGTTTATCGGACGTATCGGACCATTGACCTTAATTGTCAGTCTTTCCAATCGAAAACCGAAGAAAAAAGACACAATTAAATTTGCCAATGCAAATATTATTATTGGATAGGAAGGAATTTTATGGATAAACGAACAATCGGTATACTGGGGCTGGGAGTTTTCGGTCGCAGTATCATTAACACACTTCGCAAATACAACTGCGATATTATAGCTGTCGATGACCATGAAGATGTCATCAATCATTTTGAACCCATTTTAGCGCGAGGTGTGGTCGGCGATATTACAGACCATGATTTGCTTCAAGCGGCAGGGATTGATACCTGTGATACGGTCGTGGTCGCTACTGGAGACAATCTAGAATCGAGTGTCCTTGCTGTTATGCACTGCAAATCGTTAGGCGTTGAAAAAGTAATTGCCAAGGTGAAAAGTAAAACAACCAGAGAAGTCTTGCTAAAGGTCGGAGCAGACCGCTGCATCTCCCCTGAGCGTGAAACAGGGATTTCACTTGCAAAAAATATCCTGCATCAAGCTACGACTGACGTCATTGAACTAGATAAAAATGTATCTATTATTGAATTTTATCCACCTCAGTCTTGGATTGGTAAAAATTTAGCCCAATTAAAACTTCGTCAAAACCACAACCTCAATATCATTGGTTTTCGAGAAACACCCGACGGTGTTCTCAACATTGATACATCACCTGACTATACCTTTAAAAAGGACGAACTGTTGATGGCGGTTATTGACAGTCAAACATTTGACCACTTTGAAGATATTACAAAATAGATGAAAACATCGCTGAGAATTTTTCTCAGCGATGTTTTGTTACCTTTATTACGAATTTGGATCATCCAAACTTCGACCGTGCAAGCCTTTTTCACGTTGGACTTGACGGAGCTTTTCCGGTGTGATGTCATTACCCTCTTCATCCACAATTTTAATCCCTTCAATGTGGTGGCGAACGCTACGACGATAGCCTTCAATGTATTCTTCACGCAATTTAGCTTGCTCTACTTTTTCTTCTGGCGTTAGGCCAACTGTTTTTTTCTTTTTGGCAAGTTCGTTGATACGTTCGATTTTCTTTGGTTCCATTTTTCCCTCCTTGGATTATTTTGTATTGATTTGGTTAAATTGTGCCACTTTTTTGGCTTTCGTCATTAAGGCAGCTAAGAGTGCCAAACGATTTGCTCGGATTGCTTCATCTTCAGCCATAACCATAGTATTGTCAAAGAAAGCGTCAATCACTGGACTTAAAGCGAAGAGTTGCTCAATATTATCTGCTAAGTCATCAGATAACGTTAAGTTTTCTACTGCTGCATGAAGGGCTTTTTCTTCGGCATTTTCAAAGAGGCTCTCGTCCACAACACTAGCCGTTTCTGCTTTTTCTGCCAAGTTAAAGACACGTGCTAAACTTTCGACCGACGATTTGAAAGAATCTTCTTGTGCTTTTTCTGCCAAAAGACTTGCTGCTTCAACCAAGTCCCGCACAACAAACGTTGAACTATTTAAAACAGAAGACACGATATCTTTTGGAACATCGCTGTCCATCATTTTTTCAATACGTGCACGGAAGAAATCAAGCACTTGTTCTTTATTGCTATATGTGAGACTGTCAAATTGCAGCGCATAGAGCTGTTCTATCAATTCATCTAAAGCAATGTGCCAACCAAATTTATCAAGAATGCGCACGACACCTTGCGTTGCTCTACGAAGAGCATAAGGGTCATTTGAACCGCTTGGAATGAGTCCGACCGAGAAGAAAGAAAGAATCGTATCCATCTTGTCTGCAATAGCTAAAATTGCACCAACTTTCGTGTCTGGCAATTCACCGTCACTGGCAGTTGGCAAATAATGCTCCCGAATGGCTTTAGCTACTGCTGTGTTTTCTCCTGCAAGCAGGGCATATTTTTCACCCATGATACCTTGCAGCTCATCAAACTCACCAACCATACCAGTCAACAAATCAAACTTGTAAATAGCTGCAGCTCGCGCTACGTCTTTCATTTCTTGCTTAGATAACTGAGCTTTTTCTGCTAAAAGAGCTGCAATCTTTGCTGTTCGCTCCATGTGCTCTGCTAGAGAACCTATTTTTTCATGGAAGGTCACATTTTTCAACTTTTCAACCAAATCAGAAATAACCAATCGTTGGTCTTCGCGCCAGAAAAATTCTGCATCTTCCAAACGAGCTACCAAAACTTTCTGATTTCCTTTGACCACATTTTCAAGATGTTCTGCATTTCCGTTGCGTACCGATACAAAATATGGAAGAAGTTTGCCATTTTCGTTACGAACAACAAAGTAGCGTTGATTGACTTTCATGGAAGTCACAAGAACTTCCTCAGGTACATCTAGGTAACGCTCGTCAAAACGCCCGATAAAAGCGGTTGGGTATTCAATCAAATTCAGCACTTCGTCCAGCAAATCTTCGTCAATCTCCACATGAACGTTATGCATTTTCTCGATTTCTTTGATTTGATCCAAAATCATGTTTTCACGTTCCATTGGGCTGGCAATGACAAAAACTTTGCGCAAGTCCTCTTCATAAGAATCTGCCGACTGAATCTTCACTTCATGACCGAGAAAACGATGCCCCCGACTTGTCCGTCCACTTTCAATATCGAACAAATTCATCAAAAAGGACTCATCATCCAACAACACAGTTAGGGTATGAACGGGGCGAATATATTCAAATGTATTGGTGCCCCAGTGCATATTGACCGGAAAGCTTAGAGAGGTCAGCACATCGGCAACTCCGTCAATCAATTCTTCAACAGGTTTTCCGATTTCTTGCTTGGTCACATAGACATATTCTTCGCCTTTGATGTCACGAAATGTGATATCTTCAACCGTCAAGCCTTTTCCACGAACAAAACCTTGCGCAGCTTTGGTGAAATTTCCCTCTGCATCCAAAGCAATCTTCTTGCTTGGACCTTTAAAATCTTCTGTTAAGTCCGTTTGCTTCTCACTTAAATTGGACACGCGCACAGCCAAGCGACGAGGAGTTGAAAACATTTCAATCTTATCAAAAGTTAAACGATTGTCTGTTAAAAAGGCTGCCATTTTATCACGTAATTGCTTCATGCTTGGTGTTACGACATAGGCCGGCATTTCTTCTAACCCTAACTCAACCAATAAATTTTTCGTCATTTTTTTACTCCTCCTCAGCCAATAATTTCTCACGTGTTGCTTCATCCAATAATGGATAACCTAGTCGTCTGCGCTCTGCCACAAAAGTTTTAGCAACAATACGTGCTAAATTGCGAATGCGAGCAATGTAGCCTGCACGTTCTGTCACAGAAACAGCTCCGCGAGCGTCCAACAAATTAAAGGTATGAGAGCATTTCAGCACATAATCGTAAGCAGGATGGACGAGATTGTATTCTAAACAGCGTTTCGCTTCTGCTTCAAAATGATCAAAATTGGCTAAAAGCAAGGCTTGATCGCTCACTTCAAAACTGTATTTTGAATGCTCAAATTCTGGTTGGCGGAAAATTTCTCCGTATTTCACGCCATCAGCCCATTCAATATCATAAACAGAATCCACCTCTTGGATATAAGATGCCAAGCGCTCCAAACCATAGGTAACTTCAGATGTCACTGGGTTGGTAGGCAAACCACCAACCTGTTGGAAATAAGTAAACTGCGTGATTTCCATACCGTCAAGCCATACTTCCCAACCTAGACCTGCAGAACCTGTTGAAGGATTTTCCCAATTATCCTCTACAAAGCGAATATCATGTTCCAACGGATCAATTCCCAATAACTCCAAAGACTGCAAATACAGCTCTTGAATATTGCTTGGGCTTGGTTTCATCACCACTTGAAACTGGTGGTGTTGGTAAAGGCGATTCGGATTTTCACCGTAACGTCCATCTGCTGGACGACGTGATGGCTCTACATAAGCCGCATTCCATG